>Ga0194043_1002094_pt1 | contig 11103 bp, 8 predicted proteins | sample JunL4415m_MetaG_FD_161274 | JGI IMG/M metagenome (GOLD analysis project Ga0194043, IMG submission 161274) | Anoxic zone freshwater microbial communities from boreal shield lake in IISD Experimental Lakes Area, Ontario, Canada - Jun2016-L442-15m | ecosystem: Environmental > Aquatic > Freshwater >...
ATCTTGTACTTTGCTTGTATCATAAAATTGTAATGGTTTATTAAATACAGTTGCCCTTGAAAACATTTTTTGCATTGTTTGCACATTTTCAGTATCAAAGTCCAATGGTTGATTAAAAGAAGTTGCATGTTCAAACATAAAAGACATATCTTCTACTTTGCTTGTATCATAAAATTGTAATGGTTTATTAAATGCAGTTGCCATAAAAAACATTCCTTCCATTGTTTGAACATTTTCAGTATTAAACTCTAATTCCTGATTAAAAGCGTTTGCACCTTCAAACATACTATTCATATCTCTTACATTTCCTGTATTAAAGTTTAATGGCTGATTAAATGCAGTTGCCATAAAAAACATTCCTTCCATTGTTTGAACATTTTCAGTATTAAACTCTAATTCCTGATTAAAAGAAGTTGCATTTTCAAACATAAAAGAAATATTTCTTACGTTTTGTGTATCAAAGTCTAATGGTTGATTAAAAACGTTGGCACTTTCAAACATATGAGACATATCTTCTACTTTGCTTGTATCATAAAATTGTAATAGCTGATTAAATGAAGTTGCCAATGCAAACATTCCTTCCATTGTTTGAACATTTTCAGTATTAAACTCTAATTCCTCATTAAAAGAAGTTGCATCTCGAAACATAAAAGACATATCTCTTACATTTACTGTATTCCAGCGTAAGTGCTGATTAAATGCATGTGCACCTTCAAACATAAAAGACATATCTCTTACATTATTTACATCATCAAAGTCTAATGGTTGATTAAATACAATTGCCATCCAAAACATTCTTGCCATATTTTCAACATTTTCAGTATCAAATTGTAATCTCTGATTAAATGCGTGAGCATCTTTAAACATATAAGACATATCTCTTACATTAGATGTATTCCATCGTAATCTCTGATTAAATGCTTGAGCACCTTCAAACATATAAGACATATCTCTTACATTATTTAGATCGTCGAAGTCTAATGGTTGATTAAAAGTAGTTGCCCCTGCAAACATTGCTTTCATATTTTCAACATTTTCAGTCTGAAACTGCAATGTTTGATTAAATAAGTTTGCATTCATAAACATAGATTCCATTGTTCGAACATTTCTTGTATCCCAACGTAATGGTTGACTAAATACAGGTGTATGTGCAAACATATATATCATATTTTCTACATTAGTTGTAATCCAATTAATAAGTGGTTGATTAAATACAATAGCTCCCCGAAACATTTCTCTCATATTTCTAACATTTATAGTATTCCACTCTAATGGTTGATTAAATGCAAGAGCATCTGAAAACATATAAGACATATCTCTTACATTTCTAGTGTCCCATATTAATGGTTGATTAAATGCACGTGAAGACCTAAAAACACTGTTCATTTCTCTTACATTTCTTGTATTTACAAACAAGAGTTGATTAAAAACGGTTGTATTAAAAAACATTTGACTCATATGGTTAAGACTTTGTACATTCCAATGAGAGAGTGACTGATTAAACGCTTGAGAAACGGCAAACATTCTATTCATATTTTGCACATTTTGAGTGTTCCAATGTAATAGCTGATTAAATGAACCTGTTGATTCAAACATGCCTTCCATACTTAATACACTTTTAGTATTCCAACGTAATGGTTGATTGAATAAATTTGAGTCATAAAACATCCTAGTCATATCTCTAACACTACATGTGTTCCAGTCTGAAATTTCATTAGAATTAAAAAAAGGAGTAGCTGTAAACATTTCTCTCATATTTATTACTCTAGAAGTATTCCATAATAATAAATCAACAATGTTTATTCTTGTATAAGAAAACATTTGATTCATATTTATGACGTTTGAAGTATCCCAATACTTTAGTGATACTTGAGTATGTTGTATAGCTGTATTTATACCGCGAAATAACCGACTCATATCTGTTACTTGTCTTACATCCCAAAATTTTATTTCATCTACATTTCCTATTACTATAGACATTTGAATAGAGTTATGAATAGTTGTATTAGTATGTATATCGGTCGGCACATTTCTTAAACCCAATAAAAATTGTTGTTCATTTGCTGGAGTAGTTGGTGTTATAAGATTATTGAGTAAAAAGATTGAAATCGATTTAAAAATTTCCATTCTGTCTTCACGAGCAAAATCAAGCAAATCATGCACTCGACTTTTATAGCTACCAGATGAAATGTAGGTATGTTGATAAGTAATAAGTTTTTTATCCCACGCAGGCCATATATATTTATCCATATTTCCAAATATATTCATTGTAGCGATGGTTCTCAACCACAAACGAGTGCTCATAAAATCAAAGGTTTTAGGTCCATATATTCGGACGAGCTCATTTATTAAGGTAAAAATAGGAATATTCATAATAGTTATATGAAACGGTTGATTTGCATCTTGTTTAATACATTCTGAATTCAAAATGTCATAAATAACACCAGCTGGTAATTCTAATAAGTTTTTCATTAACGTTTGTGTGTTCATGTATTTTATATTTATCAATATTTATTATAATAAAACAAACATTTATTATAAGATTTAGATATAGGTAACTAAAAATATTTATTCAATTATTTTTATTGTATTATTATAAATGAATTTTCAAGATAATTTGGGTTTATTAGAAAACGTACCAAAAGACGTTTTAATTGTAACATTAAATGGTATTTTAAAACAAGAAAATGGTATTGAAATATTTGATAGCCTTTTTAATATAGGAAACTTTAAGTTAATAGATTGTTTGTTTCTTGCACAAAATAAAAAAAGCCTATGTCTACTAAGAACTCGTTTATGGTTAAGATGTCTTCATTCGATGGGGTATGATTGTCTAACAAATACTTTTATTCTTACAAATAAAACGTTTGATTGGGAAGATAATCTAATTATCGATCATCAACAAAATGTAATTGATAACTATTTATACACAAGCCGAGTTCATAATTTGATTGATTGTTTGAGGGAAGGAGATCCAATTGCGAGATCCCTATTAGAAAGTCTAGCAAATCGAGTAACTGTAACAGATCCTCACGAACGTGCTTTTCTTTTAGGGCAACAACCAATTTATGATCGAATTCAATTTACAAACGATACTTTGAATAATTATTTATATCAATGGATTCGAGGGGAAATAACAGGTCCGCCAATTAAGTATTGGGATGTAAGGAGTGTAACAAATATGAGAGTATTGTTTCATACTGTAAGAGGTATAACAAATATAAATATGTTAGACCTTACATATTGGGATGTTTCTAACGTGACTGATATGTCTTTTATGTTTAATATTGAGAACGGAATAACTTTTACAGGTCTTGCAAATTGGAACACTTGTAGAGTGAAAAATATGAGTCGTATGGCGTATCGTAATAATAGATTTAATTCTGATATCTCAAATTGGGACGTTTCTAAAGTAACAGATATGACTTGGATGTTTGGTGACGCAACTGTTTTTAACCAAAATATTGGAGAATGGGATACTAGCAACGTGATAAGTATGTCTGACATGTTTGCAGGAGCAAGAGCGTTTGACCAAGATATTGGAGGATGGGACACAAGCAAGGTAACAGATATGACTTGGATGTTTTCTCTAGCAAGAGCTTTTAACCAAAATATTGGAAGATGGGACACTAGCAAAGTCACAAGTATGAGACGAATGTTTAGTGGGGCAACCGTTTTTGATCAAGATATTGGAGGATGGAACACACGCAGAGTTACAAATATGTGTGGAATGTTTTCTAATGCAATCTCTTTTAATCAAGATATTGGAAGATGGAACACTAGTCGAGTTAGTCATATGCATGAAATGTTTTCAGGTGCGGTGTCTTTTAACCAATATATTGGAGATTGGGATACTAGTCAAGTCGTGGATATGAGTCTAATGTTTGATAATGCAAGAGAATTTGATCAACCTCTTATTTGGAACACAAGTAATGTCGTAAATATGAGTTGGATGTTTTTTAGAGCAATTTCTTTTAATCAGTGGCTTTATTGGGATGTAAGTAATGCTAGATTCAGAGACCATATGTTTAATGAATCAAATGGTCGTCTTATAAGATTTAGGTAAACTGTTGTCTTATATGAATATTCATATATTATTTAATTTTATTATTTAATAATAAATAAATGAATGCTCAAAATGATTTTTTTCTTCAACTGGAGCACTTACCAAAAGACATCTTAATTGTAACACTAAACAGTCTTTTAAAACAAGAAATAGGTATTGAAATATTTGATACCCTTTTCAATATAGGAAACTTTAAGTTAATAGATTGTTTGTTTCTCGCACAAAATAAAAAGAGCCTATGTCTAATAAGAACTGGTTTATGGTTAAGATGTCTTCATTCGATGGGGTATGATATTATAACAAATACTTTTAATCTTGCAAATAAAACGTTTGATTGGGAAAATAATCTAATTATCGATCATCAACAAAATGTAATTGATAATTATTTATACACAAGCCGAGTTCATGATTTGATTGATTTTTTGAGGGAAGGAGATCCAATTGCGAGATCCCTGTTAGAAAGGCTAGCAAATCGAACAACAGATCCTTACGAACGTGATTTTCTTTTAGGACACCAGCCAGTTGCCCATCAAATTCAATTTACAAATTATGATTGGATGAATAATGTGAGGAATTATTTATATCGATGGAATCGAGGAACAATAAGAGGAGGAGGTCCTCCAATTAAGTATTGGGATGTAAGAGGTGTAACAAATATGCAAAGATTATTTGATTCATCTATAACAAATATAAATGTGTTAGACCTTACATATTGGGACGTTTCTAAAATAATTGATATGGAATCTATGTTTAATAATGATACTGGAATAATTTTTACAGGTCTTACAAATTGGAACACTTGTAGAGTAAAAAAAATGAATTATATGTTTGCTTTTAACAGCAGATTTAATTCCGATATCTCAAATTGGGACGTTTCTAAAGTAACTAATATGGAATCTATGTTTAGTAATGCAATAAATTTTAACCAAGATATTAGAGGATGGGATACGAGCAGAGTCAACGATATGTCTGCAATGTTTAGTAACGCAACAGCTTTTAACCAAGATATTGGAGGGTGGGACACTAGCAGAGTAACAACTATGTCTGCGATGTTTAGACTTGCTGTGTCTTTTAACCAAGATATTGGAGGGTGGGACACTAGCAACGTTCGACTTATGAGTCGAATGTTTTCTCGTGCTAAGACTTTTAATCAGTATATTGGAAGATGGAATATAAGCAGAGTAATGGATATGTTTGAAATGTTTGAAGGTGCCGTGTCTTTTAATCAAGCTCTTCCTTGGGATGTAAGCAGTTGTAGAAGTAGACAATATATGTTTCACGGATCAAACGGTCGTCTTATATAAAATTATTGATCAATTCTTTTTAACATTGATCAATTTTGTTAAATACCATTTTAAAAATAAAAGAAACTTGTTTAGAAAAATATGGGGTTGAATATGCCTGTCAAAATGAAGAAATAAAAGAAAAAATAAAAGAAACTTGTTTAGAAAAATATGGCGTAGAACATTATTTACAAACAGATGAAAAAAAAATAAAATCAAAAATAACCTGTTTAGAAAAATATGGTTTTGAATATCCAGCACAAAATAGTGAAATTATGGAAAAATGTTCTAAAAACGCATATAAATTAAAAGATTACACATTACCATCTGGAAATATAATTAAACTTCAAGGATGCGAGAATTATGCTTTGGACGAATTATTAAAAGATGGTATGTTAGAAGAAGATATAATAAATGGATGTAAAAACGTTCCTGAAATATGGTATGAAGATGAAAACGGAATAAAACATAGACATTATGTTGATATATTTATTCCAAGTCAAAATAGATGTATAGAAGTAAAATCAACTTGGACTGCTGAAAAGAAAAAAGATTGTATATTTCTTAAACAAAACGCAAGTAAGAAATTAGGATATAATTATGAAATTTGGGTATATAATGGAAAAGGCGAAAAAGTGAAATGTTATAAATAGTAAGAGAATACAAACTCCAATAAAATATACTAACCATTACAGAAATGTAATTGTGAAATAGTATAATGCCCTTTTGGGTGCTTTTACACTATTGAGAAGAAGAATAACATTTTTTTATTTTTATAGAAAGTTTGTCTAATTTTTCTTTTTGGTCGGTGTAATAAACAAATGACTTTTATAAATGTAGATGTTCAAATTGCGTACTTTCATGTAACTAGAGAACGAAGAGAAAATAGAAAAATGTATGGTGCAGATACACATCATCCTATTGCAGTCAGTATATTTTTTGATAAATGTCTTGATACAATTATATGTCACCATCCAGATATTTGGAAATACGGAACTGGAATTTTGCTTGTTGCTAATAAAAGTTCTAATTTTTCTACATCTGCAGAAAATAGAGCGTGCCAATGGCGTACAGAAGCAATGAATAAACATATACATAATCATATGCCACTTGAAGTTGAAAGTTTTGGATTTTTTGTTCGAAAATCTCTTGAATATCGCAATCGCTTAAGATCATTTATTTATGAAACAGAACAAGAAGCTTTTCGTCAAAATGAACAAATTAATCAAGAAATGTTTGCTTTTAATTATATTGATTATATGTCTCCTCAAGTCGATGATTTTTGTGTAAAAGCAGAGGAAGTTAGTCTTGTAGGTTTTTTTAGACACGGAAATATGTTTGAAGAAAATCAGTTAACAAAATCGCAAAGTGATTTAGAACTGTATGAAGAGCTTAAAGAATGTGCTAGAAACCCAACGGTTAATGCATTAAAAGATTTTCTTGTAGATACCTATCCAGGTTTTTTTGTTGAGAAAAGAAAAGTTGTAAGAAAATTATCCTTTGATTTGTCACATTTTGTATATTCAAAAGAACAAGCTGAATGTGTTGTATGTTTTGAAGAAAAAAAAGTTGTTGAATGGCCTTGTAACTCTTTACATATTACTTGTGAAGAGTGCGCTATTAAAATAATTAAAAGTTCTCCTAAATGCCCATTATGTAGAAAAAAGATCGAGGAAGAATTGTCTCCGTTTACTCCATTTTTGTGGCAATAATTTTAAAATTGATTTTTTAGAACAACTAATGTAAAATAATACAGATAATGGCATCATTCTATTCTGAATGGAATATTTCCGACGACGACACTTGTTATGAACCTTTGGATTACGTAGGAGACAAAGATCTTTTCTTCACAAGAAAACAATTGTGTGCACCAGCACCAGTTCAGTTAGCACCAAAACATTGCGACTGTTCTAATTGCAACTGGAATGGAAAAAACAAGCTCTGTGAACAAAAGTATTTGACTGTAACTGATATGCAAAATTACTTTGCAGAACAAGTACGTATTCAAAGAGAAAATACCGAAACAGAAACAACCGAAGCAATGTCAAAAATGCAAACAAGTTTTATCGAGAGGATGAAAGAGGTCGACGAAAATACAAAAAATCTGCTATCTCATCACTACGAGTTTATGAGGAGATTACCAAAAGAGTCTTCGGCTGTAAGAGCACGCAAAGAAATAGAAAAGAACAAAATTTTTATGAAAAAAATGAAAGCACAGCAAAAACTTGCCTTGAAAATGGCATCAAATGCTAAAAAAGCAACTCCTACAACAAAAATTGTTTGCAAATCTAAAAATATTGAAGTACCAGAAGAAATTAAAACACCAACTGAGGTTGAAGTACCAACTGATCTTGAAGAACCAACTGAGGTTGAAGTACCAACTGAGGTTGAAATGCAAACTGAGATTGAAGTTGATATTTTACCAGAAGTTCTAAATTTGGAAGAAAACTGGCAAGAAGTAAAAAAGAAAACAACTGAAAAATCACAAAACAAAACGAATCTCACACAAATGTGCAACTCTGTGTTTTCTGGAGAAGAGTGTTGGTATAAAGAAAATTGTCGTTTCGCTCATAGCAAGTCAGAATTAGTAGTTTTTGATTGTCCTTTTGGTGGTAATTGTCAGTATGTAAACAAAAGTAATGGTGTATATACTTCTGTTGAAGGAAAATTTTGCAAAAATAAACATCCAGGAGAAACCAAAGATAATTTTTGTTCTCGCACTTTCAAGAAAAAGATGTTTTCGGAAAAAAACCAAATTATATCTAATACTTTATTGGTTTGTCAAGACAAACCAGTCTTAGCATTAGATTCAAAAACCGAATCTAAAACTAACTCGTTTGAAGAAGTAGTTATTATAGTTGCTGAAGAAATGGCTTTACAAGCATTAGAGATAATGATAAACTCTGGTAAAATGAATATTACAATAAAACTTATCTAAATTATTATAAGTAATAAATTGAATACTTTACAAAAACAACACCAAAAAAGTGTTGTTTTTAACTCACATACTAGTTTCATATAAAACAAAATTGAATTTTTAGAATAATTTATTAGAACCATTATAACTCAAATGACTACTTATCAAATCAACGAATTTATTTACACAAATGTATCAAATGAGTTTTCAAACGGAGAAATTCAAAATACTTTATCTATGTTATTTGATAGTTTACAAATATTAGAAATAGACGGATATGTTGATGAAATAAACTTTGAAATAGAAATAGATGGAATAGAAATGATAAACAACTTTCACTCATTTAATCGTTCCGAATCTTGTGATTCTATTTTGAGTGATGCTTCAACAGTAGTAAATTGATAAAAAAAATTGGATTAAATAAACAAATTTTAGTAAAACAAAACAAATAATGGCTAAATCATTAACTAATTCATTTTACATCGCACATTTCGAAAAAAATTTCGACAGTATGTTCAAGTTATTAAAAGAAAAATATTATCTATTACCAGATGATGTAATTTGTGATGCAATTATCACATGTGAATGGAGTAATCTTTTAACAAGTGAAAATAGATATATTAATTTTTATTCTCTAACAATAGAAAATCTCAAAAAACTACACTCAAAATCGATTTTAGTGATAGAATTATTATTTTTAATAAGAAACAAAAGTTTAGTGGAAAAAGAAACTGACACCGAATTAGTAAAAGGAATCAGTAGCATACCATATGGAGTTTTGCAAATAGTTTTAAAATCTGCACAAAAATTGTGGACCAAGTATAATTAATTTTTTTAAACATATTTGTGTAAAAATGATTACTCAATATGCATAGGATCCCAATGTAGATCCGAACCAAAATATTTATGATGATAATTATAAGGTGGGTTTGGATTAAAAATTACTTTCTTAGAATCATTTGAAAAAAATGGTTGATGTATATATTCCATGCTTATACATGAATCTTCATTTCTTCCATTTTCTGATTTACCTGTTCTTCCAACCTCAGTAAAGTCAAGTATGGTTAAAAATCTTCTACATCTTTGAGAGTGTGAATCACCTGCATATATAACTATATTATGTGCCTGATTTGGTTGATCTCCTTTTTTTGCTCTTTTAAACGCTGGTTTTTCTAAATTAAATTTTTTAAATATACGCGATAAATTATATACATCTGGTATAATAGAAGCTATATCAACAAGATAATTCCTAATAGTAATAAAAGAATCTACAACGTCATCAGGAGCTATTAATGTAGTAAAATTCGAATAATTTGCTATTATAGGAATAATATCTTTGAAATTTGTATAAAAATTTTCAGTAGATTCACTTATTTCATATTTAATAAAGTCTACAAGTTTAATTTGTAAGTTAGATTCAAGTTTATTTAATTCTTTGACATTATATGGGTTTCCTAATACATAAGCATTAAAACACTCTTTAAGTCTTTCCTTGCTAACACAACATTGGTAAAAAATTTTTATTATCTTCATATTTTCATTTTGTGTAAGAACTTTATGAACTTCATTTCCATCTTTTTGGACATAGTAAAGTCTAAACGAAAAAGAAGATAAATCATCAACATGTACCTTTCCATAAGTTCTGACATCAAAAAAATGAACACGACCTAATGTACACTTGTTTTGTTGACGTGTTAATGGAGTTATGCATTTTTTAAATTTTTTAAACAGTTTGTATAAAGTAACTCTTTTATTTATAAAAGGTACATCACGACTTAATTTAGTAGAATATTTTTTCCCTTTGTTTTCAATTGCTGGAAATTCAGAAAAAAAATCAATAAAAACGTCTGAATTTTCAAATAATTGTATCATAAAATCTTCTATACTCATAATATCAGGATGAGACAAATAAGCAGTTTCTGGAAACTTAGACAAACAATTTGTTGTTTCTACATGAATTTCTCCAAAAATATATATCAACTTTTTAAAACCAGGATGCCAATGCACTGTAAGATTTTTTGGTCCTGAAATAAACATAGGAGTTGGTTTTCGTTTTGATGGACGTGCAAGGTGTTTATTGTAATAATTATCAATAAGTCTGGCCAAAACAGGTCTTCCTTTAGTGCATTTTGATGCTTTCATTATGAATGACCTTTTTAATCTTAATGGCATCTTATCAATTAAACTAACGTCATAAGTTGATTTTAATTCTTTGCAAAGATCGTTTAAAGATATTTCGTCCGGATCTGATTCGTAATCTGATTCGGATTCAGAATCATCTTTCCAATTTTCTAAACCGTGAGAAAATTTTTCTAAAGATAAATCCATTATTTATATTATAATAAAATAAAATATTTATACAAATTTTATGATAATAAATATATTTATATAAATTAAGTATACATCCGCATTGTTTTAAAAATTAGTTTTAAAACAAAACTAATTTATTTGTGCGCATGTCAAGGTTAGAAAAGCCGGCCGACGAGTCGACTAACGACGACGACAAACGACTACGACAAAAGACAGATGAAGCCAAGACGTCTTCGAAGAAAAGACTGTGTACTTGTACTTGGGTAGATACAACAGAGATGGCGTCAAGAGTGAAAATCCAAAGATGAAAGGGTAAGATATCACTCGCAAGTCGGATATTCAAGTGGGCAATAATTTTTTCCAAACTTCTTGGTGTTGTTTTGAAACATTTTTTAATGAACCCCTACTAGATTCATACAAAATTATATGAATCCAGCCCCGTAAAGGGGCTTCTAAACCATGTGTAGCTCCATGGTAAGAAGTAAATCGAGGCTAAAAAAATAATCTCCAAACGAGATCTAGGTAAT
>Ga0194043_1002095_pt1 | contig 11097 bp, 10 predicted proteins | sample JunL4415m_MetaG_FD_161274 | JGI IMG/M metagenome (GOLD analysis project Ga0194043, IMG submission 161274) | Anoxic zone freshwater microbial communities from boreal shield lake in IISD Experimental Lakes Area, Ontario, Canada - Jun2016-L442-15m | ecosystem: Environmental > Aquatic > Freshwater >...
TTCGAGACATCGAAGTACACCGAGCCACCTGCCTGATACGCAAAGCCACGGTCGAGCACGATGCCAATGAACCCGCGGATGTCGCTGATAGCCGATGATGCTCGCGGCGTGCTGTACATCGGCAGCATGTTGAGCGCTGTCATATCGCGCTCGAAACGGGCCTCTTCGCCTGCGGCAAGATCGAGATAATGAACGCCCAGTTGGCGGGCCTTGGCAAACAACGGATCGTCTACGTCGGTGACATTGCGCACGCACTTCACCTCGTGACCGAGATCGATCAGGCGCCGCTGCAAAATGTCGTACGTAACAAAGGTGGCTGCATGGCCAAGATGCGTGGCGTCATACGGCGTAATGCCGCACGTGTACATCAACACCTGCGGACCCGGCTCGAATGGCACCACGGCTTGACGCGCCGTGTCGTACAACCTCATGCTCAAGGCTTCTGTCCTTCAGCCTTCTTCGCGTCGCGCGGGTCACTACGGATGCCAGTGAGCTTGGGTGCAACGCGGGTCTTGTACCGCACGTTGAGCTGCAACAACACGGCGGTGAACGCCTCGATAGCGGTTGCGTTCGACAGTTCGCCAGCGTCGAGCGGACGGCAGCCAGGAATCTGCGACACGATCTCGGCGACGATAAGCGTGGCCTCTGGGTCGTCGCTGCAGATGAGCACATCTGAGTCGATGGGCGAGCCGAGGTGACCCAACTCGTTGGCGGGAAGGTGATGGAACGCTGCGACTACGCGACAGCGTGGCACGGCGGCCTGCACGTGAGCGGCAACGCTGCCACGTGGCGGAACCAGCGGCTGGAACTCGTGGCCCACGCGCACCAACGCGTTGGCCATGCTGATGACTACTTTGCCCGCAAGCAGTTCTTCGTACTCTTGGGCAGTGGTTGCAGCAGAGTCCCACGGCGTTGCAATGACGACAAGATCGCCAGCAGCTGCGGCTGGGTTGTCGCCGCACTCGAGACGGTCGGCAAGGTCGGGCCACTTAGCGATGAGCCCATCGCGAATCTCCATCGAGCGGTACTTCGACCGTGAGCCGATGATGCACGTGTATCCAACTGAAGCCAGACGAGCCGCGAGCGCGCTGCCCGCTGGCCCGGTGCCACCCAAAATTCCGATTCGCATGACTCGTAGCCTGCCACATCGATCGCTGATTGCCACACTGGATCACCGCTAGGGTCGATTCTCATGGGTCTGCTCACCGGAAAAAACATTGTCGTCACTGGCGTTCTCACCGACGCTTCATTGGCATTCGGAGTCGCCAAACTCGCTCAAGAAGAGGGCGCCAACGTTGTCCTTACTGGCGCCGGACGAGCGCTGAGCCTTACTGAGCGCGTGGCTCGCAAGCTGCCTCAGCCGGCCCCGGTGTTCGAGCTCGATGTCACCGTGCCCGAGCATCTCGAGTCGGTTCGCAACTCAGTCAGCGAGATCTGGGACCACGTCGATGGTGTGCTGCACGCCATTGGGTTTGCGCCTGCGGTGTGCTTGGGCGACGACTTCATGGCGGCCACATGGGAAGACGTGTCGGTTGCGATGAACATCTCGGCCTACTCACTCAAGACCCTGGCCGACGCATTCGTGCCGCTGATGTCCAGCGGCGCAAGCATCGTCGGACTCGACTTCGATAACACCGTTGCGTGGCCTGCATACAACTGGATGGGCGTTGCGAAATCAGCACTTGAGTCAGTGAGCCGTTATCTCGCCAAAGAGCTCGGGCCGCTAGGTATCCGCAGCAACTTGGTCGCCGCTGGCCCCGTAAAGACGATGGCCGCAAAGAGCATCCCTGGGTTCAAGAAGTTTGAAGACATTTGGGACGAGCGCGCTCCCCTCGGCTGGGACGTATTCGATTCCAGTGCCGTGGCCAAAGCAGTAGTTGCGTTGCTCAGCGATTGGTTCCCGGCCACCACGGGCGAGATCATCCATGTCGATGGCGGGTTCCACGCGATCGGCGCGTGAGTTCGTCGAACCCCGGCACTTTCTCTGTTACGCGTGAGCGCACGTCTGCAGTGCGCTCTCGCCTAACTCAGGTCTACTCTTCGTCGATGCGCATCGTGAGTTTGCTTCCCTCAACGACCGAAATCGTCTTCGATCTTGGACTCGCCGATCAGCTCTTGGGTGTCACGTTCGAGTGCAACTTCCCCGCCGAGGCGCGCGTCGGACGCGAGATTGTTGTCGGCGGAATGGACACCAAACATCTCACGCCGATCGAGATCGACACGATGGTTCGCGAGCGTCTGGCTCGCGGCGACGAACTGTATTCGCTCGACGATGCCGCGCTCGCCCGCTGCAACCCCGATCTGATTCTGAGCCAAGACCTTTGTCGCGTGTGCGCTGTTCCGAGTGGCGAAGTCGATGCAGCGGTTGCTCGCTTGAACTGCAGCGCCGCCGTGTTGCAGATCGATCCGCACACGCTGCACGAAGTTATTGCGTCGGTGCAGACAGTCGCCGATGCGGCTGGCGTTCCCGAGCGCGGCCATGCGCTCACGAAATCACTGCACGACCGACTCGATCAACTCGCTCATCGAGTGGCTACCCACCTCCAGGGTGCGCCTCGGCCAACGGTGTTCATGCTCGAGTGGGTCGATCCGCCATTTGTCGGCGGCCACTGGGTTCCCGACATCGTCACGGCTGCGGGCGGCGAGCCTGTGCTTGCCATTCCTGGCGGTCGATCGGTGCCAACAACGTGGGACGAGATCGCAGCGGCCGACCCCGATCACATCATCGTGTCGCCGTGCGGCTACGGACTCGATGGCGCCATTGCTCAGACTCGCGACATTCTTGATCGACTGCCATCACGAGCCAACGTGTGGGCCATCGATGCCGATGCCGTAGTAGTGCGCCCTGGACCGCGACTTGTCGATGGCGCTGAAGCGATTGCGGCTGCTCTCTTTGGTGCCGAGGTTGCGGGCCGACACGATCTCCTCAACGTGGTCATCGCCGCCGTGCGATAAATGAGCAAGCAGGATGTATCCATGTCGAAACATGCAGTCGGTTTTCCTGACTTCGCGGTGGCTTGTGGCGAGGAAGCCTCTGACCCCACCGTGTTCCACGAAGGCGTTGTCGTTCGGGTAGACCAACTGACCGCCAGCGAGCACCTCAGCCATCAAGATGAAGACCTTGCCGCTGTCGCCGAGCTCGGCGTAACACTGTGGCGATACGGCATGCCGTGGCGGCTCACCGAACCTGAGCCGGGCGTGTACGACTGGACACTTTGGGATCAGGCGCTTGAGGCGTGCAGTCGCCATGGCCTCACCCCGGTGATCGATCTCTGCCACTTCGGCCTCCCCGACCACTACCCAGGTTTCTGTGACCCATCGTGGGTCGAAGGGTTCGCAAAATACGTCGCTGCGTTCCTCGCCAGATACCGCGAGCCAATCTTGTTCACGCCGGTGAACGAACCAATGATCACCGCAATGAGCTCAGGCTTTCTCGGCGCATGGAACGATCGACGCTCGTCGCGTGGCGACTACATGAATGCACTTGCCCACGTGACCCTTGCGAACCTTGAGGCAATGGCTTTGGTCGACGCCGACCGCAACGGATGGTGGATCGGAGCCGAGGGCTTCGGCTGCCACATCGCTGCGTCACCCGCCGACCAACCCGCCGCCGACGCAGCGCGGGCACTCGAACAACTGGTGTGGGATCTCCATTTCGGCGTGGAACCCCGCGCCGAAGTGGCCGACGTTGCGCAGCTTGTAGACCCCGCCGTGCTGAGTCGCATTCGAGCGCTCGCCGGTCGCAACGAACGCGTGATTGCGGGCCACGACTTCTACCCCGTGAGCGTCACCGTGCACGGTCGACTCGCAGAACGCCTTACCATCGACGACCGTCTCGCTGCGTACGAGCGCGAGGCGCGAATGTGGTTCAAGCGATACGGCAGACCTTTTTGGGTTGCAGAAACATCGAACCTGGGCTTGCCGGTAGACGACGGCAGTCGTTGGCTACGTGGACTCACTGCAGTGCTCGAACGACTCCGCGCCGACGGGCTCCCGGCCCGCGGTATCTGCTGGTACAGCCGAGGCGACCAATTCGATTGGCACACCATGTTGCTGCGTCCGATTGGCGAGGTCACCGAAGTGGGCCTGTTCGATGCTGCCCGCGTCGCCCGACCGGTGGCTGGCGAATTCGCTCGCCTTGCCGGCGAGCACTCCTTGGCATCGCTTACCGAGCACGACTAGAACTTCCATATGAGAAGCAAGACAGTCATCGGATTCGTCGCAGTGTCGCTGCTGAGTGCATGCAGTTCCAGCGGTTCGCCCAGTTCGTCCTCGAGCGAAACCACCAGCGCTGGCACGGAACCGGTAGCGCCGTTGGCCACCGAAACCACTACTGCTGCCAATGCCACCACATCCACCACGGCGGCTTCGTCAACCGCACTGCTCGATTTCGCGGATGCTTCATCCACCACCGGTTGGACGACCCAGAACGACACGGTCATGGGTGGCGTTTCGCAGAGCACAAGCACCTGGGCAAACGGTCAGCTTTTGTTTCAGGGGACCCTGTCGCTCGAGAACAACGGCGGCTTCACATCGTTGGTCAGCCCGATCGATGACCAAATCGGACCGGCTATGTCAGGCGCTTCGGCGCTCATTGTCGACGCGCTTGGCGATGGCAAGACCTACGTATTTCAACTGCGCAGCGCCGACCAAACTCGCTTCATTCAACGCTTCGCAACTGTCGCCGGAACACAGCAGAAGTATGTATTGCCTATCGACAAGTTCGAAGCGGTCACTCCATTCCTCGAACCTGTTGCGAATGCTGCACCAATCGAACTGACCACCATTCGACAGGTGGCTCTGTACCTGCTCGACAAGCAAGCCGGCACGTTCGAACTCGCTGTCACCTCGATCAGCCGCTAACGACGCAACTGCTCACGACGTAACTACTCACGAGACGGCCGTACATCTACCAGCGCTGGCGGGCCTCTTCGGCAAAGCCCTGCAGGCCTTCGAACTCGATCTCTACACCGTCGTCGGTACGAAGCCGACCCGACCATGTTCCGAACACTTGATGGCACTCGCTGCCCTTCGTGTCGCCACCCGATGCTGTGTGTTTGTCGAAGTTGGGTGTGAGCACCATGTCGAGTTGCCCACCCGGATCACTGATCGTCCATGGGCGCATCGGGTTGTGCCAGTCGTAGTCCCACGTGAGTTCGGAGCCGAGCTTGCTGAGTCGGCCATCGACAATGATCCCGTTCTCGGTGAAGCCGGTGCCAGCAGTCCACTTGGCGCCAATCTGTAGACCGATCACATGCTCGCCTGCTCGCCCGGCGCCGCCGCCCCAGTTCCAGACGATTTCGCTTGGCCAGCGGCCGCGACCCACATCAAGCACACCCCACGCCTCGGATCGATCAAGGCCACCAATTGCCCACGTGCGCTCCCCCACAACCAACTCGCCACGGGCTGGGCGGGCCTGATGCTTTGAGGTGAAGTTGAAGACCGTGTCGCTCCATGGGATCACGACGTTGACCGATTCGTGTGCGGCCGGAAGCGCAACGCTGATATCGAATCGGCCGAGTCGACCGTCGGCTTCGGTCCATGCGGCAGTCAGCCGAGTGCCCGATTCGTCGTCGGTAATGTCGAGAGTAAATCCGTCGCGCTCAACGCTCAGCGGCGCCGTGCCGGGAACCTCGGGGAGTTCGATGCCGCCGCCGGCGCGAGTAACGATGACGCGACCACCGCTTTCGCCAGTAGCAAGGTCGGCCCACCACACATCGGCAACACCAATGTGGTCGACGTCGGAGTACACGCACGACACCACCACATCGCCTGCGAGCACCGCCCAGTAATCCCACTTCTTGTTCTGGCCGAAACAGCCGTGCAGATTCGCCCGGTGTAGCGGCTGACGTGACCACCCGCGGGCCAGCGGAGTCAACGATGATCCGTCTTCAACGCACAGGTCGATCGGTGCGATGAGTTCACGCTCGTGGGTCGTCATCCAACATTTCTACTGCACGGCGCAGGCGGCCTAACACTTGCCGCTGAGACCAGCGGTGTGGATCGCTGCAATCTCGGATGCACTCAGCACTCGACCCCACACGCTTGGTTCGTCGAGAACCCCCGAGAAGGTAAACTCGGCTCCAAGCCCTGAGGTACCACCTAAACGAAATGGCGTGGTGGTCGCCGGGTTCAGCGTGCCTCCCTGTGATGGCTTCGACGCGATGAGCTGACCATCGACATAGACGCGCATCGAGGTTTGATCCCATGTGGCGGCCACGTGATGGAAGCCACCGTCGAAGATCTTCGGAGCGCCCACACGGAGTTCTTCAGGACGCCGCGACGACGTGTCGTCGGTGGTCCAAAGCAATTCAGCGCTCGGGCTCAGGGCGAGTTCAAAGGTGCGGGCACCATCGTCGACACTCGGAAAGCTCCACCTACTCGCCAGCACCTGATTTGACCCAGTGTTCAGCGGCCGTATCCACGTCTCAACACTCAGCGCTGTGGCAACTGTTGGGAACAAGTTGATCGTCAGCTTGTCGGCCGGCGAAAACGTAAAGCCCTGACCAACCAACGATGGCGAAAATGTGGCCGATCCGGTGAGCGCCGGACCCGCCTGCGCCGCGAGATTGTTCTCGCCTCTCCACGAGGCGACGAGGCCAACAGAAGACAGCGTCACACATGGCGGTTGCGCTGCGGCAGCAAACACATTGGCGTTACTGAGGTCAAGCAACGGCTCTTTAACGCCATCACCAGAATCATCCGTCCAGTTGAAATTTCCAGAAGCGATCACACGGTCGTAGAGCGCCCGAACCTGTGTGGCGTTGGCCGGATTGCTCTGGCGGGCAAGCAGCGCAAGTGCGCCGGCAACCGCAGGACTCGCCATGCTTGTTCCGCTGATCACGCCGTAGCTGCCCAGCTCAATCGGAAGCGTCGAAGTAATGCACACCCCTGGCGCGGCGATGTCGACCGGTCCAAAGTTCGAAAAATCTGCGAGCGTGTCGTCTTGATCGGTGGCACAGGTCGGCGCGCCAAGAGCGCCCGGTGCACCGTCGAAATCTGCCAGCGCGCTGACGGTGAGCACGTTGTTGAACGATGCGGGGCTGATACCTGCGGAACTCACATGAGAGTTGCCCGCAGCGACGGCAATCGCAACTCCGGCGTTCACGGCACTTTGCGTTGCGTCGAACAATGCCTGGCTGAATCCGGGTGCACCAAAGCTCATGTTTGCGACTTCGATCGTCGCAGCATTGGCCGTGACCCAATCAAGCCCACGAATGATGGACGACAACGAGCCCACACCCGTGCTGTCCATGACCTTCACTGCCCAGAGACGAACGCCCGGCGCAACGCCAACAACTCCGATGTTGTTGTCGATGGCACCGATAATGCCGGCAACGTGCGTGCCGTGGTAGTTGTCGTCGTCGCCACCGAGCACACAGCCAGTGGCAGCGAGGCAATTGACTCCCCCGACCACGTTGAGATCAGGGTGTTGCAGGTCAATGCCGGTATCGATCACGGCAACATCGGCGTCTACTCGAATGTCGTCAAACCCATCGATAAACAGCGACGGGTTGGAACTCGCAAATGTTCGTCCCACGCCCGTGGGGGTCGATTGGGCGTCGATCATTACGACTCGGTCCCGTTCTACATAAGCAACATTCGGATCGCGAGCCAACGCCGCGGCGACGGCGTCAGTGGCGGTAACCACGAAGCCCTTCACCGCGTGTTCATAGACATCGTCGACCTCGCCACCAATCGAAGAACTCAATGTGGATGCCGTTACAGCGGCGCTGCTATGGCCTGGCCGAAGCACGACGATGAAGTCTGAACGGGGCAATGCTGCCGAGGCCGACGACACGATGGGCGTGGCCGACGCAAGAAGTAACGCTATGCAACTCGCCAGTGGTCGCATCCGCGATCGACCCGATCCTGTTACCCCTCGCATGTGTGTATGCAACACATCGCAGGGTCATAAGTCAGGCGACGTACCAGCAATTCACGAACTGTTTGCCCGTGCGTCTCCTTCAGCTCTGGCGGTGCCCTATTCGGCCAACGACGGCCGAGTTACTTCTTTGCCTCGTGCGCGAGAACCTTGAGCAACTCTCCGATGCGATGGTGCCGTTCTGCTGGGTGACGCAACGGCAGATCAAGCATCACCGAATATTCATTTCGCCGCCCGACTTTTGAGACCTTGAGATACCCCGCCACTTCAAGGTCAGAGACAAGCCGATGGGCCGCCCGCTCGGTAACTCCCACCTGCGAGGCAATGTCTCGAACTCGAATTTGCGGCTCCGCAGCTATCGCTAGCAGCACATGGGCATGGTTGGTGAGAAAGGTCCATGAGGTCTCCGGTGCAGCAGTCACGTCGCTATTCTGCCTCATTCTGCTGACATTTGACACATGATTCTAATTTCATGTATTGTTGGGCATATGAACTCGTTCCATCTGGCCATCGAAAATCTGACGTCTCCACCAGTCCTCGCCTTTGTACTCGGCGCTCTTGCGGTGATGCTCCGCAGTGATCTTCGCCTCCCCGACCCGATCCACACCTGGATCTCTACCTATCTGCTCCTCGCGATTGGACTCAAGGGCGGACACAGCCTCAAGGCTTCGAACTTGACGAGCCTCATCTCGCCAGCCGCCCTGACCATCGCCTTCGGTATCGCGATACCGGTGATCGTCTTCTTCATCACAACCAAAGTATTGAAATTAAGTGCACCCGACGGGTCGTCCGTGGCGGCACATTATGGATCTGTTTCGGTCGTCACGTTCACCGCAGCAATGGTCTTCGCAACCCAAGCAGGCTTCTCCACCGAACCGTTCATGACGTCGCTCGTAGCAATTCTCGAGATACCCGGCATCGTTGTTGCCCTCGTTCTTGCAAGCATGAAGTCGGAAGGCGTGAACTGGCGTACCGCTGTGCATGAAGTGCTCACTGGTCGAAGTGTTCTGTTGCTCGTGGGCGGGTTGATCATCGGTTCCGTCAGTTCTGAAAGTTCATTCAGTCGAATCGAGCCATTCTTTATCGGGATGTTCTCTGGGTTGCTGGCCTTGTTCTTGCTCGACATGGGCGCGACGGTTGCAACTCGATTCCTCACAGCCGGACGACCACCGCTGCGGATGATCATCTTTGCAATCGTTTCGCCACTTGTCTTTGGAACTGCAGGAATCATCGCTGCGCACTCCATTGGCTTGTCCATCGGCGGAGCCGCGGTCTTTGGCATCATGGCCGCCAGTGCGTCGTACATCGCAGCTCCAGCAGCGGTGCGAATTGCCTTGCCAAACGCCGATTCCGGACTTTCACTTGGACTCGCACTGGGAGTGACATTCCCGTTCAACCTGACGATTGGGATACCGCTCGCCTTTGCCTTCTCTCGCGTCATCGGATGACACATGCGCCGAGTCGCCGTGCTGCGCAGGTCGGCTCAACGAGAACTCAGGTGGCGGCACCCGTGAGCGATTGGCGAAAGAGACCTGACGGCACGGGAGCTCCGGCTCGAACCAGCGCGATGTGCCAAGCCGGCGACGAGCCCAGCGCCCAGCGGAGACCGCTCACCGATGCCGCTCCGATTTGGACGGCACAAGGGGTTGAGGTGACTCCGATGACCTTGCTGATCGATCGCGGAATGGTGGCAGCGGCAGCTTGGAACAGCGGCTGATAGCCCAGCTGTACTGGTAGCGGCAGCGGTGGAAAGCGCAGAAACCTCACCGCATTGCGTTGCGCCTGGCTGCTAGCGATCGATGGATGCTCGCTCACCCATGTTGATAGCTCGTCTGCTGTCAACGGCACGGGCGCCGCTTTGAGTAACGCAGCGATGCGCGCTTGCTCCTGCACGAACTGATCGGCCTGCTCGTTGGTGAGCCGATCGCGCCCGTAGGCCTGATGCGCGACGAGAAACGAGTCGGTCAACACGTTGTGGACCCACGCCGCCAGCGCTGGATTCGAAGCGCTGTAGGGCTTGTCACGTTCTGAGCGACCCTTCACCGGAACATGCGCAGCCCGCACGGCACTCACCGCTGCTTTCACCTCGGGCATAGCCCCATAGGTGGTCTCGGTCACGTATGCGGATGTGCGTGTCAGACGGCCCAGGGGGTCGTGCCGATACCGGGAATGCTGTTCGACTCCAGCCACCACCTCGGGGTGAGCGGTCTGAACCAGCAAGGCGCGAATTCCGCCGACGAATGCCGCTGTGTCACCGATGACCCGCCACGAAATCGACTCGGGGCCAAGCAGTCCCGGGTCGCCGGGGTAATCAAGCGTGTGTTCAAGCGCTTTCGGACCGTGCGAAAAAAGCGACGTCGTGGAGCCCACGATCTTGTCGCGAATTACGTTGATCACCGCTGGGCCTCCTTCTCTCGATCGCACTCTGCCCATCGACCAAAACTGACCAGCAACAAGCTCTTCAGAGTGGGTTCAGGGTTCACGGCGACACTTTGACACTCCCGCCGCCGATGTGCCCGACGGTGATCAGGATTGTTTGACTGCGAGAAGGCGACTCCCAACGTTTCACCGTCGACGATTCAGGCCTTTCGCCTCGAACACGCAGCGCAAACACGCGGGCTTGCGGCGCCGGCTCACAAAACAGTTTAGATCCTGAGCTGGTCTTTTAGTAAAACAGTGTACGAATACACAGCGACAATGACGGTGACGACCGACGTTTCCATCTGCGATGGTCCGTGATCACGGCAACTTGTGAATGACCAATGGAAGAGTGCTCCTGCCGGTGGCTTCGTGCAGCAACGCTGCGCACAACGTGAGGGTCCAGCCTGAGCGCATCGTGGTCGCGCAGACCAGCACGGGACCATCGGGCACTTGTGTTGCAAGGTTCAGTTGAATCGTCTGTTCGAGGTGCAACACCGCCGGACCACTGGAGGTATTCGTTGGAGGTGACGCACCCTGCCATGTGAATAGGTCAAGAACGGGAAGGCGACCAACGGTGCCGATGTGCTCGGCCAGAACACGGTTGGCATTCATCTCGGCAGGCGATGCTGGCGCTGCCGCTACTGCCACCGGACGCGACGGCCACTGCTTCGACCATCGACGCAGCGTTTCGACTGCGGCCGTAAGGAGTTCTGAAGGAATGGTGCTGTTGCCGCTGCGTTGCAGGGCGCGCAATTCGTCGTCCCATGCCGGGTCATCGGCGAACGCAACGG
>Ga0194043_1002096_pt1 | contig 11094 bp, 9 predicted proteins | sample JunL4415m_MetaG_FD_161274 | JGI IMG/M metagenome (GOLD analysis project Ga0194043, IMG submission 161274) | Anoxic zone freshwater microbial communities from boreal shield lake in IISD Experimental Lakes Area, Ontario, Canada - Jun2016-L442-15m | ecosystem: Environmental > Aquatic > Freshwater >...
AATTTCAAACAATTTCAAACAATTTTATTTTATCAGTTAAAAGTAGTGATTTATACAAAGAAAAAATGATTTTTCATTTAAAAACAAATGAATAAATGAAAAAGCAAATGGAAAAATGTAAATTTTGCAATAATATGTTTGGAAATACTCAAATGTTAAAACAACACCAGAAAAAAACAAAGTATTGTTTGAAAATACAAGAAGAGTTAGAAAAAGAAAAAACAAATGTTCAAAATAAAGAATTAACTTGTCAGTTTTGTGGTAAACAGTGTAAAACTAAATATATACTTAACAATCATCAAACACAAGCAAAATATTGTCTTAAGATACAAGCATCTCAAAATTCACAAGAAATTATAGCATCTTTAATTACCTGTAAATTTTGTGAAAAGAATTTTTCAAAAGGAACTTTTAAGAGACACGATTCAACATGTAAGAAAAAACTTGAAATTATTATTAATGACAATAATAGACTTAAAGAGGCTGAAAAACAACAAGAATTTGCAATAATGAAATTAAAATCGGAGAAAGCAGAAGAAATTAGTTTGATATATAAAGCGTCTGCTGAACTTGCCCAAGCTACAATCAATGAGATCGCAAAACAACCAACTTATCAGAAAAACAGTACTCGAAACATTCAAAATAATCTGATGATCTCAAGTCTTACTCCTCTTGATCTGTCTCAAGCTCGTGTTGACAGTATAATCGATGAAAAGTATACAAAGAACGATTTTTATGAAGGTCAAAAAGGAGCAGCACAGGTAATTCATAAACATATTCTCACAGATGATTCAGGAAAATCTCAAATAGTATGCACTGATACAGAACGTGGTACATTTCATCATATTGATGTTAATGGTGAACACGTTGTTGATTATAAAAATGCTCATTTGATAGACAGAGTACATTTACCTCTTAAGAGAAAAGCAAGTAAATTTGCATCAGAAGAATGTGTAAAAAATCCAACTGCTTATAAAGATATTGTTATGAATGAGAGTTCTATCAGAGAACTAGAAACGAAACCAGGTTTGTTCAATAGAACAATGGCACAACTTACAGGAAAAAATTGTGTAAGACCATTATTAGTAAAATCATCATCTAATATTGATTTGACAATTACGGAAGAGTGGTTGTTGGAAAATGCATCGTTCTTAACAATAGAACATATATTAAGAGGACCAGAAGGGTATGCTGATTACGCTTTATCTTATCCTTTAAATGATCGGCTTATTGAAGAAGAATATTTAAATACTACATTTATAAAGTATAAGAATAGATCAGGTGATATAATAACAGACTATGGTGGAAAGATGTTGACAAAGATGTTATTTGATTCAGTAAGAGAAAGGACATATGAGTTAATAGAATCGAATTACAATGTAAGATCTGAGTGTGGAAATATAGAAGATTCTATTTTTCAGGAAGAGTTCATAAGTATTCTAATGAGCAATATATAGATAAAAAATTTTTCTTTAGAACTAGAATTCTAAAAAGGCGGAGGCGGAGGAGGAAAATAAAAAAGATAATCCAAAGGAAATTTTCTACGAATTTTTGAAATTATTTAGAAAACAAAAGAAAAAAAGAAAAAGATTTTTCCTCCTCCTCCGACTTTTTGAAAAACGGAGGAAATCCGCAAAAAAAGTTCATTTTTCAAAATCTAGCTTTATATTTTCAATGGATATATATATATTTCTATTTTTCTTGGTAAAAGTCATTTTAATCAGGAAAAAGTGACTATTTTCAAACAATTTCAAACAATTTCAAACAATTTCAAACAATTTTATTTTATCAGTTAAAAGTAGTGATTTATACAAAGAAAAAATGATTTTTCATTTAAAAACAAATGAATAAATGAAAAAGCAAATGGAAAAATGTAAATTTTGCAATAATATGTTTGGAAATACTCAAATGTTAAAACAACACCAGAAAAAAACAAAGTATTGTTTGAAAATACAAGAAGAGTTAGAAAAAGAAAAAACGAATGTTCAAAATAAAGAATTAATATGTCAATTTTGCGGTAAACAGTCAAAAACCAAATATCATTTAAATATTCATCAGACACAAACTAAATATTGTCTTAAAATACAAGCATCTCAAAATTCTCAAGACATTATATCATCTTTAATCACCTGTAAATTTTGTGATAAAAACTTTTCTTTAGGAAGTTTTAACAGACATAAATTGACATGTAAGAAAAAAAATCAATTTCTTATAGAAGAAATTGCCAAATTAAAAGCTGAAAATGCGGAGAAGGAAATATATAAAGTACTTGCAGAACGTTCTCAAAATGCTATAGAAGAAATTGCTAGAAAACCAATGTATCAAAAAACCAGCAACCGAATTGTTCAAAACAATCTTATGATCTCAAATTTGACTCCAATGCAATTGATACAGCCTCATGTTGAAAGCGTTATAGCTTCCAATTATACAAGTAATGATTTTTACGGTGGACAAAAAGGTGCAGCACAAATGATATACAAACATTTTGTCGCAGATGATAATGGTAAATCTAAAATAATTTGTACCGATATGAAACAAGGTGCTTTTCATCACAAAAATTCAAATGGTGAACATATAGTTGATTATAACAATTCTCAGTTAATAAAAACAGTTCATGCTCCTCTAAAGAAAAAGGCGTGTGAGATTGCGGCAAAAGAATTAGTAAAGAATCCAGATATGATGAAAGAAATTAACAGAAATTCAACTTCTATAGCAGAGTTAACTTCAAAGCCTGGTGTTTTCAACACAGCAATGGCTGAAATGACAGGAAAAAATTCAGCTAAAGAATTGTTAATAGAAACGTCTGATCGTGATTTGTCTATCACGGAAGAGTGGTTAATAGAAAATTCAACGTTCTTAACAATAGAACATATATTAAGAGGACCAGAAGGGTATGCTGATTACGCTTTATCTTATCCTTTAAATGATCGGCTTATTGAAGAAGAATATTCAAATCCTACATTTATAAAGTATAAGAATAATTCAGGTGATATAATAACAGACTATGGTGGAAAGATGTTGACAAAAATATTTTTTGATTCAGTAAAAGAAAGGACATATGAGTTAATAGAATCGAATGACAATGTAAGATCTGAGTGTGGAAATATAGAAGATTCTATTTTTCAGAAAGAGTTCATAAGTATTGTGATGAGCAATATATAAATAAATAATATAAATATTTTGAAAACAACATCTTTTTGATGTTGTTTTGTATAGTAATTTTTAGACAACCCTAGTATTTTTCATATACTTGTTTTTTATAAAGTAATTTTTTTACACACCTTTGTTATTACGACGCATATAGTAGTTCAGTTGACGTTCGAGGTGTTCAATCTTTACTCTTTGAGATTCTATTTCGGCTGCTTGCGTCTTGATCTTTTGTTCTTGCTCTTGTTGTTTCTTGAACTCGGAAGAAAAACGATCACATATTTCTCTTAGTTCTTTTTCTGAATAGTGATACCTTCGTGCAGCCTCATCAAAACATTGAACGGCTTTTTCGGTATCCGGATTTCCAACTAGACCAAAGTGTTTTAATATACCCATAGCAATCTTGGCATCACCGATACCGTATGCATCACTAAAGTGCTTGTATGCAACTACCCAATTGTAACGAGACATATACAACTTACCCAATTGGTAATGAATCATTGAATTATCATCAAATCGCAAACCTGTAGTAGCCAACAGCTCTTCAAAGATCTCGATGCTTTTGGTAGGATCGATAGACTCTAGCCATGTTGCTAACTTTAATTTGCAAATAAAATCTCCTAAAGAGGCTCCCTTTTCCAGGAGTATCCCTTTTTGCCAGTAATCTTTGTCGTCTGCAAACCAAAGAGCATTTATGATTTCTTCTAGAGCGTCTGACGAGGACGACGTCTTTTCTTCCACTTGAAAACTGTGTGTAGTCATTTCTGTATTAAATCTTAAATTTCTTCCTAAAAATTCAATTTTTAATTAAACATAACTTTTCTGCACAATGGACACTTAGAATCACGAGCAATAATTTTAACAATGCACGATTCACATGTAATATGTGAATTATGACACGGCCACTCTAAAACGTCACCTTCTTGTAAGCACACTACACATTCACCCTTTGATTGTGAGAGTGGAGGAATTTGACGAGCGATAGGTGACCACGCAAGACGAATGCATTCTTCCAGTACACTTTCTTGAGTGGTGAATATTCTTTCTCCATGTTCGTAGCCCAAACAAGGAGAAATAATCATTCGTCCAGTTTTAGATTTCATCTCAATGCGTATACGTGTAGTCTCTTCAAACGGAACAATATGAAACATTATTCTTTCAATTTTTTGATCGTTTAATTGACGTATTGGGGAATCATATGGAAAAAGTGCTTCAAAGTAAGTATCTTCCAGATCGGCTGCAAAAAATTCAAAGCCTTCTTTTGGTAATTTTCTGATAAGAAATCTGTGTAAATTATCTGTAACCTCAAGACAATTGTTTTCCATCTTCTGCTAATTTATCAATACTTACTTTAAAAAATCAATTTATTTATTAATCCATACATATGTATGGATTATAATATGTTTAGTATAACAGTTGTAACTCATCTATGCAAAATAGGAGACCTACTTTTTACACGAATAGTAAGCTTGAGCGTGTCTTGCAGCTTTCGCAAAATAATAACAACATCTAGTACATTTATAAGATTAAGATAATCAAGAGGCCAATCATTCGATATTTTTCTCAATTTATACATTTCGTAAACACCTGTGTCTATTTTCAATAACAAGTCTGAGGTATGGCAAAATCCAAGTCACAGATACTTCATAGTCATTCGGACATAATCTAACATATAAAGCAACGCATTGACTTTGACTCTTAGAATTTTTGACATCTCAAATAGCTGTATTTTACTAGGATAAACACAACTTGGACTATGTGTTTGAAAAAGAAATAGTCGTCCAAAGGCAAACCGTGCTTTGTCATGTCTAACCACGTTTTTCTTGCTGTACAGAATGCAATACGTCCATAAGAATTCAATTTTTATATAAATCATTTAATGATTTATAAAAATATATGGTAAATATAATAATGGAAAATGAATTAAAAGAAATAAAAATATCAGCTGATGATGTTTTTTGTGCTAGAGGATTAGAAGATAAAGATAAGCCATTAGAATATAAATCAATATATGATATAAAACATTTAATGAATAATAAATTTGGATACAAAGAAGGTGAATTATCAACAGCAATAGATATGATAGCATTATATCTAAAAGGACAGAAGTTATTATATTTAGAGGCAAAAAGCTATTGTGAATTTTATCTAAATAGGTTAATGATGCCATGTATATTATTATCATCTGTATGTTCTGTAGTTAGTGGTATATTTAATGAAATACCATTAGCTGGTAAAGTTATTGCAGGTGCAACAGCATTAAATGCATTTATAATGAGTATAATAAGTTATTATAAATTAGATGCAAAAGCAGAAGCACATAAAATGACAGCATATTCATTTGATCAATTAATATCAGAATGTGAATTTACTTCAGGTAAAATATTATTAAGTAGTTCAAAAAGAGTATCAAATGTAAATGAAAGAAATAAAGAAGAAGAAGATAAAAATAAAGAAATCTATGATATAGGATATATACAGAAATTCATAAATGTAAATGAAAGAAATAAAGAAGAAGAAGATAAAAATATAGAAATCTATGATATAGGATATATACAGAAATTCATAAATGATATAGAAAAGAGAGTGAAAGATATAAAAGAAAAAAATCAGTTTATGATTCCAGATACAATAAGAAATAGATATAGTGAAATCTATAATGTAAATATATTTATGAAGATAAAAGTATTTTATATAAGAGAGTTAATGTTATTAAATGATTTGAAAGTAGCATATAAAGAAATAATCTTTATATAATATATAGAAATGAAAAAGTCAAAACCCAAAGTTAAGGAAAAGAAGAAAGATGAAGAAAATTTTGATTATATGAAAACTAATAAGGATAATATTAAGAATGTTTTGAAAGACCCAAATATTTTACCAATTATAAATGATTTAGTAAATAGAACAAATAAAATAGTTATTCATTCATACCAATTTATTAAACTTTATTGTATTTTTCTTTATGAAAATGAATTGAAAATTCCAGTAATAGATAAAGAATTTATATGTGATGTTTTCAAAGTTTTAACTATTAGAAGATGTGGGTCTGGTGGATATACTGAAAATAATATGCCTGAACAACTACAAGAATTAACCGAGTTTTACAGAGAACATTATTCAAATACTATATCCAATAATGAAACTATTTATTATGATAAATTAAGTTATATTTTACCTTATGAAGCGATTGATATGATTACAAATATCAATAATAATATTCAAGAACACTTTATAGACCATTTGAATAAGTATGTGAATATAGTTTTCAACGTAAAAGAAAAGTCCGCAAAAATAACTACTGAAAACAAGGATAAAATTATAAGAAAACAATTACATAAACAACTATATGATGAAATTGGTAAAGTCAAAAAAGATTTAATGCATTTTGGTAATTTAACAAGTGATGAAAAATATCATAAATGGATTATTGAAGAAAGAATAAAATTATATCCAAATAAAACAAGATTTGATAATGACAATATTTATTACGATTTGAAAAGCAATACACAAGAGTTTTTACATTCTATGTTTCATATTTCAATAGAATTAGAAAAGTTAAATGAATTAAGAATACAAAATGAAGAGAAACAAATTAGATTATTTAATGTATTACCTTTAAGAACAAATATTATTAGTAAAAATATATGTATTGATACTTGTGGATTAATTTCTAACTTTTTAGGAGATGAACCAACAACAAAACATTTGAGAGATTACAAAAAAGATAATAACCAAGTTAATTTATGGAATAAATTTTTCAAACTAAATAAAAGAGTTTTCAAGAAAGGACAAAAATATACATTTTCACATATGATTAGAACAGATGGTGTTTCTTGTTGTGTATTATTTGTAAGAGTAGATGCTAATGGAAAACCATTACAAAAAACATGGAAAAATAAAAAATGTTGCGAAGAAGAAAATATAGATTATATTGAAAAGGTAGAATTAACAGAAGAACTTAAAAATATGAAGGTTGTTTGTGCAGACCCTAATTATAGTGATTTAATATATTGTGGTTCTAAAGATGAAAATGGAAATTTACAAACTTTTCGTTATACTCAAAATCAAAGAAGATTAGAAACAAGATTGAAAAAATATAATAAAATTATTGATAAAATAAATAAGGAAACAAAAATAGAAAATAAATCTATTAAGGAAATTGAAACTGAATTATCTGTATTAAATAGTAAAACATGTGATTATGAGAAATTTATGTATTATTGTATTGAAAAGAACAACATAAATTATAAATTGTATTCACATTACGAACAAACATTTTTTAGAAAATTCAAATTAAATAGATTTACAAATACTCAAAAAAGTGAATTGAAAATGGTTAAGAATTTTTCCAATAAATACGGAAAACCTGATAAAACTATATTTGTAATGGGTGATTATGATAAAGGTGATTATCATATGAAAGGTAAAGAACCAGTTATTTGTAAGAAATTTAGAAGAATATTTAGAAATGCTGGTTATAATACATTTTTGGTAAATGAATTTAGAACATCAAAATTATGTAATTGCTGTAATGGTGAATTAGAACATTTTTTAGAAAGACCAAGTCAAAAACCAAAATTAAAGAAAGAAAATAAAACAGAAATCTGTCATGGACTATTACGATGTCAATCGGTTAAGCATAAAAGCGAAATATTCCATAACAGAGATAAGAATGCTGTGCAAAATATGTTAAATATAGTAAAATCTGTATTTGATACAGGAAAAAGACCAAACATATTTTGTAGAGAAATAAATTCTTAAACTTCATAGTCATTTCAAGATGACTACTAATCAAATTTTTGCATTTTTGTTTATTTTTTTCGTTGTTAAGTCGGCGTTTTAAATGTGCAAAGGTGTAAAAGCAATTGAAGAACACAAAGATATAAGATGTTGTAGTATATTATATTAATTTTTCAAAAAGTAATTCACGAACTGAATTTTTCTAAAGGAGTAGGCTTTGCTTCTTCTAAAACATACTTGAGTAATGATTTACGGGCATTTTAATCCTTTTTCAAATTTCTTTTGTGCTCGTTCAGTACTCTATATTTGAAAAATTATTATTTGAGGACATTTTTAATTTTTATGATTTTACTTATTTTGTTCAAATGAAACAACTTTTGATTTTTTAATATAGCGATCATATGATTGAGAAGTAGGACTTATCCCTAATGAATTACCATCATAAATTGGTACTTGATTTATGGCTATTTTATCCGATGATTCACCATCAGAATTCGGAACTATTTTAGATTCTTGTATTATGTTTTTACATTTACATCTTTTATTTTCCCATTGATCATTTGATTCGGGAGTGTATTCAAATGGAGTTGGTTTCCCAACATACATTCCATCACAGCTTTTCATATTTTTTCCTTCTTCCGTTGCAAGAAATTTAGTACATTCTTCTAAAAGTTTTGGGTCACCGCTCTGCATATATGGATATCCTCTGCATTTTTTTCCTGGCGATACTTCAAAACGAAAATTATCAGTTTCACAATTTCCTATTTTTCCAAACTTATATGTAAGCACAAAACTTAACGTTGCAACAAGAGAAACCATTAAAAAAGAACCCAGATGTAAATAAGAATTTTTAGATGTTATCAGTTTTTTGTTAAAAACAAATAACGTTATTGTTATAACAACAAAAATCAAGGAAAAGAAATAAAATTCTTTAACTGATAAGTACATTTTACTTATTAAAAAGATTTAGTTTTTCATTTAAAAAATGTTAATTTCAATTTATAATAAATTAAAATTTTAGTAGTAAATTGTCCATAAGATATAATTCTATGATCTACTTTCAAATTTACTAATAATTACTGTCAATGAAGAAATTTCTTCTTCTAATTTTTTAATCCTTTCTTCTGTTGCATTAATTTCTTTTACTAATTTATCTATAAATTCATTATGTTGTCTTAAAAATATTTCTTTTTGATCTGGAGTTAAGTCCTTTGAACTCTGTAGTTTGTTTTTTGTTTTTATTTCTTGTTTATAAACGACTGAATTTACCTTTGAATGATCTCTTAAAATTTTTAACATACTCTGATATTCACTCAAAATGAGATACCTATCTCTCATTGTTGGATCAATATCAGTTATCTTCTTTAGCTTTCTTTTGACCAATACTGCTGGAATAAATTCACTCCCATCAACGTTATCTATCAATTCAAAATGACCAATACCAAATTGTGCAAGTTCAACCAAATTAGCTCCATCTCCAATCAATCCTCTAGGTGAATCTGTTACCGCAAAATCACCATAACGAGTTGCTGAATATATTTGTATACTTAAATTATAAATTTCTGTTATTAGTGTAGCCGCATTATAAAATATCGTTTGTCCATCACCAATAACAAATATCTCATGTTCTGTATCTGCACCTAATCCAGCATTTCTTCTTAATTCTCTTAAAGTCAAATATGGATGGCCATTTCTATGTAAATAATCTAATATGGAAATCCAAAAACATTGCAAAGACATACCTTCAAGAGAGCCGGTATTGCTAATCGTTTTTACTTTACGTGGTTTTTGCGATGGTTCAAAATCTTCTGGAAATTTAAATTGAGTTTGAAGTGTTTGTAGATTAAGATAATATCTTTTACCATATGTTCGACTAAAGCGAACAACCCATGGGTCTGGAGGTATACGCATGTCTGGACTTCTTGGAGAATCCAAAAAATTAGATTTTTTAGGCATTTATATTTGGTAAATATTAAAAATTTTTAATATTTTCATCTATATGTCTTCAAAGACCTACTTATCATCTTCCTTGTGTCCAAAAAAATAAAGAAAGATTGGTTAAAAATTAGTTATGTAACCAATTTTTTTAAATTTTTAAAACTTTATTTTATAAATTTAAATGTACACAACATTACTATTTCAAGAATCTCCAGAGATTGTTCTAATTATTATAATATTTTGTTTTATATCAGCAATTTATAAATGTTCTTTTTTGTTTTGTTTGTTATTAATAATTTTTTATAGGTATAAACCACACAATAAAAGATACGAAAATAATGTTATTGTATCTCCAGCCGAAGTGCTTTTACACCACCAGAATAAACGAATTATGAAAAATTTTTATTTTTTTAGTAAAAGTTTGTCTCATTTTTCTTTCTGGTCGGTAATCAACCATTAAATAATTGGGATACAAGAAAAGTAAAAGATATGAGTTATATGTTTTATAATAGTATTTCTTTTAGTCAAGTATTAGATATGATTTATGAACGAAAAAATATAACTAATATTTTTACAGGATCTCAAGGTAAATTTGCTTAATTTTATTTTGTATACCAACTATACAAAATCATAATTAAAAACAATTTTCTATTCTTCTACTCTTTTTTTACGTAAAAAATTTAAAATATCTTTTTCAGTTATTCGTCCTCTTAATTTTTGATTAAACAGATATTTCTTGATTGAAAAAATTTTAGCAGTCTCTTCCAAATTAGCGTCGATATTACGCAAATGCAACAGGTTATCTTGATATATTTTGTTTTCTATGTCGTTAATTTCAATTCTATCTCCTCCTTGCTTTATTATATTTTTTAGTATTTTATTTGTAGTTTTTTCCCAATCATTATTTACAACCAAAGTGTCATAATCGATTTTTTCTTTCTCATAAAAAGGTTGTCCTTTTTCGCTCAGACGTTTTTTCCAACCTTGATTATTATCGTAAGTGTTTTCCATTTATATTATATAAATTTATAAAATTAATAAATTTATATTTTGTAGGTTTATTTTTTTAAGAATACGAGTATATAATATCTCCAATATTTATTTTTTGATCCTTTTTAATTTTTATTTGTTCTATATTTCCGCTACTAGATTCATACGAAACGCTTAAGCGTACGAATCCAACTCTTTCGAGCTTCTAACCCGTAAGTAGCTTTACGGGAAAATATAAGAAATCACATCATTTCATTGACGCACTTGATAAAAATG
>Ga0194043_1002097_pt1 | contig 11090 bp, 11 predicted proteins | sample JunL4415m_MetaG_FD_161274 | JGI IMG/M metagenome (GOLD analysis project Ga0194043, IMG submission 161274) | Anoxic zone freshwater microbial communities from boreal shield lake in IISD Experimental Lakes Area, Ontario, Canada - Jun2016-L442-15m | ecosystem: Environmental > Aquatic > Freshwater >...
TGAGGGCAAATCCAGCTACAAGAAATCGCCACAAATACCACCAGAAACGGTGTTTTTTGGATCGATTGCGTAATTGTTCTTGGAGGGACAGATGCTGAGGAGTTTTTTGAAAAAATCGCATAGAAAGAGGCGATAAAAGTACTTTTATACTACATCAGAAAAGGGTTTTTGAGAAGGTGGCAGTTTTGGCTATTATTCTTCAAGTATATTGTTATCTGTTGGGTGGGCTCGCCCCGCGACCCGAAGGGTTTTGCGGGGTATTGCCAAATTTTTCCTTTCTGCCTATACTGAAAAAGCATTCTAATAGCATTCCGGCGTAGCTCAGCGGTAGAGCAGTTGACTGTGGCAGATCCGAGGTGTATTGATTTTTTCGTATGCCGAAGAAAAGAACCTATGCTGACCGTGCCGAGTATATCAAGCAGGCCGTCTCGCGTCGTCGCAAGATGATTCGGGTCAAAGCGCTTGAATATAAAGGCGGTAAGTGTTTCTATTAAGAGCACGCAAGATTACGCAGCCTCTTGGAGAAATCCAAGAGTGAAGAATGAGGTGAAATACCGGAAGCCTACGGCCGTTCAGCGCGGCTAGGGTAATCGGTAGCCAATCCTTCAGTAAAGTTATGGAAGGCTTTGCCATGCCGAAACTTTAGTGAAGGCAGGTTCAGAGACTATCCCGCAAGGGAGTACTTTCTCGACTATGTGTCGAGATGGGAAGCGCCTCACTCCTACCCTCCAACATTCGTTGGAATATGGAGAAGATATAGTCCATCCTGGTCGGAAACGACGAGAGTAGATGTAATCAATTGGTCACAGGTTCGAATCCTGTCGCCGGAGCACAGAAGGTTGATGCGCGTTCGCGTGTATCTCAAAGAAGGGAGAACGGAGCTCAAACAGTAGGTTTTTCCCCGAAAGACGGCAGTTCTGAAGTAAGAAACTCAGAAGCCGTCGTTTTTCGTTTACTTCAGAACTTTCGAAAATTTCCAATGCCCGATTGGAGAGAGAAAACGGATGAATACGGAACGATTGATGATTTAGTGTTTATTGTAAAAGTATCCGATGCCTCAAAATCGTTATTTGAAACAGAAATTGTAAATGACGGTGATGACTCGTGGACTTATAATAAGCCCTCTGATGATTTTCTTTTGAAGGGTGATTTGTTAGATGTAAAAAAGCCTTAATGCATAAAGTTTTATGATGGATAAAAAATTGAGAAACACTCTTATTTTTGGAATCTTAATTATAAGTATTTCGATTAGTTATTACCTTGTTTTTAAACCAACCCCGACTACCCAATTACAAATTCAAAATCAAAAAACTGAATTCGATGCTTGTTTCGATAAATGTACAGGAAATGGTAGAGATGGTTTTGTTTGTGTTAATATATGCGGGCGCCATTATAATTGATCCTTCAGATGCTACTTCAAGCAAAGCAATTCTCCCGAAAAACAGTCTAAACGGTGCACCCTTCCTCGTCCCAAGCAAATATGTTTAAACAAGCAATTTTTAAATAAAATGGAAAAAATAATTGAGTATATAAAATCAAAGGCCAGACTTTCTGAGAGTCCAATCCACGGGATTCGGCACTGGAAAAATGTTGAAAAAATAGGAATATATCTTTGTGAGCGAAATAATGCGGATAGGGACGTGGTAAAAATGTTTGCCTATATTCACGATAGTGGAAGAGTAAACGAGGATGAAGACTTTGAACACGGCAAAAGATCCGTGGAGATTGCCAAAGAAATGGTTGAAAATAAAATCATGACGAGTCTCGATGAGAATCAATTACGGAAGCTGTATTATGCCTGCGAGCATCACTCTGAAGCAGATGCCGAGAGCGATGATAGTACTATTCAAACGTGTTGGGATGCTGATCGCTTAGATTTATGGAGATTGAGGATAACTCCACGGAAAGAGTTACTCTACACCGATGCAGGAAAAACAATTGAGGCTTCAGAATACGCAAAGAAGCTTCATTCTCACTTTGTATACTAAGGCTACGCCAAAGCCAACAAGTCCCCAGTTTGCGCTAAAGCAGTCGCAGGATCAATCAAAACCTTCTCCCACCCAAAAGTTCGAAAGCTGTCCCACCAGGCGAGCTAGTATAAAAATAAGGCTTTATTGAGCCTTATTTTTTGTTTCCCTATGAGGATGTTTTTTAAATGAAAACTTGACAGGATCCAAGATTGTCGCTAGGATAAAGGGAAGTTATTAATTACCGCCTTTTTTGTTTTTAAGGCTATTTTTTTATGAAAAAGTATACGCTCGGTGCTCTCGTTGTTTTGGTTGCTATTCTCGCCCTTGGCGGGTGGCTTTGGTATGGGAAACACAAGGAAAAACAAGCTCAAGTAAAACAAGAAGTCCCGCAGACTGCAATAAATACGTCTTCATGGAAAACGTATCAAAATACAGATTATGGTTTTTCAGTTAAATATCCTGGAGAATGGAAGGAGATGCCGTTAGCAAACGATATAAAGGGGATGGGTTTTACAGAAGGGAACGGCCATATTTTCACGGTCGCCTATTACGGGGGATTCAATGATGGGGGGTGGGTTGATTCTTCAGGAAATCATATATCAAGCCTTGAAGAATATGTAAAATCTACCAACCTTGATAGTGTAAAAGAAATAGACTTTCATGGATTGAAAGCCTTCACTGGAATTGAAAAAAATAAAATCATCAATTATGTGGGTAGGGTTATTTTTGTCGAGAACAAAGGCTATCTATACGAGCTAAGTTTTCCTAAAACCACTGAATTAAATGATGTTCAAAATGAAATAGTTTCTTCTTTCAAGTTTATCTGATTTTTGTAGCACCCTGAGGCAATTCTTGAAAGAGGATTGTCTACAGGGTTTTGTAAAAGACCCGAACATTGTACCTTAACTTAATCTATTGGAGGTTTAAAATGCTTCGCAAGAAACATTGTTTGTTTTTTTGGGTGGTGCTGGCTTTTGTTCCGGCACTTTGTTTTTCTGATTGTTTCACAACATACGGTCACGGATATTGTACTGATTATATCCCCACCAAAACTGGTGGTAAAGCTCAGTCTGGAGACGCGAAGTATTGGTGTGGGAATATATCTTCGTCAGATGTCGCTGCTGGTGATGTGGCAATATTCGTCAATGATAAGTATGGTCATGTGGCGTATATCGAGAATGTGAATCGGGATGGTACTGGAAAACCATCTTCGGTTGAATTGAGCGAGTGGAATTATGGATCGAAATACAATTCGCCTGCGGAGGAAGCTTGTGGGAAGACAAATGAATTTTTCAACACACATACTCCACACAGGGTCGTATCTGTAGGAAGCGTGACTCGATTCTGGCGTCCAACTACTTCTGGTTGTGGCAGCACCAGTTCAACCTCGTCTATTTTGCTTAACGTGGATCCGCAAGCGACACCGGTCACGCCGAGGGTGCCTCTTGCACCGGATGCGTACTGTAAGGTATACGCTTCGAATTTCATGGTTGAACGTTTCCGGAACGCGAGTTCTGGTAAGTTGGTGGTCAATATGACACCGACGGACGGGAAGATGTACTACTATGCTGATATGTCTTGCAGATTGGCGTACTACCAAATACGCACGGGCGAGATTGGTATCGGTAGTGGTGTCGGTGCTGAGCCTCCACGGTCAGCACATTCTTCTAGTGGTAAAAACGCTGGCGATCTGGCCGATCTCAAAGTCAAAGACCTCTACGTGGTCGCGACCGAAGGAGACCGGACAGCTCTCACACAGCTTCGAGTGAACAAAACCTACTTCTGCGCTCTTCAAATCTAGAACGACGGAAGCGCCGGTGCGTGGGATAAGTTCGCCAATCGATGTTACCTTTCCAAGGGGAATTGGTGGGATCATAACCTTCAAAAATCATTGCCTGCTTTCGTAAAAGCTTCTTCAGTGGATGCCCTCGAAATTGCCAAGCTTTATTTTTTGAATTACCTTGCAAAAAAGGCAGAAAATCAGGGATGGATTCATATAGATGATGAAATACTCGGTGTCTTTAATGCACTTCATGAAAATCCAAACACTAGGCAAGGAACACGCGATCTAATTGATGCCTTGTTGCCATGCGGTAACGGAGTGTTTTGGCGATTGGAAGAGGTTTGTAAAGAAAAAAATATTGCTTGTCCAGTTTTGATAGATAGTGAATAATATTTGCTAGAGAATTTTTAAGTTAATTAACCAATTCTGCCACCGTGGCATCAAGACTTGGAATGTAGATATAATCAGTATTATTCATAAAAAAAGTTCTAACGTCCATGACTACCCCGTGCACTGAAGAATAGAACTGAAATTGAGGCTCGAAAGAGCCTCTTTTTTGGTTCTGATATTTGGTGATTTTTATTATAAAAATTCCAAGTTAGAACTGCGCTATAATGTTAATGCAAATTTATAAAAGTATGTTATAATTTCTTATATATAAAAAATAATTTAATACTATGAAAATAAAATTCAGAATGTCGTTAGGGATATGTGTTTTTGCGTTTACTTTTTTGTTTTTTCAAACTTCACAAGCTCATGCGGGAACACTTAGCAATGTTTCCTATTCAGCAGGAAGTTATGATTACGGTGCTACAACAGACTATACCCTGTCATATACAACTCAAACATTGATTCAGGCGAGTGGTGACATGGTATTGCGTCTTCTTGGTCCAGGAGGAATAACAATTCCTGGAGGAAATTCCTTTCCTGACACTGAAATAAGTGTAAATGTGACCATAAACGGACAAGCAAAGATTCCAAGTGAGGTTTGGGGAGGAAATTATGGATATATACGCATGGGCGAAGAAATTGCGGCAGGTTCACAGGTGGTTATTGTTATTCATAATGTGCATAATTCATCAGAAGGTGGATCATTCAACTGGACGGGAACTTTTTTTACTGCTGATAGTGGAGCCAATTCTCTCGATGTAACAGGCAATTTACAGCCGCTTGTTATAGTTGGACCCCCAACCGTTGTTTCTGCTGGATTTACTGGTGATAATCAGATTACCATTGTTTATTCTGAACCGGTAACTGGGCAAGTATCAGACTACTCAAGCTTCAAGATTGGTAGCAGTGATTATAGGAATATCACAAGTTTATCTGGTGATGGAACCAACACCGTTGTGTTAACTTTTGATGGCGCAGCTGCAGGACCTGATGCTACGGGAGTAATTGATATTAATAGTCCGCCAAATTCAGTGAAAAGTGTTTCAACTGGTATTGATTTGGCTGCAACACGTGGACTGGTGGTTAGTGATTGGAGAGTTCATGCCCCAAATATTAATTCAACAGATTTTTATCAGGAAGAAATTTATTTTAGTTGGGATTCGCAAGCCGGAGTAGATCACTATGATGTGGAATATAAGAAAACTTCTGATGCGCAATGGGAGCAAACGCTTTCAGCGGGTGATGGCGGCAGTAACTGGGTGAATTTTTATAATCTTACGCCGAGCACTTCATATGATTTCAGGGTGCTTGCGACAGATCAAAATGAGCAGGTTTTTTATAGCGATATTGTAACTGGATCAACATTGGATATTGGATCAGAAGCAGTAGATTTTTTCGGAGCGGGACAATATAACGAAGAAGCTGATTGGACTAATGGTAACAATGATAATACAAATACAAGTTTTTCAAACCCAAGTGGTGTTGCCATAGATAATAATCACCATCGAATGTTTGTGGCAGACGGCGGAGGAGATGGACAGCGTAATAATCGCATCATGGAATTTGATTTGAATAATGACAACACTCCTAAGGATCATATTGCAGACGCTATTATTTATTCTGTAAATGTAAATGGTTCAGAATCAAATTTGAACGCACCTAGGAATGTTTTTTATGATAATGTTCATGACAGATTATTTATCGGGGACAGTAACAATGGAAGAGTTGTTGTTATTGACACTTCCGATGATTTTGTAACTGACAACAACACTGATGATCCAAAAACTGTCCCTGTCGCGCAAAATGTCCTTGGAGCAGGTGACTTCGATTATCCTCTCGGAATGACATTGGACAATGATGGAGGTAGACTTTTTGTGGCTGAAAAAAACAAAAGCAAGGGAAGCACTTATGGAAGCATTAATGTTTTTGATGTGAGGCCGTCAGGAAGTCCTGCTCAATCCATGTGTGGAGTTTCAAGAACAGGAATCGCAAATGTTACGCCGTCATGCACGCTTTGGATTGATGGCGCCTATGGTCCGAGGGATGTCGCTTATGACGGTAATAGTCAAATGCTTTATGTGGCCTATGCTGACCAAAACAGAGTCTTAGCTCTTGATGTGAGAAATGAGGGAAGTGATGATAAGACTATGTGCGGAGTGGCAACTAATGGTTTGCCAGCTGACGACACAGATGCTGTGCAGCCGTCATGCGTGCTGGGACAAAGTAATTTAGATGATACAGACTCAGATACATCAAGGAATGGTCTTAATGTGCCACGCGGATTGTGGTATGACTCCACAGAAGACCGTCTTTTTGTGGCTGATCTTGGAAATAGTCGAATTCTTCAATTCAACGAAATGTCATCAATGGAAAATGGAATGGATGCCTCGGCGGTATTTGGACAAGCTGAGTTTGATCAAGATTATAGCAATACAAATCGGCATAGCCTTGATAATCCCAATGCCGTAACGGTTGATCCTGTCAATGCCAGACTTTATGTTAGTGATAATGATAACAGCAGGATTATGGTTTTCAATCTTAATGAAAATTCAGAAAATCCAGGTGAGCCAATAAACGTTGGTCCGACTGCTGAAAAATTTCAAGCAGATATTGAAAGTGGTTTTATTTCTGTAGCTGGAAATAATCCATTAGCTACTGCAGCCGTTACTTTCGAAGAAGAATATACAATCATTATTGGAGATGAAAATAATCCGGAAGCTAAAGTTGTTCTTCCTGCTGGAACAGTCATGACAAAAACAGGTGGCGGAGCAATGGACTTTACTACAATGGATTTTGAGGATGTTACTGCGGCTTTGAAAGGTGCAAACACGAGCAACATTGCTGGTGCAGTAAGTCTTGGAATTCCGGGTCTAAATCTTTCATTTTCTCCAGCTATTACAATCACAATTAATGTTGGAAGTTCATACAATGGTCAAACACTTAATGTGTATTTCCAAAACAATGGTCAAAGTGATTGGACTGGGGGATTGAGTTGCACTGTCGCAAATGGACTTTGCACATTTCAAACTGATCATGCCACCAAATATTCAGCAGGGGATGAGCCAGGTGGAACAATTAAAGAAGATGCTCAAAAAGCCCACATCTCTTCGTGGGAGGCTTCACAATATACCGATGATTCAAAATGCGAAGTAAAACTTAAACTTGAAATCAAAGGAAAACATTTCGCCAAAAATGCAGAAGTTAAGCTTGGGAAAAAAGAAGCATCATCAGTAAAAAGAAAAAACAGTAAAAATATCACAGCAACTTTCTGCATGACAAAACTAATGAATGATCAAACTGATCATAAAAAAATTCTGAAAGTCACAAATCCAGATGCTGATACAGAAAAAGCCGACAAGAAAATTAATCTAATGGAAGTTGGATATAAATTAAATATTGAAGATTTTAATACTCAAACAGCTGAGGGAATTAAAAATATTCAACAAGCTCTTTCTCAGCTTGGTTATCTTAACGTGCTATACATCACTGGAAATTATGGACCAATCACAACTGAAGCTGTCAAAAAATTCCAAGGCGATAATGGAATTGAGCAGACCGGGAATGTTGTACCACTTACCAAAGCTAAGCTTGCCGAGAAGGTGAAATAAGTTAATTAAGTAAATCCGACGTTGTGGCAGAAAGGCTTGGAATATAGATATCTTGGTTATTTTTCTCAAATAAAGTTCTAACGTCCTTTACTAGCCCGTGGGAGCAAATAAAACAAGGCCTTGGTCGGTCTTGTTTTTAGTTGGACGAAAAACAAACTTGACAACAAAAACCGCATATTATATACTGGAAATGTGAAAAACAGCAATTTCCAGTTCACTTTTACCACTCATGGGGTCATTATTGAAAACATTATATACGGCTTCTCAGAGCGTTTTTACCCTGCGGGAAATAGCGCTGTTGGGAGAGGAAAAGAATTTGGCGGCTCTCCGGTCGCGGGTTTTTTATTGGGTGAAGTCGGAAAAACTTATTCGGTTGCGACGGGGGATTTTCGCTAAGAGTGACCAGTACGATCGGAATGAATTGGCGACGCGTTTGTATACACCGGCCTATGTGAGCTTCGAGACCATTCTCGCGCGGGAAGGGGTTATCTTTCAGTTTTATGATTCGATTTTTGTGGCGAGCTATATGTCGCGTGAGACAGTGATCGGCGGTCAAAAATTCATTTGCAGGAAGATGAAAGACACAGTGCTGTCGAGCAAAGAGGGACTGATTGATAAGGGGACATATTTTGAGGCGAGTCGCGAACGGGCTTTTTTGGATTTGCTCTATTTTTTTAAGGATGCGCAGTTCGATAACCTTCGTTCGATCGATTGGGTGCAGTGCCAGAAATTAGCCTCGATCTATCAAAACAAACGCCTCGAAAAAGCCGTTTCAATTTATCAAAAAGAATATGCTCAACAGAAGTAAACATCAGTCAGTACTCGTGAAGCTCTTGAAGGATATCTACAAGGATCCTTTCTTAGCGTCGTTACTTGGTTTCAAGGGTGGGACGGCCGCGTTTCTCTTGTATGATCTGCCGCGGTTTTCGGTGGATCTGGATTTTGATTTGTTGCGCGATACGCCGGAGGATCGGGAGCGGGTATTTGCTCGTTTGCGGGAAATCATTGCGCCGTACGGTGAGATCAAAGACGAACAGCAGAAGTTTTTGACCATCTTTTTTGCGCTCTCGTATGGGTTTGGAGAACATCAGATTAAAGTCGAGGTGAATACCCGACCAACTGGCGCTTCCTATGAGATGCGGCAGTATCTTGGCATTCCGGTGCGAGTGGCTACACCGGCGTCGCTTTTGGCAGGGAAGCTTATCGCACTTACTCATCGGAAGAAAAGCGCTGTGCGAGATATTTTTGATACTCATTTTTTCCTAGAGAAGGATTGGGATATTGATGAAGCGATGTTCGAATCGTATCAAATTTCTTCCGTGACGGACTACCTGGAAGAATGCGCACGGTTTATTGAACAATTTCCCGAGAATAAAATTTTGTATGGTTTGGGTGAATTAGTCGATGAGCCGATGAAGCGTTGGGTGAAGACTTCGCTTCGAGAAGAAACTCTTTTCCTTTTGCGTGCTCGGCGAGAAATTTTGTTAAAAGAGAAGAAAAATTGAGACACAGAAACAAGAGCAAATGAGAAATATCATTTCATGATTAACTCATACTTGAAAGGCGCTACCTTCTCCCATTCAAAAGTTCGAAAGCTATCCCACCATGCAGGGCTAGTATAAAAAATAAGGCTTACAATAGCCTTATTTTTTGTTACTTAAGAAAGGATTCAAACTTCGTATTGATATTTTTGTAAAGCGTGCTACAATGTAGAGTCTTAATCTTAAGATAAGTAACTTACCAATTGAGCAGAAAAAAAGGAGTCTCCTATGAATATGAGTGCTATAGTATTGGCTGGCGGAGCCGGTACGCGTATGGGAGATATCTGTAAGGATATTCCCAAAGCTATGTTGGAATTTAACGGGCGACCTTTTTTGGAATATCTCGTAAGCTGGTTGATACGAGTTGGTATGCAGGAAGTGTTGATTTCAACTTGTTTCCTCAATGAAAAAATCGAGACGTATTTCAATACCAATCTTTGGCGGGAAATAGGGGTTAAAGTTATACAAGAAAATGAACCGCTTGGCACTGGAGGCGCAGTGAGGTTTGTGGCTATTGATGCTATCTATGAGGAAATATTTCTTTGTAATGCGGATACACTCGTAGAATTAGATTTCCCCCCGCTTTATCGATTGGCTCGTATGATCGACAAACCTATGGTTTCGGTAGTCACTTTAAATAAAGGGGTACCAAATCAGGGTGCAATAAAAGTTGAGAATGGCATTGTGAGAGAATTTCAGGAGGATGGGTTAATGAGGGAACTCGAGAGAAATGCAAATTCTTTTCGGGCGAGTAGTACGGGTTGTTATTTTGTACGAAAATCATTTATCCTCTCGGATGTTTTTCAGCAAGGTTCATCCTTGGAAAAAGAAATCCTTCCGCGACTTGTAGAACAGCATCTTTTGGGAGCAATTAGCTGTGGAGAGGGATTCTTTCTTGATTACGGCACACCTCAAAGATACACTATGATTCGGGATAATCCTTGGGTCTTAGAGAAGATTTATGGACTTTAAGGATGGCTATAAAATAGTTCTTACGAAACATAAAGATCCTCGTTGCACAGTTGTATAACGAGGATCTTTTCTTTTTGCCTGTTTTCTGCTAGATTTACAGTATATTAAAGAAATTTTATGGTAGAAGAAACTCAGGAATGGGGGGAGTTATCTCGTGAAATAGCTTTCCAAAAGTATAGCCGAAAAATTGAAAAGGTAATGTTTGAGTTACCAGATGGGAAAGAAAGTGATTTTTATATTAAAAAAGAAGGACCTGCAGTAGCAGTGCTTGCACTTACGAAAGATAACGAGGTTATCTTGGTGCGTCAATTTCGACCCGGACCAAAGAAAATTCTTGATGAATTGCCAGGTGGCTACATTGATGCCGATGAAGCTCCAGAACAAGCTGGTTTAAGGGAACTGCAAGAAGAAACAGGGTACAAAGGAGATGCACAGTTTGTTGCGACTGCCTATGATTGTGCCTATTCAACTATGGAGCGACACTGTGTCGTGGTGACTAATTGTGAAAATGTCTCCGAACAAAAACTAGATGTCACTGAATTTGCCGAAGTGGTTTTAGTATCGCTTAATGATTTTCGAGAGTTATTAAAAAGCGGAAAAATGACGGATGTGGAAATAGGTTATATAGGACTGGATCATTTGGGACTTTTGTAGCTAACTGGGTGTATATTTCGTGAAGCTTTCATTGTCTAGAGCGACGTGATGAATTCAAGAATTGAGAGCCCCTTTTTACCAAAGAGCGAGAGCCTGATTAGGCGTTAAGAAATTTAAGGCTTTCCGTGGGCGATTATTGAGTTTTTCCTGTATTATGTATACTTCCATATCC
>Ga0194043_1002099_pt1 | contig 11079 bp, 20 predicted proteins | sample JunL4415m_MetaG_FD_161274 | JGI IMG/M metagenome (GOLD analysis project Ga0194043, IMG submission 161274) | Anoxic zone freshwater microbial communities from boreal shield lake in IISD Experimental Lakes Area, Ontario, Canada - Jun2016-L442-15m | ecosystem: Environmental > Aquatic > Freshwater >...
CCGCCATCAAAAGCGAACACCGCACCCGGCGATAAATGACTACTGGCCGAACCCAGGCTCAGCGCGAGCGAGCCATTTGCACGCCCACGCCCCCCGATCGTCACGGCGTGTACAGACCCCAGAGGTCCATTTCTCGACATACGGCCCTGTCGGCGGGCGTGCTCGATTCGTTAGCGGCGGTTTTCGAGCACTAGCCTGAGAGCACAAGACAAGGAGTCGACGATGGCCAAGTTTGTGGCGCTGGTGACTAGAACACTCAAAGAGGGCAAGACATACGACGACTACCGCCGGGCTTGGTTTCACAGCAATGGCTTCGGCGTTCCGACCACCATGTACACGGTGGTCAATGTCTCGAACCCGCGCGAGATCACTTCGATCGGCATCGTCGAGGCAGAGGTGGATCAAATGGAAGGCCTACTCGGTTTGGACGTCAAGGATCGGTTGGCCAATCCACTTGATGACGTCATGGAGTCTTCGATCACCAGAACCTTCGGTCTCGTCGCGGCCGTCGATGACTTCTCGCCCGCCGGGGCGCTCACCTACGTTGAGCCCAGTGTGGACGGTGTCGCAACCGAATACGACGAGCTAGCGAAGACGTTCGGTGTGGTCTCGGATCTCATCGCCAGCGCCAGCCGGATGCGGGATATCGAGAAGGCGGCCGAACACCAGATCTGACGTAGATGAAGGGGGTGCATCTCGCGCTGCACCGACCACTTGCCCGACAACAGGTAACCCCGCCGACCATAAATCGAGCAATAGTCGCCGGGTTGCTTTCCTGTCGGCCGACGTGACGTGTCGCGGCCGAAACAACGTTCGAATTCGGGCGGCGGCGGTTGTCGTCGCTGTGATGCTCGCGTTCGAAAACGTGTGATCAGGTTGGCTTTTCCAAGGCTCTGCGGACAGTGGAGCGGCCGATCTCTAGCGCGGATGAGATCACGGTGTAGGTCGCACCGTTGGCTTGCATGGCGCGGGCTGCTTCCAACTTCTCAACTGTCATCACCGTTGGGCGCCCGCCAACATGACCTCGCGCCCGGGCCGCCGCCAGTCCTGCAAGGGTTCGTTCCGAGAGCAGTCGGCGTTCCATCTGAGCCAGGGCGGCGAAGATGTGAAACACAAGTTCACCCCCGGGAGTCGACGTATCGATCGTCTTCGTCAGTGACCGGAACTGGATGCCCCTATCTCGCAGGTCACTGACCAGTCTGATTAGGTCAGTGATCGAGCGCCCGAGCCGGTCGATGCGCCACACCAGCAGCGTGTCATCCGGGTTCAAGTACTCCAGGCAGGAAATCAGTTGGGGACGTTCTGTCGTGGCCCCGGAAGCATGGTCGGTGAAGATCCTGGCGGCACCGACCAATGTGAGTGCGTCCACCTGCAAGTCGGTGGACCGATCGGTAGTTGAAACTCTGGCATATCCAATGCTGTTCGACATACCCAGACATCGACGCAATCAGTACCAGGCGTGCAACTCCCGCAGCCCAGCGTCGTGGACGACCGAGGTCCAGTATTGGCCGACCGCTACCGCTGAGTGGAGTCCCCAATGGTCCTTACTAGGTGCCTTTCAAGGATCGATGGGGTCATCCCGCCAGCGGTTCGATCTGGTCTAGCAGTTCGCCGATACGGTCACGTTCGGTCTCCAGCTCGTAGCGCATCTGCGCGTTCATCCAGTACTCATCGGACAAACCAAAGAAGCGAGCAAGGCGCAACGCGGTGTTGGCGCTGATGCCGCGCTTCTCGTGAGTGATCTCGTTGATCCGGCGTGGCGGAACGCCAATTGCCTTCGCCAGCCGATACTCGGTGATGGCCATCGGCTTCAGGAACTCCTCCCGCAGAAGCTCTCCCGGGTGGATCGGCAGCATGATCGTCCTATTCATTTTCTCCTCCTGTCAGTGATAGTCCGCGATCTCGACGTCTTCAGGTCCTGCATCTGTCCGGATGAAGCAGATGCGGAACTGATCGTTGATCCGGATGCTGTACTGGCCAGCTCGGTCGCCGGAAAGTTGTTCCAACCGGTTGCCGGGCGGTACGCGCAGATCGCTCAGCTTTCCGGCGATGTCCAGCTGCGTCAGTTGGCGCAATGCCTGCCTTTGCAGATCCGGACCGAAACGCGGTACCCGTTCGCGCCGCCATACCTTCTCAGTACGGCTGTCCTTGAACGACCGGATCACAAACCCGATAATAACGGAAGCCGGTAATAACGGCCAGGGTCATCACTGGGTTTCATGCGTAAGCCCAAAACCGGCAGGCCAGAGACCTGTGCTGCTGTTCGGTCGAGTCCCGATAATGGTCTTGATTCTTGGGAAACGATTGGGTGCACGGCGTTCATCGGACTGCACAGGATTAGCGGCCCCAGGCCAAACCGACGCTCAGATTCGGGTAGCGGCTTTTCTGGTCAGCAGAGCGGGTTCGGCGACAAAGGTCCGGTTTCGAGGCCAATGTGGATTCGATGATTCGCACGCATTCCGCAGTCGCCCAATTCCTCTCTCTCACTCAAACCGCTCTCCTGGCGTGTTATGAGAAAACAGTGCCGGTGCTGCACGCAAGCGCGGAGGTGTTCGGATGGCAGCGGGGAATGACGATGGCGAATTGGTCTGCGGTAGGTTTACCGCCCAATCAACGCAGGGAGCTTTCATGCAGTTCGTCACCGAGATCACCATTGACTCCAGCCCCGAGCGCATCTGGTCGATTCTGACCGATCTCGCGTCGTGGCAGTCTTGGAATACCACAATTGCGGGGGTCGACGGCGCCATCGCGCTGGGTAATAAGATCAAGGTCGAAGTTACGGCGAATCCTGGCAAAGCATTCCCGGTGAAGGTCACAGAGTTCAGTGCTCCGAACCAGCTTGTCTTTGCTGGCGGGATGCCATTGGGGCTCTTCAAGGGAGTGCGCACATTCACCCTGACGGCGCACGGTTCCTCGACCGACTTCAGAATGTCGGAGGTCTACTCCGGACCAATGGCGGGAATGATCACGAAATCGATTCCGGATCTGCAGCCAAGCTTCGACGAATTCGCCCGCTGCCTCAAACAGCGAGCCGAGCAACCCGCCTAGTCATCTGACATCGACGCGGCGCCCGCAAGCGAGCGATTCTCGGCGGGTTGCTTTTTGTCGGTCATGCTGACTCGTTGCGGCCGAAACCTGCACTGAAATCCGCTCCGTACCGTTTCTGGTCGCCGTGGTGCTCGCGCCCGAAGACGGGTGTTCAGCTCGGCTTTTCCAGGGCCCTGCGGACGGTGGAGCGGCCGATCTCTAGCGCGGATGAGATCACCGTGTAGGTCGCACCATTGGCACGCATGGCGCGGGCGGCTTCCAACTTCTCAACCGTAATCACCGTTGGCCGACCGCCAACATGACCTCGCGCCCGAGCCGGTCAATGCGCCACACCAGCAGAGCGTCACCCGAATTCAAGTACGTCCAAACACGAGATGAGTTCAGGGCGCTCTGTCGTGGCCCCGGAAGCGTGGTCGGTGAAGATCCTGGCGGCACCGGCCAATGTGAGTGCGTCCACCTGCAGATCAGTGGACTGATCGGTAGTTGAGACTCTCGCGTATCCAATGTTGTTCGACATACCCAAACATCGACCCGATCAACATCAGAGCCGTTGTCGCCAGCCGCTATAGCCAGTCCTCCGTTGGCCTCGTCGGCGCGTGCGGATCGGTCAGCCAGCGCTCAAGTGCCTCAATCATGGGGCCAGGGTTTTGTCGTGATCGAGGGAACTTGCGTCGGCTTGTGTAGATCACGCCAGCGCTCAGTCCGCCTGACGCTTGGGCCGCGAGCACTAGCGGCCGGAAATCTTGGATGTTTTCTGTGACGATGCGTCTGCCCTCCGCAACCGCCCACGCGAATAGTTCTTCGTCGGTCTTTGATCGAAGGTCAGGATCTTCGGAAACCGCCAGCACGTCATAACCGAGCTGACGCAACGTCGCAGCGACAATTGGCTGGTGCATTTCGTCAAGTATCAATGGGACCGGTGGGGCGCCGGGGCTCATGCAAGCAGCCGCTGTTGCGCATCGAATTCGGCCTCTGCGCGAACTGTGGCGGCGTCGGCGTCAGCTATGCGCGCGTCGATCTCGTCGGGGAATTCGGCGTAGTACTGCATCGCGAGTCGAATTCGTGCCACTGGTAGAGCGAGGACTTCGCTCGCGGCTTCGACGGCGCCTTCCCCGCGCTCGTCCACTTCTTTGAGGAATCTGACGACCTCCCAGACATCAGGGCCGTACGTCAAAGCCGCCCGTCTGCCGCTGGGTCCGTCTTTGAAAACGATTCCGGGGAATTCACTCATTCGGAGCCCCTCGTCCACGAGCTGTTGGGCCAGACCTGAGGGAGTTGCGCCTCCCAGAGATCGCGCCCGTCTCTTCAGTCGACTCAACACAGATTCGTCAAAGCGGATAGACAATGGTGGCATGTAGCGCAGTGTAGTGCAGTGAGTGACGAAGCCGCCACAAGGGTAGTAGCGCAACGTCCTGTCCCGTGGCTCCCGGTTGACCTCAAGGGTCCGTTTTGGGAAGCCTCGGCCCGCAGACTGGCAAGATTGATGGAATGCATGTCGTGCATAACTCCACCCGGAAAAGGAAGGTTGAGAGATGGACTTCTTTGAACTTCGCGATTGGGTTTGTGCTCACGCCGTTCGGTTGCCCGGAGAGGTGCATCAGGGCCATGTCGGCGCGATCGAGGACGATGAAGGGCGCCATTGGAAGAAGGGAAAAGTCCTGGAACCGAGTGAACTACCCAATCAGCTTGAGTTGGGCGCTCGTTTCTTCGTAATCCTCGGTTACGACTACCCACCCTGGGCACTCAATTCGGGTTGTGAGTTGGAATATCTCGACCTGATGCAATCCGAATGGGCTAACCCGAACGAGCGGACCCCGCAGGGTCCGGGCGACAATTTGGCCCTTGAATTAATACTCGCCGGTCCAGAAAGGCCCAAAACGCGCGCTCAGACCCGCAAGCACCGCGATCGACCTCGGGCGGTTCTCATTGAAGACGGGTTCGACTGACCGCCCGCTCCTTGTCGGTTCCTTACACCTTCCGCGCTGGCGGCCCCGCTGATACATATGGGTTTGTGCCGCGTCATTCCACTTTCCGCTAAACCCGAGTTGGCCATGGGAGTCGCTGAGCGAGAGCGAAACATCTCTGAGACTGACGGGGTAGCACCAGTCACGCCCGAGTCGGTGATCTTTGCTGAACCTCTCCCAGGGGTCGGCCTCTTCGTCTTCCACAAATTCGACGATAGCGTCAGGACCGATATCTGCGCGGGCAGGTTCTTGGCTTCCACCTTCAGTGACACCGGGAGATCAAGAAGCTGGCCGATACCGAGCGTTTTCGGCCGCCGCAGCGTAGGCGGCGACAGAAGGTCCGATAGTCGCCGATCGTGTTGCCGGACCCGGGCCGTTCTCATTATCGCCCGGCATAACGGTTGCCGCTAATAGCGCATACCGCTACTATCAGGTAGATGATCCGCTCGTTCAGGAACAGCGAAACTGAACGAGTCTGGATTCGTAAGCACGTACGTCGCTGGAGCCCAGAACTTCAGCGAGCAGCGCGACGCAAACTAGTCCAACTCAACAGCGCCACGACACTCACCGACCTGCGGGTACCGCCAGGTAACAGACTCGAAGCCCTCACAGGTAGCCGCATGGGCCAACACAGCATTCGTATCAACGATCAATGGCGCGTTTGCTTCATATGGGCAGACGCTGGACCCGAGCAGGCAGAGATCGTTGACTACCACTAGTGAAAGGAGCCCGGCCATGACTAACGACCACCTCGCACCAATCCATCCTGGCGAGATACTGTCCGCGGACTTTCTCAAACCGCTGGGAATGACTCAATATCGGCTATCAAAGAAGATCAACGTCCACCCACGCCGTATCAACGAGATCGTGCACGGCAAGCGTGGCATTAGTGCTGACACAGCCCTGCGGTTGGCTCGATTGTTCGGGACAAGTCCTCAGTTCTGGCTCAACATTCAAGACCAGTACGAGCTAGACACTGAGCAGGACCGACTCGGCGATGAACTGGCCGAAATCATCCCCCTTCCGCTGCCAGCCGGATAGAGCCGAACGGTCTCGGCACCACAAACGTCCAGTAATGGGCGGCCGGGTAGGTGTGCCCAAGTTGGGTGGCTAGCGGGCAGTTGTGGCTTCGAACGCATCCTTGATCAGCTCAGCAAGGACCGTCTGGTCTACGTCCGCCAGTCGCTTGATGTAGAGACAGCCTTTGCCGTTTGTGTGCTTGCCAAGTCTGGCGAGCTGGTCCGCGAACTCGGCAAAGTCGAAGGTCAAGTACAGCGTCAAGTTGGCCTTGCGAGGTGAGAACGCGACCCGTGGCCAGTCGAGTTCACGTCCGCTCGCGTACTTCAGTTGTCGACTGCCGAATCCAACGATGGCTGGTCCCCACATCACGGGCTTCTCGCCAGTGATTCTCTGCATCAACTCGCTCAACGCGGTCGCGTCATTGCGCCGCGTGTCATCGGGTACTTCACTGAGGAACGCGTCAACGTCGGCGCCGGTCGGTCGGGTCTTAGGTTCAGCCATAACTTCACCCTACTCATGGGAGCCGCACCCGAACCTGTCTTGGAAGGCTAGTGACTGCACCGATGCCAGTGAGCCGAAACCACACGCTCGATCTCGTGCGATCGCGTTTCTAGTCGCCGAGACTCCACTGGCGACAAAGGTCCGTTTCAGGACGGGCGACTGTGTCCGTGCCCGGATTTGAGCGTGCCGTTCTTTCAGATGAGTGAGGGCTGGGAATGTACCTGGCGCTAGCGTTGAGGCCATGAGTGATCAGGGTGCCCCGGAATCTCGGGATGGCCTTCTTGAGCGCATCGCCCGCCGCAACAGCGGCCTGCTGCTCTTCGGGATGACCCCTCCTCGCCGCTCGTCAACGCACGAGGAGCAACAGCACATCGCAGATGTGATGTTGCAGCGGCTCAGCTCGCTGGATCTGGATGGGCTGATCCTCTACGACATCGCCGACGAGACCGACCGCACCGCCAACGAACGCCCATTCCCCTACCTGCCGACCGTGGATCCGGCCGACTTCTACGCCAACCACTTAGCTGCCTGGACCAAGCCGGTTGTCGTCTACCGATGTGTCGGCAAGTACACCAGTGCGCAGATCGAGTCCTGGCTACGCACCCAGGACCCCGCGAGGGTCGCCACCGTCTTCGTGGGAGCGCCCTCACGGTCCGCATCAGTCGCCACGACCCTGGAGACCGCCCAAGGAGTGTGGTCCAAGACCCATCCGAAACTGGTGCTCGGCGGCGTCGCCATCCCGGAGCGCCATTCCGCCCGACGCCAGGAGCACCAACGGATCATCGCCAAACAGGTCAAGGGCTGCTCGTTCTTCGTCACCCAAGTCGTGTACGACATCAACGCCGCCAAGGACCTCATCTCGGACTACCACTACGGGTGCCTCGACGCCGGGACAGACCCTGCCCCGATCATCTTCACGCTCTCCGTGTGCGGGTCCATGAAGACGCTGGAGTTCCTGCGTTGGCTCGGCGTAGACGTCCCTCGCTGGATGGAGAACGCCCTCGCGCACGCCAGCGACACCCTCTCGGAGTCCTACGACCAGTGCGTCGCCACCGCGCGCGAACTCAGCACCTTCTGCGAGCGGCTCGGCATGCCGCACGGCTTCAACGTCGAGAGTGTCTCCAACCGTAAAGCCGAGATCGAGACGACGGTCAGACTCGCGGCCGAACTCCGACAACTTCTACCCTGACTTCCCCTGGATCCACCTCCCGCTGACACGGCCCAAGCTCACGTCAGCGCGACCGAACTACCCGGATCTGCCGCGACTGCGCGACGTCCTCATCAACGATCGATATCGAGGGATTGCGGCCGCACGTTGCCCACCTTTATGTAGAGGGCGCGGTTGCGAGGGAACCCTGCGGTCGAAAACGTGGCCAAAACGCAAACGTGACCGAAACCCGCAGCTACACGTTTTCGGTCGCACTCAAACGCTAGCGGTGGAGCCAACCAGATTTGCCAAGCCGGGGCCAGCCCACCTTGACAAACCCACGCGGTCGGTCTGGAACGTCCGACTGCCCCGTGTGATCCTTTCGTTCTGGGACTGAGCAGCGCCTTCGCCATCACAGCACCTTCCGCGTGCTGGAAGCACTGCAACGTGAGCCGCCGTCCGCTTCAGTCACCGGCCACGAGACTGTCCTGGATGACGTCCGGTGGCACCTTGACGCGGGCGCTCGCCGGTGACGGCTACGGTGGAGACCAACCACGACGATGGCCACAACGCCGAGTACACGCACTTGTTGGTGGACCGATAATTCATACCGCTGATGGTGCAGCAAGAGTCCGACATTCCCGCCGTCTCGCCTTTGACATTGAAAGGGGAAACCAGAGTCCCTGTCTGGACGTCCTACGGACGTGAGGAAACAACTTGGCGTTGTCGGTGCGGCTGTCCTATCGGGAATGTTCCTTCTTGCGGGCTGCAGCACATTGGCAGGCGCAGGCTTACCGGGTTCGGACGGTCAGAGTTCAACTAGTGATGCGCCGCTTCGGGCAGGCGGGTCCACCGTCCAAGCCCCCCCGAACGAGGCAGCAGCCCAGGCCACCGAACAAGATCGACTGATCGTCCGGACGGCTTCGATGATTGTGATCATCCAAGACCCAAACCAGGGTCTCGAACGCGCTACTCAGGTCGCCGCTGATGCCGGGGGAGAGGTATCTGCGACGTCCATAGGTAACGGCAACTGCGACCTACGGGCCCAACCTGGTGGCTCCAACCCTTCGAGTGTCCCGCGGTGCTACCCCGGCTCCGGCGTTGAAACTGCCACGATAACGCTGCGGGTCCCAGTCGCGAAGTTCGACAGTTCTGTGACTGCGCTGAGCAAAATCGGTGACGTGGCTCAGCTTAAATCTGACTCCAAAGATGTCACCGACGCAGTCGTGGATGTGGCCGCTCGAATCAAAACTCAGCGAGAATCGGTCGAGCGAGTTCGGGCGCTGTTGAAACAGGCCAACACCATCACCGAGATCGTTCAAATCGAAGCAGAACTCACCAAGCGGCAAGCTGCCCTGGAGTCGATGCTCGCGCAGGAAGAGAATCTGAAGAACTCGGCAGCTATGAGCACAATCACCGTCGCCTTCACCCCTGACGCTGATGCTGCGATCGCCACTAGCTCCAGTTGGGTTGGCGATGTCGGCCACGCGTTCGCGGCCGCATGGACCGGCTTGATCATCGGCTTGGCATGGTTCTCACCGGTGATCTTTCTCGCCGCCCTCATCGTGATCATCATAATCTTGTTGATCCGGCGGCGACGTGTAACAGCTCAACCACAGTCAACCGACCCCCTTGCCGCACAGCCCGGTGCTGACCCTGTCACCGGCCCGGTGGAGCCCTCGGGAGAACCTTCAGCGTAGTCCGCGTGACATCAATAGCACTGGGGAATAGCACTGGGGCGGGAATGCCGACGTAGCCTGGCCCCAATAGCGATCCCTCGGGTTCTACCCAACGTCGCAATAGCTCTTGGGTTGTCCGACTTCGCGGGCATGTTTGATGAGTCAATGCGGAGTCTCGACGAGCTCTGGGCAGTTCGTGTATCCTGAGTTATACTAGCGGTATGACTTCACGTGTTGGGCCGAAAGGTCAAGTGGTTATCCCGAAGGAACTGCGCGATCAGCTGGGCATTGCGCCCGGGGACCGGATGGATTTCTGGCTCGAAGGCGATCACGTTGCCGGCCATAAGGCAGCACCGAAAACCCCGCTTCGCGGACGGTACCGGGGCCTCTCGCTCACCTCCGACCTCCTTGCGCAGCGCACCGCTGACCGGGAACGCGAGGATGGCACGTGAGTGGCCGGGTTGTGATGGATTCCTGGGCGGTGCTGACCCTTCTTGACGATGGACCCAACGCGGTCAAAGTCGAGGCTGCGATGGACTCAGGCGATGCCCTAATGTCATGGATTAACCTCGGAGAAGTCGCCTACATCATGACCCGGAGACTGGGCCAGTCCACCTCCGACACTGTGGTATCCGACGTACGTGCAAGCGTTGATGTCCAGCTTCCTGACGCATCGCTTGTCCTGTCGGCCGCCGCGATCAAGGCTGCGATGCCGATGGCGTATGCCGACGCGTTTGCGGCGGCAACGGCTCTGCGCTTCCGAATCCCGCTGATGACTGGTGACCCCGAGTTGCTCGTCAAGCCGAAGAAGAGCACCGGAATCAGACCCTGGCAGTGGATTGATCTGCGCTAGCGACGATACGCAAGCGGCTATCGGATTGTGGCCGCGATCCAGTCGCCGATCGCAGCTGCCGTCCGATCCGGCCATTGCAGGTACAGGTAGTGGTTCGCGCCGTCCCACTTCTGGATAGACGCCCGCGGTTGGTGGCGTGCCAGCTGCTCGGCGCTGGTGTTGCGCATATCGATACTCAGCTAGTTGCATCGGGTCGCCCGTTGATACTGGCCAGACGCGGGGTCCTCGCCTTTCAGCCACGGAAATGCCGATCCGACCGTGCTCATCGAGAAGATCGCCAGCACAGGGACGGCCATCCCCGCGAACGCGGGCGGGCGCTTGGTCGCCCCGGCTAGAATCCCGGGGACTGCCTTGGGATCGAAGGTGTCGACGGGTTCGGCGTCGGTCAAGGCGAACTGGGCACGTACGTTGGCGGTCCCATTGCCAAGCGGGAACCCGTACAGCGCCTCGATCGAGCCGCAGCGCCGTGATGGCCGCGGCATCGTCTTGCGTGCGTGTCGCCAGGTCATATCCGGTGCCGGGCTTGCTGGATGCGCCGTACCCCCGGCGGGTCAGCGCAACGACGCGGTGACCCTGGTCGCGCAGCAGCGGGCCGAGTTGGTCGAATACCCCAGCGGTGTCGCCCAGCCCGGTCAGCAGCACGATCGGGCGCCCTTGGCCGCCGTAGTCCCGGTAGGCGATGTCGGTCGGTGGTTCGGTCCGGTTGCCGGACGGTCGGACCTGGACGAACCCTTCCGAGGGTGACGATCCGATCGCGGCAGCAGGGGGCTCGTCGGACTGCCCCGAGATGCCTGAGCACGATGCCAGCGCGACCACGAGAGCACAGACACCGAGCCATCTCATCGGCCCGTGTCGGCGGCCTGCGGA
>Ga0194043_1002103_pt1 | contig 11073 bp, 6 predicted proteins | sample JunL4415m_MetaG_FD_161274 | JGI IMG/M metagenome (GOLD analysis project Ga0194043, IMG submission 161274) | Anoxic zone freshwater microbial communities from boreal shield lake in IISD Experimental Lakes Area, Ontario, Canada - Jun2016-L442-15m | ecosystem: Environmental > Aquatic > Freshwater >...
CCGCTCCGGCGACCACGGCATGCTCGATCAGACGAAGGAAGTCGGGTCTTGGATCCCGCGCCAACGTCGCGGACAAAGGGCTGGAAGCCGGTGCCCGAGGCAGCGGGAGCGCCGCGCATCCGCACGCGCCCGACTACGCCCCTTCACGCTGTAGCGTGACAGCAGGCGCCCACCAGTACCGTGTTCCTGGAAAGGGCGACCCTGGCGCCGAGCTCGTCGCCGGCGAAAGCACACGGAACCAGAGGCGCTCCGAATCGCCGGCGGCGGTACGCACCTGGACGCGCACCTGTCCAGCCGACATGACGGGCGCCTTGACGCGAACGCGGGACGCGCTCCATGACACGTAGGTCCCCACCGGGCGCGACCCGAACCACACTGTCGCCGCCGTCTGCCCGCCGGCGGCCGCCCGCGTAACGCCGAAACCGCCGCCGACCAGGGTTACGATGCGCCCAGGCCGGCCGCGCCGCGGCGAGAGAGAGTCGAGACGCGGGGCCGACGGCGACGGGCTGGGCGACGGGCTGGGCGATGGCGACGGGCTGGGCGACGGCACGGCGCCGTACTCGTAGGCGCCGATGTCGTAGGCGGCGCCCACCGGCCGGGCGCCGCCGTCGAGGTCGCGGGCCGGCGCGCCGCCGGCCGCGCCGGCGTCGATGAGCGGGCTGCCGGCGAGCAGGTGGAAGTCGCCGGCCGCACCCCAGGCGGGCCTCACGAAGGCGGGGGCGGCGGAGAGGTTGCCGGCGCCGAGGGCGCCGGCGGCAAGCTCCGCCGCCGTGTAGTCCCGCCCGTTGGCGTGCACCTGCACGTCGGCGCCCGGCCGCCAGAAGTCGTTGTGGTCGGCCTGCAGCGTCACGGAGTCGCCGAAGTACACCTCGCCGTGCCCGTTGGCGATCACGGTGTTGCGCATGAGCACGCCGATCGCGGCGGGCGCGTCGTACTGCACGTAGACGGGGTAGGCCTCCCGCGAGGGGTCGTCGTACACCGTCACGTTGACGATCTCGAAGTGCGCCCCGGAGGCGCCGCTCATGACGATGCCGGCCCACGGCGAGGCGCCGCCGACCCCGTCGCCCGTGCCGTAGATGAGCGTGTTCTCGAGGCGCCCTCCGGCCCACATCTTGACGCCGTCGCAGGAGTTGTCGGCGACGACGCAGTCGCTGATCGTCGTCGTCGCCGCCTTGGAATCGAGCCCGTCGCCGCGGTTGTGCTCGGCAGTGGTGCCGGAGATCTCGACCGGGCCCACCGAGGGCTCGAGGCCGAAGCCGTCCGGGCGGTCGTAGGGGCCGGGGCCGGGGCCGCCCTGGTAGTAGTGGCCGGAGTAGCCGAGGTAGCAGTCGCGCACCACCACGTCGCGGTTGCCGCCGCTCTGCCCCGCCGGCCCGGCGATGCCGCCCTCGCCGCAGTAGGCGAAGCGGCAGCGCTCGACGAGGAGATGGTCGACGTCGCCGACATTGAGGCCCATGCCGTCGAGGTGGTGCACGTAGAGGTCGCGCAGCACGAGATGCCGGACCGGGTCGCCGGCCGCCTCGACGCCGCCGCGGAAGCGGCGGCCCCCGTCGCTGGTGATCTCGAGGTTCTCGAGGGTGACGTAGCTGGTCCCGGAGACGTCGATGGCGGCGAAGAGGTCGTCGCGGCCGGCGAGCACGGGGCGAGACCCGGCCTCGCCGATCACCCTGGTGGGCGCGGCGGCCGTGCCCGAGGGCGGCGTGATCATGTCGTCCCGGAAGACCGCCAGGGCGTAGCGGCCCCCGAGGATGACGAGCGTGTCGCCGCCGCCGATGCGCCTGGAGGCGAGCCCCGGGCTGCGCCACGGCGCCACGCGCGTGCCGGCGGCGGCGTCGTCGCCGGACGGAGACACGTAGTGCGTGGCGGTGCTCGTGCGGGCGGCGGGCGGTGGCGGCCCGCCCGACGGCGGCCCGCCCGACGCCGCGAGAGCCGCCGGCGTGAGCAGCAGGCCGACGACCGGCGCAGCGGTGAGCAGCGCGGCGACGACCAGCGCCGCCGCGACGACCCGGCCTCGTGAGGTCCGCCTGTCCTTCGTTTCCATCCTGCGTCCATTGTCGGCAGGTCGGGGCAGGTCCGCAAGCGTCGCGCCGCGTGCCGTGCGACCACAGGCAGCCGACTCCGCGGACCGGCCGCGAAGGGACGAAGGCGCAGGGATGTCGCGGCGAGGATGCCGGAAGAGCCCGGTGGCCGCGGCGGGACGCGCTCCACGACACGCGTGTCGTGATGGTCGTACCTTCGTGGCGGCAGGCGCGCTGGGGGACGCTCTCTGCCGCGCGATGCGCACTTCCCCGGCGGGCGGCCGCCAGAACCGCCTCACATGACCATCCCCTTTCGTCCGCTTGCGCGTTCAGCCTCCGGATGGACGGCCGCGAGGAGGCGGACAGGCGCGTCGCACCAGCCGCACGCGCCGGCCGGCACGCGCCCGTCCGCCGCGGCCGCCGCAGCCGTGGGCGCCGCAGCCGCCGGGTCGCCGCAGCCGCCGGCGCGGCCGCCGGGTGCGCCCGGCGGCAGCGCTGCCGGCTGTGCGCCCGCCGGGCGCCGCATGCGCGGCTCACCGGCGCCTGAGCGAAGGGGATGGTCCTGCCGCCTCAGTCCCGGCCGGGATCCTCCGCAGGAGCGGGCGCCGGACGGCGTCGCCGGCGTGGCGCCCACCAGTCGGCGGCGCCGAAGTAGCACATCGATGCAGGCAGCAGCGACATGCGGATGAGGAGCGCGTCGAGGACGACGGCGAGAGCGACGCCCACGCCCAGCATCTTCGTGACCGAAACCCCGGTGAACGCGAAGGCGCCCGTCACGACGACGACGAGGATGGCGGCGCTGAGGACGATCCGCCCACTGCTCACCAGACCGGCGCCGACGCTCTCCCGGTTGTCGGCGCTCGTCAGCCACGCCTCACGCATGCGCGTGAGCAGGAACACCGCGTAGTCCATGGTGATGCCGAAGAGCACGCAGAGAATGACGATGGGGACCGTGGCGTCCGTCGCCCCCGTGGAGGTGAAGTGAAGGATGTCCTGGAAGGTCGCGCGCTGGAAGATGAACACCAGGCAGCCGTAGCTCATCAGGATCGTGAGCATGTTGACGAGGACGGCCACCAGCGGCAGCAGCACGCTGCGCAGAAGGACAAGCAGGACCAGGTAGCTTGTCACGGCGATCCAGACCGCGACCCAGGGCAGGCGGCTGTTTCTGTCGTCGGCGAAGTCGCGGTCGGTGGCCGCCTGGCCCGCCACGTGTATCCGCAGGCCCGGCGGAGCCTTGAGGCCGGCGATCGTACCGACGAGCCTCTGCGCCTCGGCTGAAGAAGGGGGCGCCTTGGTCACCACGCGGAAGAGCGCCGCCCCCGGGCCGACGGAGCTCTGCAGCAACTGCCGGATCTGTGCGAGCTGCGCGCCTGAAATGGCCATTCCGGGAGGCAGCTTGACCCCGGCGCCGGGATCGGCGCCGGGGTCGTTCAGCAGCTTCTCGAACAGCGGCCACAAGCCGGCGAGCGCCAGCGGGCCACCCTTGAAGGGCAGATTGAACGGGCTGCTGACGGATCTCACGCCCGGCGTCCTGGCCAGGAGCTGGCCGAAAGCGTACAGGGACGCCGCCCTCGACATATCGATCCTGCCGCCGCCGTCCTGCCACGTCGCCAGCACAGACAGCGGCGACAGAGCGCTCTGGTCAAAGCCTCGCGCGAGAACCTCGTAGCCCTGCCGAGACTGGGACGATGGCGGCAGCGCCGCGGCGGAGGGCATCTCGCTGCGCATGCGCAGGGCGGGAGAGGCGATGAGAAGCGCGAGAGCCAGGCTGACCACGATGACCGCCCACGGCCTGCGCAGGAGGAACCGCGTCCAGCCCGTCCAGAAGCGACTCTCGTGAGGCGGCCGCTGGGGTACCACCGCCAGGGCGTTCACCCGCGACCCGAGCAGAGCCAGCAGGGCGGGCATGAACGTCAAGGCGGCCGCCACGGAGAAGAAGACCACCAGCGCCCCCCCGATGCCGATGGAACGCAGGATCGGGGAAGGGAAGAAGGTGAGCCCGACGATGCCCACGATCACGGCGACACCGCTGTAGAACACCGACCGTCCCGCCCGCGACATGGAAGTCACGACGGCCTCTTCCACCGAGCTTCCCGAGCGGAGCTCCTCGCGAAAGCGGGCGACGATGAACAGAGCGTAGTCGATGGCCACCGCCAGACCGAGCAGGGTGGCGGTGTTCATCGAGAAGATGGACATGTTGGTGACCCGCGCCAGCAGATAGATGCCGCCCATGGTGACCGAGACCGCCAGCCCACCGGTGATGACGGGCAACGCCGCGGCCACCAGCGTGCCGAACACCACCACCAGGGCGATCAGAGCCACGGGCAGAGCGTAGAGCTCCACTCTGCGCAGGTCGCTGAGAGAGGCGCTGGAGAGGTCGGCGTTCACCGCCGGCTCGCCGCTGACATAGGCCTTGAGCCGACTCTTCCCCAGGGCGGCGCGGATCCTCCCGGTCTCCTGCTGCACCGCCTGGCTGTCGGCGTCGAACGTGAGAATCGCGACCGAGCTCCTCCCGTCTTTGGCGAGGAGCTGCTCGGCGCCGCTGGTGGCGTAGGTCGCGATGCTTCGCAGACCGGGGATCCTGGCCGCCGTCAGCTCCGCCAGGGCTTGCCGCTCGTACCTCTGGAACTCGGGACTGCGCGCATCAAGAGAATCGCCGACAAAGACCACGACGACGGTGGCCGGACCCTGCTTGAGGCGCTTCTGGATGAGGTCGGCGGCCTTCTGCCCCGGAGAGTCGGGATTGGTGAAGCCGCCTCCCTGCAGGACATGGCTGAGTTGCGGCGTCGCCGCAAGGCCCGCCGCAAGCAAGACCAGCCACACGGCCACCACCAGCCATCTGAACCGGCAGGAGAAGCGCCCCAGCGCGGCGAACACGTCGCGCCTTGCCCGATGTGGTGAGCGCGGCGGCCTCATCGCCGTCCCCGCGTGCTCGGCGCGCTGCTCAAGCGGGCGACATGCGCCTCGAGCGCACGTCGAGGCGCGCCGCGATCGTCGCTCGCCGCGACGCGGCCGCCGACGCGGCCGCCGACGCGGCCCGCCGCATGCACCTTTCGGGCGCCCAGATTCATCAAGCCATCCTCTCGTTCACGCCGACTGCTCGGGCTAGAGCATCTAGCACTTCGTCTAGCAGATGCCTCGGAGGCAACTACAGCGGAGTTCCGTCAGTCTACTCCCCCAGCGGCCCGCCGCGCCAACGCGCTTCCCGCCGGGCCGGCGGCGCGCCGCGGCCGAGCTCGTCGCGGGGCTGGTGGCAGGCGCCGTCCAAGGCCCCGTGTAGCGGGATTGCCGGCACACGACCATCCCCTTCCGCCCGGCTGCGCGTTCGGCCTCCGGATCGACGGCCGCGAGAAGGCGGAGATGGCGCGCCGCGCGCACCGGGGCCGCCGGCGCGCCCGCGTGGGCCGCCGCGGCGGGGTAGCACTGCGAGGGTAGGCGCCTCAGCCTGGGCGCGGACTCCCACGGCGACAACCGGATCAAGGGTCACAGTGCACATACAAGGTGACGACGGCCCACATCGCGCAGCCGGGTCTCAGTGATCTGCAGTCACACCGTGCTGTTCCTCGAAGATGAGGGAGAACGGCGGCTCGGCGTCTATCTCGACCTTCTCTGCATCCGAGCCGAACCGCTCGCGAAAGTCCATGATGGTCACACCGGCCAAGAGGCGCTCCGGCCAGGTGTAGTGCACAATGAAGCCTCTCTCAGCGTCCACCCCATCCGTGAGCTCGGCGCCGCGGATCTTCACGTACAAGACATCCGCGAACTGGTCGTATGAGCATCGCGTCTCGCTCGTGCGGAACGTCGTGGTCATGGCGTGCTCCCCCTCGACTCCACATACACGATGACTCCGAACTTCCCGATCTGGTCAGTCCTGAACGCCGTCTTGACGTCGCCGGGCGACGACGAGTGGCCTACGACCACCCGGTGGTACTTCGGTCCGCGCTGGGCCTGCACATAGTAACTGTGTCGGTGCGGGTGCGGGTGTCCTTGAGGCTTCGTGCGAACGCACACAGGGTCCTCCAAACAGCCGCGTACGTCGGCGATCGAGAAGTCCCGGTGCTGGGTGGTGATGTGCTGTGCGGTCGTATCGGGCGGGACGACCTGGGCGCCCGCGTAGTCCTCGACGGACAGGATGACGCCCTTCGGGCATGGAAGCGTGCAGGATCTTGAGCCGGTGGATTCCATCGGCCGCGTCCTCAGCGGACTGCCGCGCCAGCAGAATCAGGCCATTGCGGTCTTGAGCCTGTGGGCTGGAGCCCATCCGAGACGCTCAGAAACGCTCCTGAACAGGGGATTGTGAGGGAGAAGAGTGGTAGCGGCGGTAGGACTCGAACCTACGACACGCGGATTATGATTCCGCTGCTCTGACCAGCTGAGCTACGCCGCCACGGCGGATGACTAAGGTACCACAGGCGCGAAGGGCGCTCAATCCGGCGGAAAGGCCTGCTCGCGGCGCGCTTGCGGCTGCGCCGGCGCGCCGCCCGGCCGCTGCCGGTGCCGCCCGGCTGGTTGAAAGCCACCCCGCTTTCCTGTAGCCTCAGGCGCGCTCCCGGGGGAGTGCCCGAGTGGTTAAAGGGGGCGGACTGTAAATCCGTTGGCGCAGCCTACCCAGGTTCAAATCCTGGCTCCCCCACCAGCGTCGCCCGGTTAGCTCAGTTGGCAGAGCACCTCCATGGTAAGGAGGGGGTCCGCGGTTCGAGTCCGCGACCGGGCTCCATCTCTGCCCCGCTCGACCACCGCGTCCCCGGGAATCGCGGCTTCACGCCGGCGCCTGCTCCCCCCCGGCCAGGAGACGCTCACGGCGCTCGCGGCCCTGCGCGACGACCGGCCCCTCTTCGCCCCCCTTCATAGAGAAGCGCCGCAGCCCGCACTTGCCCCCTTGGGGGGAGTAGTCTAGCCTGACGGTCAGGCGCGCATCGGCGGTGATCGGAGGACGGGATGACGACCAGAGACGGCGAGCCGGCGGCAGCGTCCGAGAACGCGCCGGCGCCGGACGAGGCCGACAAGCTGCGCCGGCAGGCCGAGGAGCGCCTCGACGGGCTTTCCGCCGCCGCCGCCGCCGCCGCCGCCTCGCCCGTGCCCGTGGAGCTCACCGCCGCCGTCCACGAGCTGCGCGTCCACCAGATCGAGCTCGAGATGCAGAACGAGGAGCTGCGCCGCGCCCAGCACGAGCTGGACGCGCAGCGCGAGAAGTACTTCGACCTCTTCGACCTGGCGCCGGTGGGCTATCTCACTCTGAACGACACGAGCGTCGTGCGCGATGCCAACCTGACCGCCGCCTCCCTGTTGGGCGTGGAGCGGCAGCGGCTCGTCGGGCTGCCGTTCACCGCCTTCGTCCTCGCGCCCGATCGCGATGTGTACTACCGGCTCCTGCGGATGCTCAAGCAGACCGCCGAGCCGCAGACCTGCGAGCTGCGTCTGCTGCGCTTCGGCGGCGAAGCGGAAGCCACAGCCGGGGCGGGCGGCGGAGCCGGGGCGGGCGGCGAAGCGGCCCCCGGCCACTTCTGGGCGCACCTTGAGAGCCGGCCGCGGCGCGGCGCCGACGGCGAGACGCTCTCCTCGTGGGTGACCTTCAGCGACATCGGCGCGCGCCTGCGCGCCGAGGAGGCGCTGCGCGAGAGCGTGGCCAACTTCCGCGCCTTCTTCGACGCCATCGACGACATCGTCGTGGTGGCCACTCCCGACGGCCGGCTCGTCTACGCCAATCCGGCCGTCTCGGCCAAGCTCGGCTACAGCGCCGCCGAGCTCACGGCGCTGCGGGTGCTCGACCTGCACCCGCCCGACAAGCGCCGCGAGGCCGAGGCGATCTTCGCCGCCATGTTCCGCGGCGAACGCGAGAGCTGCCCGCTGCCGCTGCAGGCCAGGTCCGGGGCGCTGGTCCCCGTCGAAACCCGCGTGTGGTTCGGCCGCTGGGACGGCGCCGAGTGCATGTTCGGCGTCTCCAAGGACCTCACCACAGAGCAGGAGGCGCTGCAGAAGTTCGACCGGCTGTTCCGCGGCAACCCCGCCCTGATGGCGGTGAGCAGCTTGCCGGACCGCAGGTTCACCGAGGTCAACGAAGCCTACCTGAGCGCGCTCGGCTACTCGCGCGCGGAGGTTCTCGGCAAGACCAGCGAGGAGCTGGGACTCGCCGTCGACCCGGAGCAGCAGCTCGCCCTGGCGAAGCAGCTGCAGGCGCAGGGTCGCATCAGCGATCGCGAGCTCAAGGTCAGGCGCAAGGACGGCGCCATCCTCGACGGCCTCTTCTCCGGGGAGGTCATCGAGAGCCAGGGGCGGCAGTACTTTCTCACCGTCATGATCGACCACACGGAGCGCAAGCGCGCCGAGGAGGCGTTGCGCGAGAGCGAAGAGAAGTACCGCACGGTGGCCGACTTCGCCTACGACTGGGAGGCGTGGCGGGCGCCCGATGGCGCGTATCGCTACGTCTCCCCTTCCTGTGAACGCATCACCGGGCACGCGGCGGCCGAGCTCCTGGCGGACGCGAACCTCCTGGTACAGATCACGCACCCGGACGACCAGTCAAAGGTCATCGCGCATGAGTACGCGGTCGCTCACCAAGCCCAGGGACAGGACCTGGCATACGGTTTTCGCATCCTCACGCCCAGCGGCGAGACCCGTTGGATCGGCCATTCGTGTACCGCCGTCTACGGTGAAGGCGGGCAGTGGCTGGGCCGCCGCGAAACCAATCGCGACATCACCGATCGCAAGCAGGCCGAGGACGCGCTGCGCGAGAAGACGGCGCTGCTCTCCGGTCTGCTGACCTCCATCCCCGACATCGTCTTCTTCAAGGACGGGCAGGGCGTCTACCTGGGCTGCAATCCCGAGTTCGCGCGGTTCGTGGGCCGGGACGTGGCCGGCGTCGTCGGCGCCACAGACCACGAGCTGTTCGGCAAAGAGGTCGCCGACTTCTTCCGCGAACAGGACCGCGTCATGATGGTTCGCGGCAAGCCTCGCCACAACGAGGAATGGATCGACTACCCCGATGGCGCCCGCATTCTCATCGACACGCTCAAGGCGCCGTTGAGGGATGCCGACGGGCGGATCATCGGTCTGCTCGGCGTGAGCCGCGACATCACCGCGCGCAAGCAGGCGGAGGAGGCGTTGCGCCTGGCCGGCGACCGCCTGGCGCTGGCCGCGCGCGCCGGCGGCGTGGGCGTATGGGACTACGACACCGTCAACGACACGCTCACCTGGGACGAGCAGATGTTCGCCCTCTACGGCATCACGCGCGAGCAGTTCGGCGGCGCCTACGAGGCCTGGCAGGCGGGCCTGCACCCCGAGGACCGCGAGCGCGGCGACGCCGAGATCCAGGCGGCGCTGCGCGGCGAAAAGGAGCTCGACACCGGGTTCCGCGTGCTCTGGCCGGACGGGACGATCCACGACATCCGCGCTCTGGCCCTCGTGCAGCGCGACGCCTCCGGGCGGGCCACCCACATGATCGGCACCAACTGGGACATCAGCGCCGAGAAGCGCGCGGAGGAGGAGGTCCGGCAGCGGAACCAGGAGCTGGCCCGCATGAACGACGAGCTGGTGGATGAGGCCGCCGCCCTCGCCGAGGCCAACGCCACGATCACGCGCATCGCCGCCACGGACGATCTCACCGGCCTCGCCAACCGGCGCTGTTTCTACGAGTCCCTCGAGAAGGCGGTCTCGCTGGCGCGCCGTCACGGCAGCCCCCTGGCTCTCGTGAGCTTCGACCTCGACGGCCTCAAGCGCGTCAACGACGGCGCCGGTCACGAGGCCGGCGACGAGGTGCTCGCAAGCTTCGCCGCGCTGCTCGCCGCGCTGTGCCGCACCGAGGATCTGCCGGCAAGGCTCGGCGGCGACGAGTTCAGCCTGCTGTTGCCGGGCATCGAGCTCGGCGGCGCGGGCGGGCTCGCCGAGCGGCTGCTGGTGGCGGTGCGCTCCTACGAGGCGCTCGCGCAGCACGGCGTCACGGTCAGCGCCGGGGTCGCGCAGTGGACCCCGGGCGAGCTCCCCGACGACCTCCTGCGGCGCGCCGACGAGGCGCTCTACGCCGCCAAGCGCGGCGGCGGCGACGCCGCGGCCGGCGGCGCCTGACGGGCGGCGGCGCCTGACGGCCGGCGGCGCCTGACGGCCGGCGGGGCTTGACGGCCGCCGCCGAAGCCGGTGGCGTTCCCGCCGCGCACGCGCTGCCGGCGTCCGGCGGATCGGTGAAGCGCCCGCCGACCCGCCGACCCGCGCGACGGACGGGCGGACGCAAGCGAGCGCCGCGCGCTGGGGGCAGGATCTCCGCGGCCGCCCGGCCCGCGCGACCGGCGGCCGCGCGCGCGGCGGCGGCGGCGGCTCCGGCGCGGGGTAGTACCAGAAGGGAAGATAAGAATTCCTTAACTGTCGGGTCGCTTACGGCCCTCCGCAGGCTCGGTTGCCGCGGGAAGATAAGGATTCGCCGGGATTCCTTATCTTCCCTCACAGTACTACCGCGCCGCGGCGGGCCCAGCGGCCGCGGCGCGCGCGGCGGCGGCGGCTCCGGCGCGGGGTAGTACCAGAAGGGAAGATAAGAATTCCTTAACTGTCGGGTCGCTTACGGCCCTCCGCAGGCTCGCTCGCCGGAGGGAAGATAAGGATTCCTTAACTGTCGGGTCGTCTGCGGCCGTCCGCAGGCTCGGTTGCCGCGGGAAGAATAGGGATTCGCCGGGATTCCTTATCTTCCCTCACAGTACTACCGCGCCGCGGCGGGTCCAGCGGCCGCGGCGCGCGCGGCGGCGGCGGCTCCCACGAATCCCACGACTGCGGCGGCTCCCACGGCCCCCACTCCCCTCGGCCGCGGCGGCCGCGGCGCGTGCGGCGCGCCATGTCCGCCTTCTCGCGGCCGTCGATCCGGAGCCTGAACGCGCAACCAAGGGGCAGGGGATGGTCACGCAGGCCCCTCCCCTATCTCACCGATTCGCGACATGCCGCCCGGCCGAGTCACCCTCATGGACGACTCTCCTCCGCCGCCGCCGCCGCCGGCGCGCCGCAGGTCAGGGCTCGGTGAAGACGAAGCCCTGCGAGAACACCTGCTCGCAGGCGGCCACGGCGGCGGCGGCGGAGG
>Ga0194043_1002111_pt1 | contig 11020 bp, 7 predicted proteins | sample JunL4415m_MetaG_FD_161274 | JGI IMG/M metagenome (GOLD analysis project Ga0194043, IMG submission 161274) | Anoxic zone freshwater microbial communities from boreal shield lake in IISD Experimental Lakes Area, Ontario, Canada - Jun2016-L442-15m | ecosystem: Environmental > Aquatic > Freshwater >...
GGGTCAGACGGCGGGGGGTCAGATGGCGGGGCTTCGGCCGGCGGGGGTTCAGTAGACGAAGCGGGGGAGCAGGCGATCGCCGCGGCCGCCATCAACACCGTCCAGTTGATCTGTGCGGCATTCGGGGCCGGACTGGCCGGAGTCATGGTGAACCTGCGCGAGACGCCTGACGCCCCGGCCGCCCGGTGGATGTTCGCCGGCTTTGCCGGCATGGCTGCGGTGGGGTGGTTCGCCTCATCCCGGGCCGGTGCCCGTCAACCGGAGTAACCGTCAGAGCACCGGTTGGCAACGGTTCGGTAACCCCCACATTTGTCGCACCGTCAGGTGACTTACACGTCTGTAGTTTTGCCTCAGCGCTCAATACAGAAACGGGGACTAAGCCAATGTCACGGATCACCACTCGCGTGGCGGCGGGCACGGCGATCGCGACTGCGGGTCTGTTCTGGACGGTTCCCCTGTTCTCAGTGCTCGCGGCGGCCGACAACACCGTCAGTCCGGGCGGTGTCCCGTGCATCAGCATCTTGCAGAATGCCATCACTAACCCGCCGGACCTGTCCGGTGGGCTGCCAGGCTCCGTGGCCTCGATCTTCAACCCCGGTTCGCCCACGGTCGGCGTGCCCATTCCACCGGCCAGCGCCGTCGGCAGTGTGCCGGTTCCGCCGGCCACCATCCCGGGAGCGCCGGGCACGTTGGGGTCAGGCGGCGTCGTGATCCCGCCGGCTTCGGTTCCCGGAGCGCCGGGCACCGCGGTGGTGGGTGGCGTTCCGACACCGCCGGCCGCCGTCCCGGGCACCCCGCCCGCCGCGGTCACCGGCGCGTGGCCCGGGTCGCCGGCCGCGGTTCCGGGCACCCCGCCGGGCGGCGGGGCCGCTGCGATTCCGGCGCCACCGGCCGCCGTTCCCGCACCCCCGGCGGCCGTTGGCGCGCCTATCGCCGCCGCCGCGCCGATCGCCGAGGCATCCGCAGAACTCGGCGGCGCTGACGTCAGCGCCGGAGTTGTTGGCGGCGGTGCACTCGGCGCCGGACTCGAAGGACTTCCCGCGGCCGCCGCGGCGGGTGCGCCCGATGCCGCGATCGGCCAGGCCGGTGGCGCCGCCGCCGCAACGATCGCCGACGCCGCCGCCGGTATCCCCGCGCCGCCGGCCGCCGTACCCGACCTGCCGGTCGGCGCCCCGTTGGGACTGCCGCCCGGCCCGCCCGCCGCAGTGCCCGGTGTCCCGGTCGAGGGTGGATTCGCCGTGCCGCCCGGCCCGCCGGCCGCCATTCCCGGTGATGTGGTGACCGACCTGGCCGGCACACCGCCGGTTCCGCCACTGGCGACGCCCGGCATCCCGGCCGCCGCCGTCGTGGACACTCCGCCCCTGCCGCCGGCGGTGATTCCCGGTGATCCGATTCCGGCGGCGGTCGTGACACCGCCCGCACCGGGTGTGGATCTCCCAGGCGTCCCGTCGGCCGCGTCAATCCCGACTCCGCCGCTTCCGCCGGTCGCCAATCCTGGTGCGGTGGTGAGTGATTCGGCTGCCACCCTGCCGCCGCCACCGCTGTCGATCCCCGGTGCCGAACTCGGTGGCGGAAACCTGGAGTTCCCCGGCACGCCGGACATCACCCTGCCGGGTGTTCCCAGCGCCGCCTCGCTACCCGGGTCGGCGCTGCCCGGCGCGGCACTTCCGGGAACGCCGGGCAGCCTGGGCGCCGACGCTCTGCCCGGACTCCCCGGTGCGGTTCCCGGCGTCCCGACCGCGGCATCCATCGACACTCTGCCTGTGCCGCCCGCCGCAGTGCCCGGCACTCCGGGCGGCTCCGCAGTCGCCGAGGCAGTGACGCCGCCCGCCGCCGTTCCCGGTCTGCCCGGCGGCGGTGGTGGCGGCGGCGTTCCGACCCCGCCCGGCGCCGTACCGGGTGGGCCGATCGCCGGATCCGGCGGCGCGCCGGAAGCGGTCGGCGTTGCATCCCCGGGTACGCCTGCGGCCGGCGCGGCCGGAGGCGGTGTCCCCGGGGCGGTCATCGAGGACAGCGCCGGTCGGACGGACTCGGACAACGTCATCCTCAACAGTTCCGGAACCGGTGCCGGAGTGGGCACTGGCGCGGGCCCGGGGTCCGGCCCGCTGCCGAATGACATCGACACCCGTGTCGCTCAACTCGCCGGCTTGCCCGCCGAAGCCATCGCGTCACTGGCGGCAGGCGTGCCGCCCGCTCCCGCCGCGCTGCCGGCGGCCGCCGTCGGCGGAACCGGCGTTGCCATCCCGACTCCGCCGGCCGCAGTGCCCGGTTTGCCCGGCGGTGGCGGCGGCGGCGGTCTGCCGACCCCGCCGCTGGCTGTGCCCGGTGTGCCGATCGCGGATGTCCTCGCGATTCCCGCGACACCGCCGGCCCTGTTCCCGGGCTTGCCCGGTGGCAGTGCCGCTGCCAGCACCCCGGGCCTGCCCGGGCTGATCCCGTCCGCCCCGATCGCGAACGCGTTCGCGACGCTGCCCACCCCGCCCGTCGAGGTGCTGCCCTCGCTGGCGAATGGTGTGGCGACGCTGCTCTCGCCGCCGCAGATCACCATCCCGGGCATTCCCGGGTTCGGCATTCCACTGCCCAAGACCATCACCACGCCACGTGAACTGGTTTGCATCGGCACCGGATGGTCGGCCGAGGGGCCCGCCGGCACCGTCACTCCGGCCGGCACCGTCACCCCGGGCGCCCCGGCAGCCGATCCTGTTCTGCCGCCCACTACGCGATGGTCGGGCAACTAGTCCCGGCCCATCATCACCGACTCCGGCCGCAGCAGGCGGGTTCCTGGCTTGCTCCGCGTGATCTGAATCGCACCCTGGCGAGGTGCGGAGGGGTTAGGGTCTCGATTGGCGTATGAAACGCCATGAGCAACGCCGTGAGCAATGCCATGAGCAATGGAGGGTTCGAATGGGCGGTTACACAACCGTGGTTGTCGGCACGGACGGATCCGCGTCATCGTTACGCGCGGTCGAACGGGCGGGCCAACTCGCCTCCGGGCCCGACGCCAGGCTGATCGTGGCGTCCGCCTTCCTGCCCGCCCCCGAGGACACCCGTGCCTCGGACCTGCTCAAGGATGAGGGTTACAAGATGGCGGGCACCGCTCCCATCTACGAACTCCTGCATGACGCCCGGGACCGTGCCAAAGCGGCGGGTGCGACGAACGTCGAGGAACGGCCCATCGAGGGTGCCCCGGTCGAGGCACTGGTGGCACTCGCCGAAGAGGTGGGCGCGGATCTGCTTGTGGTGGGCAACGTCGGCCTCAACACGATCGCGGGCCGTCTGCTCGGGTCGGTGCCGGCCAATGTGGCGCGTCGCGCCAAGACCGACGTCCTGATCGTCCACACGTCGGACTAGACCTGATCGTGGGTCGCGTCTTGTGACCACCGTCTTGTGACCACCGACGTGTCGCACCCGAGGTCCTCGGCTGTCCGTACCCGGTTGTGGTCGAACGGTGTGCTGCAGGCGGAGAACTTCCCCCTCGCGGATGTCTCGCGGCATGTGGCTGAGCCCGGCGCCCTGGTGTGGGTGGATCTGTGCAACCCTGACTCCGCGTTGCTCACCGAACTCGCCGGCGAACTCGGACTCGACGAGCGTGCCGTCCGGGACGTCGACGGGCAGCGGACCAAGGCAACCCGATATGCCACTCACACTTTCCTGACCGTCTACGGCACCGGCGTCGGACCGATCATTCCCGGCGATATCGCTTCGCGGTTGCTGACCGCCCGGATCTCGATCATCGTGCTGCCGACCGCGGTGGTGACGGTGCGACACGAAAACGACCCGCTCCGAACAGTTTTCGACATCGACGAAGTTGTTCGTCGGTGGGATGACAACTCCGATCTGCTTCGCAAGGGCAGCCCTGCCCTACTGCACGAGTTGCTCGACGTTGTGGTCGACGAACAGTTCGACACCATTCAGCAACTCGACGACGCCATTGAGTCACTGGAGGACGAACTGTTCGACGACACCGGTGACAACCGCACCATCCAGCGCAACACCTATCGGTTGCGCAAGGAACTCGTCGAGTTGCGTCGCATCGTGCTGCCGATGCGCGAGGTGGTGAACACCATTCGTCGCAGCGACGCGGCCGATCTTGACGGTTGGTACGCCGACCTGTACGACAACGTCATCCGCGCCGGGGAGTGGACGGATTCCCTGCGCGACATGATCACCACGGTGTTCGAGACCAACCTGTCGCTCCAGGATTCCCGGCTCAATATCGTGGTCAAGAAGCTCACCGGGTGGGCGGCGATCATCGCAGTACCCACCCTGGTCACCGGCTGGTACGGCCAGAACGTTCCCTACCCGGGATTCAGTCAGGTTTCCGGAGTGGTGACCAGCGCACTGCTCAGCGTGATCACGTCGGTGGTGCTGTACGTGATGTTCAGACGCCGCGGCTGGATCTGAGTCAGATCACCGTCGAGCGGATCATCCAGCCGGCCGCCGGATCCAGGGCCAGGCTCATCACGTCGACGGCCTCGAATGCGGTCAGCGGGACGCGTTCGAGTTCACGCTGTGCGGTGATGTGGTCGGTGCCGGTCCAGCCGTTGCTCATGCCGAGCACGCGCGCCCCGTCCTCGCCCCGGTTGCCCGAGTCATAGATGACGGCACCGTGCTCCTGCAGGGCGCGCAGGATGACCTGGGTGGCAGGCGAGTAGCTCGTCATATCGAAGTCGGCGCGCAGTCGCAGCACGGTACCCATCGGCACGCCGTCGGGATTGGTCCCGGTGCCGTCACCGTCCCGCGCCGGCCAGGTGTAGCCGGTGCCACGATCCTTGGCGATCGTGATACCGAGCATGTGATCGATATGGCCGCGCTCAAGATCGTCGGGACGCAGGATCAGCGGCAGGTAGGGCAGCCGGGAGGCATTCGCCGCGCCGATCGCCGGGTAGAGCGGGTCGCTCATGTCGTAGCGCACGCCGGCTTCGGCGATCCAGGCAGAGCCGTACTGATTGGCGTAGATGCCGTTGGCCAGGGCGTCGCCGATGCCATTGGCCGGCAGTTCGACTCCGTTGGCGACGTTGTACAGCTCCTGGGAGATGCAGGTGCCCTTCTGGAACACCAGCAGGTGGCGGTCCCAGGCCGGCACCGTGCCCGAACCCGCCGGACCCATGCCCTCCACGATCGGGTAGTCCGGGATTGCGTACGGCCGGTCATCGATGCTCGGGCCGCTGGTGGACAGCCCGCGATTGAAGATCACCCGTTCGGTCCGCTGCGACGCGCTGACCACGTTCACCGGCATGCCGCCAATGCTGCCCATCCAGGGTTCGCCGCCCCAGGTGGCGCGCAGTGTCGCGCCCCGGTCGGCGCCGAGCACGGACAACCAGGTGCCGGACTTCGTCAGCACCGGCAGGTTTCGTACGTCGGCGTGGAACACGGTGTCCGCGGGCATCAGGGTGCAGCCGCAGAAGGTGGACAGCGGCGCGCTCTGGCCGATCTGCACGGTGACCGGAACCGCTACCGTCCCGCTTCGTCCGTCGTCGATGGTGACGTCGAAGCTGTCCTGTCGGTCGGCGGCGGTGGCGGTGGGCGCGGTGGCGTTCTGTAGCGCCTGACTGGTCGGCGTATAAGCGAAATTACCTGCGGCAGTGACGATTACGGCACCCTTAACGGTGGTGGCTGAACCGCTGTAGGTTAGCCGATCAGCGTCGACGTCGCTGCCGACGACGCGTCCGAGCACCACGCCGGTGGTCGGGTCCGGTGTGCCGAAGACGGCGTAGCCGGTGGGCAGATTGTTGAACGGTGAGACGGTGACGGTCACGGTGCTGGTGCTGGAGTCGCCGGGCTGGCCGATCAGGCCCAAACTCAAGAAATTGATCAAACCGCCGATGCCGTGAAGCTGGAATCCGCTCGCGGCGTCGCTGACCGTGACCCGAAACGTGTCCGTGGTGCCGGTTGCGGCGACCGACGGGTCCGCAAGATAGGAGAAGGTGCCGTCCCGGTTGACCGTGGCGGTGCCGTGGGTCGGCTTACCGGTGATGGTGAACCGCAGCGCCGGACTGTCCGGATCCGCGGCGTTGAGGTTGCCATTGACGACGCCGTTGGTGCTCGATCCGGACTGGGCCGGGCGAAGCGTCGGGGTCTGGTTGAAGAAGGCCGCGGCAAGGCCGGAGAAGACGGCGCTGAACGGGTCGGTCGGCTGCTGGGCGGCGGCGGCCTTAGGGCCGGCGGGGTTGAGCGGCTGGGGCGTCGGTGGTGAGGTCGCCTGCAGTGCCGCTGCCCGGGGGCTGCCCGACGTTCGCGATGCGGCCGCCGCCGCCATCCACGACACCGGCGACTCGATCGGATCGCCACCAGTGGGGCCGCTGGCCGGGTCGATGCTGCGGCCCGGGTTCGTCAGTCGAGCCGTCCGCCGTTGCGCGGCAATGGTCCGTGTCGGTGCCGCGAGCGCGGCGGGGCGCGAGGTGGTCGGCGGATCGATGGTGTCGCGGTCCGGTGGGGTCGCCGATTGGCGGACGGGCTGATCCGGCTGGGGGCCGTGACGCGGCGGACCGGGCCGAGTCGCTGTGGTCTTAGCTGCTGTGGAATTCGGCGCCGAGTCGGCGACGCTCGAGGGCTCGGTCGCGGGAGCCGCCGGATCGGCGCTGGCAACTCCGGTGCCCGCGGCGGTCATCGCCGCGCCAATACCCAGGGCAATCGCCCATGTGCTGATACGACCGGTATTGCGATGCGGAATCACGTCTGCCCCCTGGCTCCGAACTACCGTAACCCAGCGGCTGGCAAACTTCCACTTTCGGCGAACCGATGCATCCCCCGGCCGGCTCACCCAGTTCAGTAGTCGATGCCTGCGGGGTAGGCGTGGATCAGTGCGGTCGAGAGCTTTGGCACCGCATGGGTGAGGGTGTGTTCGGCCTCGTGAGCGATTCGGTGTGCGTCAGCCAGCGTCACGGAGGCGTCGATGTCGAGTTCGGCCTCGGCGTGCAGCCGGTGGCCGATCCACCGCATCTTCACATTCCGCACACCGGTAACGCCCGGTTCTGCTGCGAGTGCCGCCTCAGCGGAGTCCACCAGTGCGGGGTCCACGCCGTCCATGAGGCGGCGGAACACATCGCGAGCGGCGGTCCGCAGGACGGCGAGGATGGCCACGGTGATGATCAGCCCGATGATCGGATCTGCAAGCGGGAAGCCGAGAGCGACTCCACCGGCACCCAGCAGCACCGCCAGCGACGTGAACCCGTCGGTGCGGGCGTGCAGCCCATCGGCGACGAGGGCGGCTGAGCCGATGCGGCGTCCGACCCGGATGCGATACACGGCGACAAGTTCATTGCCGATGAAGCCGACGAGTCCGGCGGCGGCGACCCAGCCGACATGGTTGATCGGTACCGGATTGGTCAGGCGACGTATCGATTCCACGCCGGCGACGATCGCCGACAGCGCGATCATTGCGACCACGAAGAGTCCTGCGACGTCCTCGGCGCGACCGAAGCCGTAGGTGTACCGGCGGGTCGCGGGCCTCGCGCCCAATGCGAACGCGACCCATAGCGGGATCGCCGTGAGCGCGTCGGCAAAGTTGTGGATGGTATCGGCGAGCAGTGCCACCGATCCCGAGATGATCACGATCACCACCTGGGCGATCGAGGTGGCGATCAACACCAGAAAGCTGATCTTCACCGCGCGGATACCGGCGGCACTGGACTCCAGGGCGCCGTCAATGCTGTCGGCGGCGTCGTGGCTGTGCGGAATGAACAACTCGCGGACGGCTGCCGTGAACCCATGTCCGTGGTCGTGGCCATGAGGGTGGTCATGGTCATGGCCGGTGTCGCGGCTGTGTTCATGGCCGGTCGCTGAAGCATGTGAGTCGTGTGTCATGCGCGGCTTCCCTTCCGGTTCAACTTGTTCCGGGCAGGGGCCTGAGTGTGCAGCAGCGTGAGGTCGGCGGCGTCACGATGATGGCCGGGTACACCCGGCCCGGCATGCTCGGCGTTGAACACGGCATCAGTCACCAGTTGCTTGATGTGGTCATTGTCGAGGCTGTAGTAAATAGTGGTGCCCTCGCGGCGCGTGCGGACAAGGCGTGCCATCCGGAGCTTCGCCAGGTGTTGGGAGACGCTCGGGGCCGGCTTATCAACGTGATCCGCTAGGTCGCCCACCGACATCTCCTGGCGTACCAGCGCCCAGAGGATCTGAACGCGGGTGGCATCCGCCAGCATGCGGAAGACCTCGACTACCAAATCCACCTCGTCTGCAGGGAGTCGGCGACTGCAAGCACCCTTATCTGCGTTCATATGCAGATAGTAACGCACGCACGACTAGCGCCGCTGTCGCGGGTCACCAACCGCGCTGTTGCCACTCCGCAAGATGCGGACGCTCGTCGCCGAGCGTTGTGTCGTCACCATGCCCCGGATACACCACGGTGTCGTCGCCGTAGACACCGAACAGTTGACTGCTGACGTCGCCCAGGAGTTCTTCGAACGCGCCGGGCTCCCAGGTTTTTCCGACCCCGCCCGGGAACAGGCAGTCCCCGGTGAACAGCTGAACCGCCGTCCGATCACCGGCCGGCCGCAGCGCCAGCGCCACCGAGCCCGGTGTATGACCGCGCAGATGAATGACGTCGAAGTTCAGCTCACCGATCACGATGGTGTCGCCGCCGGCCAGGAACCGGTCCGGTGCCACCGGGAGCGCCTCGGCGTCGAGTTGATGGACGGCAGTCGGCGCGCCGGTGGCCTCCGCGACAGCCTCCAGGGCCTGCCAGTGGTCGCCGTGCTGGTGGGTGGTGACGATCATCTCCAGTTTCGGCGCGTGTTCGGCGAGCAGGGCCACCAGCAGTTCGGGGTCGTTGGCGGCGTCGATCAACAGCGATTCGCCGGTGGCCGAACACGTCACCACGTAGGCGTTGTTATCCATCGGACCCACTGAGGCCTTGATGATCGTCACGCCCGGCAGCGTTCGCCGCGTGGCGGTCTGCGACTCGACGTGGCCGGTATAGGTGTCGTCGACGACTGTCATGGACATCACGGTACTGCCGACGTCGGTGCCGGGGACCGCCGCATAGCATGGGCGGGTGGCTGACCGGTTGATCGTCAAGGGAGCGCGCGAGCACAACCTCCGCAGCATCGACCTCGACCTTCCCCGGGACGCACTGATCGTGTTCACCGGCCTGTCCGGGTCGGGCAAGTCGTCGCTGGCATTCGACACCATCTTCGCCGAGGGTCAGCGTCGCTATGTCGAATCCCTGAGCGCCTATGCGCGGCAGTTCCTCGGTCAGATGGACAAGCCCGACGTCGACTTCATCGAGGGGCTTTCTCCGGCGGTATCCATCGACCAGAAATCCACCAACCGCAACCCGCGCTCCACCGTCGGCACTATCACCGAGGTCTACGACTACCTGCGTCTGCTCTACGCGCGTGCCGGCACGCCGCACTGCCCGGTGTGTGGCGAGCGGATCGCGCGACAGACCCCGCAGCAGATCGTCGATCAGGTGCTGGCCATGGCCGAGGGCACCAAGTTTCAGGTGCTCGCTCCGGTGGTGCGGACCCGCAAGGGCGAGTTCGTCGACCTCTTCGACAAGCTGAACACCCAGGGCTACAGCCGGGTTCGGGTCGACGGTGTGGTGCATTCCCTGACCGAGCCGCCGACGCTGAAGAAGCAGGAAAAGCACGATATCGAGGTGGTCGTCGACCGGCTGACCGTCAAGGCCAGTTCCAAACAGCGGCTGACCGATTCGGTGGAGACCGCGCTGGGTCTGGCCGACGGCATCGTGGTGCTGGATTTCGTCGACCGTGAGGAAAGCGACCCGCATCGCGAACAACGCTTCTCCGAGAAGCTTGCGTGTCCGAACGGTCACCCGCTGGCGGTGGATGATCTTGAGCCGCGGTCGTTTTCGTTCAATTCGCCCTACGGCGCGTGCCCGGAGTGCAGCGGTCTTGGCATTCGCAAGGAGGTCGATCCCGAACTCGTCATACCCGATCCGGATCGCACCCTGGCCGATGGTGCGGTGGCACCGTGGGCGATGGGGCAAAGTTCGGAGTACTTCACCCGCATGCTGGCCGGGCTGGGGGAGTCGATGGGGTTCGACATGGACACCCCGTGGCGCAAGCTCCCGGCTAAGGCGCGCACGGCGATCCTCGAGGGTTGCGACGAACAGGTGCATGTGCGCTACCGAAATCGCTACGGCCGCACGCGTTCCTATCACGCCGACTTCGAAGGAGTCATGGCGTTTCTGCAGCGCCGGCTGGAACAGACCGATTCGGAGTTGATGAAGGAACGCTACGAAGGGTTCATGCGCGACGTCCCGTGCCCGGAGTGCGACGGCACCCGGCTCAAGCCGGAGATCCTGGCCGTGACGCTGTCGGCCGGCGACGATCCGAAGTCCATCGCCGCCGTGTGCGAGTTGTCCATCCGGGAGTGTTCCAACTTCCTCAACGAACTCACCCTGGGCACCCGTGAACAGGCGATCGCCGGGCAGGTACTTAAGGAGGTGCAGTCCCGGCTGGGCTTCCTGCTCGACGTCGGCCTGGACTACCTCTCGCTGGCCCGGGCCGCCGGAACGCTCTCCGGCGGTGAGGCGCAACGCATCCGGCTGGCCACCCAGATCGGCTCCGGTCTCGTCGGCGTGCTCTATGTGCTCGATGAGCCGTCTATCGGGCTGCATCAGCGCGATAACCGGCGTTTGATTGAAACCCTCACGCGGCTCAGGGATTTGGGTAACACGCTGATCGTTGTCGAGCATGACGAGGACACCATCGCCCACGCCGACTGGGTCGTCGACATCGGGCCCGCGGCCGGTGAGCACGGCGGCCAGGTGGTGCACAGCGGCAGCTACGCCGACCTGTTGAAGAATCCCAACTCGCTCACCGGCGCCTATCTGTCCGGTAGGAAGAGCATCGAACTGCCGGCCATCCGTCGGCCCATCGATCGCAAACGTCAACTGACGGTGGTCGGCGCGCGGGAACACAATCTGCGTGAGATCGACGTGTCATTCCCACTCGGTGTGCTGACTGCGGTGACGGGAGTGTCGGGTTCCGGCAAGTCCACTCTGGTGAACGACATCCTGGCCACCGTGCTGGCCAACCGTCTCAACGGA
>Ga0194043_1002112_pt1 | contig 11016 bp, 10 predicted proteins | sample JunL4415m_MetaG_FD_161274 | JGI IMG/M metagenome (GOLD analysis project Ga0194043, IMG submission 161274) | Anoxic zone freshwater microbial communities from boreal shield lake in IISD Experimental Lakes Area, Ontario, Canada - Jun2016-L442-15m | ecosystem: Environmental > Aquatic > Freshwater >...
GTTGCAATTTATACGAAGATATCGATTTTATTGATGATTTCAGTCATACCTGAAAAGCAGTCTCGTATAGATTATTGTCGACAAATGCTGTATTTGAAAAACTACATCTTGGTATTTACTGGATAAAATGAATTAGAGAATGTAATGCAGATTTTTAAGCAATAAAAAAGCCGACCATAAAAGTCTTTTATGTAAAAAGTGAATTTCTAAACCACTTATTTTTTTAGGAAATATTAATGCCGGAATACCCCGATTCAGTCCAATGGCCATAACCCCTTATGTTAGATACTAACGGCCTTTACTACCGCCATATATTATAAACAGCGACATAATTATGCATTAGTAATAATAGCTAAATCTTCTACTCTTGCTTCCGCATTCAGGATAGTACCTTCGTCATCAATTCCAGCTTTTATATCATAAAGGATATTAAATGAGTTGGAAGATTTTTGAGAAATTCTTGCATTCAGTGTTAACTTAAGTATGTATTCTTCTTTTTCGTCAAGGCTTATCCATTCTAAAAAAGCTGCTGCTTCATGTGTTTCAAACCCTTTAAATAAACATTCAATTTTCAACCAATCGCTTCTTATTCCTGTTATCTTATTAATATGGAAATCTTCTTCATATAGCTTTATCCAATCATTGCTTTGTGTTCCTACAACAAATTTAATTGCGTCAATGATTGCGGTTTTGCCAGAGTCATTTTCACCAACCAGTAAGTTTAGGTTTTTATTGAAGTCTATATCAATTGCAGGATTTTGGAAATTGTCATGATTTAGCTTAACGCCAAACTTTCTGAAGTTCCAAATTTTAAGGTTTTCGAGATACATAAGTTAAAGTTATTTTAGTTCAATACTGATGGTTAATCTTATTTCAATAGCTCCCCATTAATTTTAACTGCTGCCTAATAACAATTTGTAAGCTGATTGTTCTATAACTAAGAAGACAAAATCGGACAAACTGAGTCCATGTAAGTCGTCAGCAAAAAGTGGACTAAAAATAGCTTAAATTTAAATAGTCTTTCCCTTTTTAGCTAACAAAACTCTTGTACCTATTGACTTCTCATAAAGATTAAGCCCTCAGAGGCGCAAAATTTAAATAATTATTTACCGGAAGTTCTTTACCCACATCCTTCATTTGAGCCCAGTTAACCAACTAATAATACCGGTTAACCGCAGAATAAGAAAGAGAATACCCCTGATTTTTAAAAATAGTCTCTTTAAAGTGTGATATAACTTGATTTAGCTTTGAGTTTTATTGCTTTTCTTCAATAAGGCTGCGGTTTAGGCCAACATGCATTTTTAAACCGTTTGAATTACTTTTATTTACTTAATTGTATTTATGTAACTAGCAATTTCATCAGTTTCTTTAAAAATGACTCCACCATTGAATGGAGGAAAATCTGTTGTTTGCGGACATAACACTTCAAGTTCCCTTTTTCCTTCATCATTATCGCCGGTAATCTGCATGATGTATTTGTAATTCTCGGCCACCAGATCTGCGTTCTGTCTTGCCAATGCAGAGCGCATTCGTTCGGCATGGTCAATATCCACACAAAACACAATTGTTTTTGCAAAGCGGTCGTAACCTTTTAAAAACTCGGTCAGTTTTTTTGCGACCATTTCGGTACGCTCTTCAATAACCAGGTTACGATCAAAGTCTTTGCGATTGTAAATCCGGTCTTCAACCTCGTGGCCGTCTTTGTCGGTCTTACCCTGGTCGGGCCGCCAGCCTTCCGCATCAATATTTAATGCAATTCTTACTACACGATAGGGAGCAAGAAAACCATCATCAATTCCCTGCTTTAATGAATAAGTATAGACTGGATCTCCAAAATATTCTGTATTGCTGGTTTCTTTGGTTTCTTTTGGCGTGGCAGTTAAACCAATATGGGTAGCGCTTTTGAAATAAGATAAAATCTCTCTCCAGGAACTATCATCTTTTGCACTACCTCTATGGCACTCATCAATCACAATAAGGTCGAAGAACTCAGGCGAAAATTGTTTGTACACATCAGCATCTTCATCAGTGCCCGATAGGCCTTGGTACAAAGCCAGGTAGATCTCATAGCTTTTATCAATTTGCCGGTGCTTAACCACCGTCATTTTATCTTTAAAATGTTTAAAGTCGCCTCTTCTTGTTTGGTCAATCAAAGCGTTACGATCGGCTAAAAACAAGATGCGTTTTTTGGCGCCGCTTTTCCAAAGCCGATGTATGATTTGAAAAGCAGTATAAGTTTTACCAGTGCCGGTTGCCATCACCAGGATAATCCGGTTTTGCCCATTTGCAATTGCTTCAACTGTTCTGTTTATGGCAATTTGCTGATAGTACCTTGGCTTTCGTCCGCTACCGTCAAAATAATAATCCTGGGAGATTATTTTTTCAGCTGCAGGAGTTGTGATGCCTTTATAGATTTTGTATTTCTCCCAAAGTTGTTCGGGAGTTGGAAATTTATCTAAGTCAATCTCTGTTTCAATATTGGCATCTGTTGCTGTTCGGTCGTGAAATAAAAAGCCATCGCCATTGCTGCTAAATACACAAGGAATATCAAGTATTTTAGCATAGTCCAATGCCTGTTGAATTCCGGCTCTTACGGAATGGTTATTGTCCTTGGCTTCAATGATTGCAATGGGAATGTTTGGTTTGTAGTAGAGGATATAGTCGGCCCGCTTTCTTGTACCCCTAGCGGTTAATTTACCCCTTACGTAAATCTTTCCGTCAGTAAAACTTACTTCCTCCAATACCTGAGAAAGTTTATCCCACTTTGCATTCTCCAATGCCGGAGTGATGTATTTGGTGCAAATATCCCTTTCGGAAAGTATCTTTTTATTCATAAGCAGTACTGTGGGCGCCTGTTAAAAATAAGTAATATTTTTAATACCTGCTAATAATAAGCTTTACACAAACATTTCCGTTTGTCCAATAAATTTGCATCGAAGGAAATCAGTCGTTAACCGTTAATTAGTTTAATAAAAAGTTTGTCGCAGTTTATTTCTTAACCAAAAATGAAAGAACCATTAAAGCTCCCACTAAACAACCAAAACCTTCGGCCTTCATATTTGAAATTTTGCCCTTAGCCGGCATAAAACCCTTAAAATAAAAGGTTCCATCCTTTTTTACATTAGAAGAAGGTTCCTGCCCCTGAAAGATGTGCACTTTATTTTCAGTTTTTATTGAATTGGCAATATCCTCATCCCAACCCAACATATGTTTGTCAACCGCCTCCCTTACAACATCACTTTCATTTTTGCCCTCTATTTTGGCTCTTTTTTTAAGTTTAGCCTTTTTAGGTTTACTAATTTTTGCTCCAATGCTTTCCGAAAAATCTTCACTTGCCATAATATAAATATTTTTTAAAATTAAATGTACATTTTAATTACTTATTACGTAACTTGCCGATACAAATATAATTAATAAAATGGATAATATTAAATACGCCTTCGTTTATTTTCTTACTAAAATCGGGAGATACTGAAATTTTAAAAAAATCGTATGAACATTTTATTACCCCAAAATTTCGTACAGGTCAAACCGGGTGTAGCAGAAGGGATATTAATATATGGAGAAAAGAGGGACTTATAACAATTACAAATGAAGAAAACACCTGGAACCAATTCAGTATTGCAGAGTGTGTTTGGTTAAGGTTTGTAGTTATGCTCAAAAAATTTGGGGTTGACAATAAAAACATACTTGAGATCAAAAATTCTATGTTTAGCATTGAGCCTGCAGTTGTAAAAGAAACTTTTACCAGCATGAAAAACATGCCAAACCTATCAGTCGAAGTTGGCAATTTTTTTGAAGAGGTTTTAAAAATATTTAAAGAGGTGCCGGAAGATGAAATCAGGAAAAGTTTGAAAGCAATTAACTTCAGTTTATTTAATATGATCGTTATGCTTTGCTGTAAAATTCACATGCAATTTGCAATTATACTAAATGAAGATGCTGAATATACATTTCTTAACATTGGGAAACCCTTTAATGAAAAGAACATGGTAGATATAGGGGCGTTAATGAAGCCCTTGAATAATCGTTCCTTCCTTTTAATCAATCTTTACCAGTTGTGTAAAGATTTTTTTGAAAACGAAGCAGTATTAATTGATAGCCATTTTTATTTCGGATTGATGAATGAATTTGAGCAACAAGTATTAACAGAAATTCGAACAGGAAAATATAAAATGGTTACTGTTAAAGTAAATAATGGTGCTATTTCGCATATTAAATTAACAAAAAATGATACCGAAAACGAGGAGATGCTAAGAAAATTATCACGCCTTTTTAAAACCAATGACTTTAAAGATATTGAGTTAACTACAAGAGATGGAGTCATAATAAAATATTCAGAAACAGATGTTATAAAATTAAAGACTAAATGACAGGCGCCGAACAAATCGGACCAATTATAAGAATAAAGACTGTGTGGTAGACGACCGACAGAATTTGCATTGATGAATTTCACATGCAAAAAAGCAAATCAGTCAATCCTATAAAAAAAGAAAGGATTGACTTTAGTAAAGTACAATGCGCTAATGAAGAAGAAACATTGAAAATTTTAGCAGAGGTAATCTGCAATATTATTACCACTAAAATGGAAACATATGAAGAAGCCCATGATAACAATGGAACAACTTAAGCAATTCACAAAACAGGGCACAAAAACAACATGGAGAACTGGTGACCAAATTGTAAGCTACACACGTGTATCAGATCCGTCTCAATTTGATAATTCCAGTTTGGAAACTCAAAAAAAGGAAACCATAAAACAAGCAAAAAGAAAGGGCTTTAATATTAAGATGTTTTTTGGCGGAACAGTAGAATCTGCCAAAACGGATGAACGTAAGGAGTTTAAAAAAATGTTGGACTATGTGCGACGAGATAGCACTATCGTTGCTATTTTGGTTTATAGCTATGAGCGATTTTCAAGAAGTAAAAATGCCGGATATCTTACCAGAGAATTGGCCAAAATTGGAGTACAGGTATTATCTGTATTTCAGGATATTGATGTGAAAACTGCGTCTGGACAATTACAACAAGATATTTTTTATGCCTTTGGCAACTATGATAATGTACTAAGAAGAGATAAGACTATACAAGGCATGATTCAAAATCTCCGTAATGGGTATTGGGTTGCTGCGACTCCGTTTGGATTTACAAATTTGAATAGAAAAGAAAAAGCTAAGTACCATAATTATATTATCAATAAAGATGGTGAACTTCTAAGGCTTGGCTTTAAATGGAAAGCAGAGGGAAAATTGAGCAACCTTGATATTGTAAACAAGCTTCGTAGCCTTGGTTGCGCCATCAATTATAAAAGTTTTGTTCGGATAATCAGCAACCCATTCTATTGTGGTTATATTACACATTCGCTAATACCAGGTGAAATAATAGTAGGACAACATCCTTCACTAGTCTCCGAAGATCTGTTTTTAAAAGCTAATGCAGAAGTGCTGGTTAACCCCCACAAGGGCATATCTAAGATCTATAAAATTGATGACGTCCCATTAAAATCTTTCATGAAAGATGAAGGCAGTGACATTCCTTTTACTGCATATTTAAAAAAAGGAAACTACTATTACAAAACGAGAGGCAAGGGAGCCGCTGTAAATGTGAGAGCCGATTTAGTCAATAACTTATTTAAAGCGGAACTTGAAAAGCTGAATATTGAAGAGAAGCATAAAGAAAAAATTGCTACTCTGGTACTTTCGATGATCAATGAAAAAATTAAAGATCAGGTGCAATTGCATACTTCTAAAAAGAAGAAGGTTACCGAGCTTGCGCAGGACATAGAACGACTGGAATTACGCTTCGTAAAAAACGAAATTGACAAAGATTTGTATGAAAAATACAGGGCTATTTTTCAGGAAGAAATGGATCAGTTAGAGAAAGAAATTGCAATTAGTAAATTTGATAGTTCGAACTTGGAAAAAGCAATAAAAAAAACTATCGCAATTACGGGAAATGCATTGCAGATGTGGCTTTCCAGCGACTATGATGATAAGCAACGCTTACAGTATCTGATCTTTCCTAATGGTATAAGGTATGATAAGAAAAATAAGGTAGTTCGAACTCCAAAAATAAATTCTGTATTCGTCTGTGTTGCAGCAGCAGCAAGGGTTGTAAAGGAAAATAAAAAAGGCTATTTAGAAAAAAACAGCCTTAATTCTCATTTGGTAGTCCCGGCAAGAATCGAACTTGCATCTAAAGTTTAGGAAACTTCTATTCTATCCATTGAACTACAGGACCGCTGTTCCATAAATTGGAGAGCAAAAATAAAGGATTGTCGCTTATCTTTGCCATCCTAATTTTTTAGATTATGAAGTTTTTTAACCTGATCATAAAATACCGGCTCTGGCTTGGCGTCATATTTCTGGCACTGGCCATTTTTACCAACTGGGAAGCGGGTTTCTGGCCCTCGTTCATCCTGTACCTGATCGCCGTAGTATTGCTCGTGGGACATTTTTTATTCGGCCCCATGCGACTGATCCAGGGATATATGGAAGAAGGTGATATTGAAGGAGCCAAAAAAGTAGTGGATTCCATCTGGTTCCCTGCATTGCTGATCACCCCCGTTCGCTCGGTATATTATACCATCAAGGGCAATCTGGCCATGATGGAAGAAGATTATGACGGTGCCGAAAAACTAATGAAGAAAAGCCTCTCCCTCGGCGGAGGTACCCTTACCAAACAAGCCGAAGGTCCTAATAAACTTCAGCTGGGTATGCTCAGCATGCAAAAAGGAGATATCAAACAAGCTGAAAGCTATATCAGACAAGCCATCAGGGCCGGACTACCCGATAAAGAAAACAGCGCCGCTGCCTATCTTCAGCTTTGCTCTATCATGATGAATAAAAGAGAATTCAGGGCCGCAAAAGAATATTTCAGAAAAGCAAAAGGATATAAACCTACTACACCGCAGATCGTAGACCAGATCAAACAGATCGAAAAATACATCAACCGGATGCCGGGATAATGATCATTTCATTATCGCCTTCAACCCATCTTCCCAAAAAGGGATTCTACTTTTTTAAACCGGAAATCAAATATTCCCTTTAGCTGCCGCTTTACCAACAGGCTATTGGCTATATCGCCCAGGAACCAGAACGGCAGTTTATAATGTACTATATCCGTCATCTCTACTCCCCCTTCCACCACCCTGAAATGATGCTGGTGATGCCATAAACTATAAGGCCCAAATCGCTGCTCATCTACAAAATACTTCCCTTCAGACACATGCGTGATCTCCGTCATCCAATACAAGGGAATGCCCATAACAGGCCGAACCTTGTACTCTATGACCTGCCCGGCATACATTTTATCGCCATGGAATTTTGAAATGATGCTGAACCCCAGGCTGGAAGGGGTGATCTGCTGCAGGTTGGCAGGACTGCTGAAAAAATCCCATGCCTTTTCCATGCTGATGGGTATGGCTTGCACCGTACTTAAAGAATAAACTTTGCTCATACCCTGTACAACAAACTGCACCGTAATTTGTTCGCGGCAACAGGCCCTAAGTAGCCCGTATCCAGTATCTTTGAACCATGCTGCACTACCGCGAACAATTGGCACAAAAATTCAATGAAGCTTATCTTGAACTGAACGAAAAACAACGTTTAGCAGTAGACGCAATTGATGGTCCCGTGATGGTGATCGCCGGACCGGGCACCGGTAAAACACAGATCCTGGCCGCCCGCGTGGGCAAAATATTATTGGAAACAGATGCCCTGCCCGAAAATATCCTTTGCCTCACCTACACCGATGCAGGCACCATTGCCATGCGAAAAAGACTGCAGCAATTTGTGGGTGCCGATGCATACAAAGTGAACATCTACACCTTCCATGCTTTTTGTCATGAAGTGATCCAGGATAACCTTTCCCTTTTTGAAAAGAATAGCCTGGATGCCATCTCCGAACTGGAAAGCATTGAATTGTTCAAATCACTGATCGATGCCTTCCCCAAGAATCATCCGCTGAAAAGATATCGGGGCGATGTGTACTTCGAGATCAATAACCTGAAGCAATTATTTTCGGCCATGAAAAAAGAAGGCTGGACAGCTGACTTCATTCATGATAAGATCGACAGCTATATTGCCGACCTCCCCAACCGCGATGCCTTTATCGCCAAAAGAGCCTCGGGCAATTTTAAAAAAGGTGATGTACGTACCGATAGAATTGCAGAACAAGTTGAAAAAATGGAGAAGTTACGGGCAGCTGTAAACGAATTTGAAAATTTTCAACAGCTCATGCGCAAGCGGAATCGCTACGATTTTGAAGACATGATCAATTGGGTGATCCGCGCCTTCGACGAAAACAGATCAATCCTCTCTGCCTATCAGGAAAAATTTCAGTACATCTTGGTAGATGAATTCCAGGACAGCAGTGGCACACAAAACAGACTGGTTCAACAACTCATCAGCTACTGGGCAAGACCCAATATTTTTGTAGTAGGCGACGATGACCAAAGTATCTTCCGTTTTCAGGGCGCCAATGTGGAGAACATGATCGAGTTTGCCGGAAAATTTTCGAGCGACCTCATCACCGTAGTGCTCACCAACAATTACCGAAGCACACAACCCATCCTCGATGTATCTACTTCGCTTATCAGCCGCAACGAAGAGCGACTGGTGAATCAATTGCCCGGACTAAGCAAGGCCCTCAGCAGTTCAAAGCCTGCGCTGGCGGCCATGACCAACTACCCACTCATCAAATCATATTTATCTGCCAAAGATGAAATGGCCGATATCTGCAATGCAATCGTTACCCTGCTGGATCAAGGCCTGGCCCCCGGCAGGATCGCTGTGTTGTACAAAGAAAATAAGTATGGAGAAGAACTCGGCAGATACCTTCGACTAAAGAATATACCGGTATACAGTAAACGCAATGTGAATATCCTGCAACAACCCTTTATTAAAAAGATCATCCAGTTGCTGAAATATATTCATGCCGAACACGATACACCCTATGGCGGCGATGAAATGCTATTTGAAATACTGCATTACGATTTTTACCATATTCCACCGATGGAGATCGCCCGCATCACCGTAGCGGTAAATCAACAAAAATACAATAGCCAGGAACCGGTATCCATCAGAAGATCATTGTATGAAAAAGCAAAAGCTCCGGCACAGAACTTATTCGATACCGGGCTTCATACCGGATTACAACAGATCAGTCGCATCTTGGAAGCACTCATCGCGGCAGCCCCCAATATCACCCTGCAACAACTCTTTGCCCAGCTGATCAATGAAGCAGGCGTATTGGAATACGTACTGAAAAGTGCAGATAAGATACAGTTGATGAAATGGCTTACCGCCCTGTTCGACTTCATCAAAAATGAAACGAGCAGGAACCCGGCGCTCGATCTTAAAGAACTGATCGGCATCATCGACCTGATGGAAAAAGAAAGCCTGCCGCTCAATATCATTGAAGTATCCGGAACTGAAAAAGGCGTGAACCTATTGACCATACACGGTTCTAAAGGACTTGAATTTGAATATGTTTTCCTGGCTGGCACCAATGCCTCGTTATGGGAAAAGAAAAGAAAAAATAATTCGGGCTATACCTACCCCGACAATCTTTTTGAATCATCGGCCGCTGCATCGGGTGAAGAAGAATTGAGAAGATTATTTTATGTGGCCCTTACCCGTGCCGAAAAACACCTGCAACTTTCCTTTGCACAATTCAATAAGGACGGAAAAGAAATGGAGCCATCGATGTTCATCGCCGAGATCATTGAAGCACATCAGTTGCCGATCGAAAACATCAAACTCAGTACGGAACAACAAAGCGAATACGAATTGTTGCAATACCAGGCACAGGCACCACAGATCGAAGAAGCTGAAGCCGATTTTATCAGCGCCATCCTCGATAAATTCGTGATGAATGTTACTGCCCTGAACAGTTATCTGAATTGTCCGCTGGGCTTCTATTACAAGAACCTGATCCGCATCCCCTCCGGCAAAAGCGAGGCAACCGAATTCGGAAGTGCCATACACCATGCCCTTGATCAATTGTTCTCTAAAATGCTTGATCATCCGGAGAAACTGTTCCCATCTGTTACTGAAATGTTCGCCGACTTCAGCTGGTATATGCACAAGCACAGAGAGAATTTTATCCTGGAAGCCTTCAACAGAAGAATGGAATATGGACAGGAAGTACTGAAAAATTATTATCAGAAATACATCAACAACTGGAACAAAATTGTAACCGTAGAGCGCAATATCAGAGGCGTTACCGTTAATGGTGTTCCGCTGAAAGGAAAACTGGATAAACTTGAATTCAACGGCAATGAAGTAAATGTGGTGGATTATAAAAGCGGCGATATTGATAAAGCCATCTCAAAAATAAAGGGGCCAAATGATAAGGAACCTAACGGTGGCGACTACTGGCGGCAGGCAGTGTTTTACAAGATCCTAGTGGATAATTACACCCAGAAGAACTGGAAGGTGATCAGTACCGAGTTTGATTTTGTAGAACCCGATAAAAAAAAGGCTTACCGAAAAGAAAAGATCATCATCACTCCGGCCGATATGGAAACCGTAAGTCAACAAGTGAGTGCCGTATGGCAAAAGATACAGGACCGCGATTTTTATACCGGTTGCGGGAAACCGGAATGCCATTGGTGCAATTTTGTGAAAGACAATAGTCTGGCTGTAGCTTTACACGAGATCTCCGACGAAGAAGAAAGCACAGATTAAGGGATTTTTATGATTTGGTTTGAAACTAAATAATGTGAATAGGCTAAGTTTGTAATTAATATGAAGGCATCAGCGATATTGTTTTTTTTAGCCACGGCCCTGCTTATGGGCATCTGCATCATCGGCAATGAAGGTTGTGCGCAAATTGGTGCCCCTACCGGAGGACCCAGAGACAGTATTCCTCCCAGGCTGGTGAGTGCCAGTCCAAAGCCAGGCAGCACCGGCTTTACCGGCAATAAGATCGTGCTCAATTTCAATGAATATGTGAACCTGGAAGAAGTACAGGCCAATGTACTGGTATCGCCCTTGCCTAAAACAAATCCAC
>Ga0194043_1002115_pt1 | contig 11013 bp, 7 predicted proteins | sample JunL4415m_MetaG_FD_161274 | JGI IMG/M metagenome (GOLD analysis project Ga0194043, IMG submission 161274) | Anoxic zone freshwater microbial communities from boreal shield lake in IISD Experimental Lakes Area, Ontario, Canada - Jun2016-L442-15m | ecosystem: Environmental > Aquatic > Freshwater >...
ATCTTGCACACTTTCGAGCAACAGGTTTTGACACGGTGCTCAGGCACCATTGTGCAAACCTTGTATTCACATACCTGAACTCGTTCCTCCGGAACCATCTTGCACACCTGATAGGAGCAGGTCTTCACGCGATGCTCAGGAACCATCTTGCAAACCTGATACGTCTTGGTCCGTTGCTCGGGCACCATTGTGCAAACCTTGTACTCGCAGGTTTTCACACGATGTTCCGGAACCATCTTGCACACCTGATACGAGCAGGTCTTCACGCGATGCTCGGGAACCATCTTGCACACCTGATACTGGCAACTCTTCTGTTCCTGAACCATCGTGCAGACCTTGTATTCGCAGGTGCGAATTCGCTGTTCTGCCACCATCGTGCAGACCTGATACTGGCAGGTCTTCACGCGATGCTCGGGAACCATCTTGCAAACCTGATAGGAGCAGGTCTTCACGCGATGCTCAGGAACCATTTTGCAAACCTGATACTGGCAACTCTTCTGTTCCTGAACCATCGTGCAGACCTTGTATTCGCAGGTGCGGACGCGATGCTCGGGAACCATCTTGCAGACCTGATTTGAGCAGGTCTTTACTCGATTCTCGGACACCATTTTGCAGACCTGATAAGAGCAGGTGCGGACACGCTGTTCGGATACCATCCGACAGACCTTGTACTCCTGCTTCTCAACAACGGTCTCTCGCTCGTACTTCACGCACTTGATTTCTTTTTCTCGAACCTCTGGAACCCAGACCTTCTTACAAATGGTCCGTGATGGGCACTGCTGTTCGATTTTTCTGATTGCGCCGGGTCGATAGACGCACTTGCAGCAGCAGGAATCCCACACCCAGCATCCTGGTTCACGCACGCACTTGGTGATCACTGGACCTGGAATCTCGATCCGCTCTTCCTCGTAGTGACCGCAGTGCACCTGAACGGTCTTTGTAAAGTGAACGGGCTTGCAGACAGTACGACAAATTTCCCGCTCTCGCATCTCATGGACTGGCTTGCAAACCGTGTAAGGAATCTCCTTCGTGACCGTTTCGTAGACCGGTTTGCAGACGGTGTAGGGAATCTCTTTGGTGACTGTTTCATAGACCGGTTTGCAGACGGTGTAGGGAATCTCGCGAGTGCGAGTTTCATAGACCGGTTTACAAACGGTGTAGGTTCGCTCGCGGGTCTCGTAGACAGGCTTGCAGACCGTATAAGGAATCTCGCGGGTGCATGTCTCGTACACCGGTTTGCAGACGGTGTAGGGAATCTCGCGAGTTTTTGTCTCATACACAGGCTTGCAGACGGTGTAGGGAATCTCGCGAGTGCGAGTTTCATAGACCGGTTTACAAACGGTGTAGGTTCGCTCGCGGGTCTCGTAGACAGGCTTGCAGACCGTGTAAGGAATTTCACGAGTGCATGTCTCGTACACCGGTTTGCAGACGGTGTAGGGAATCTCGCGAGTGCGAGTTTCATAGACCGGCTTACAGACCGTATACGTCTGCTCACGGGTTTCATACACCGGCTTACAGACCGTGTAAGGAATCTCTTTCGTCACTGTTTCATAGACCGGCTTGCAGACCGTATGACGAATCTCACGGGTCTTCGTCTCGTACACGGGCTTCATTACCGTGTATGGAATCTCCTTCGTAATTGTTTCCCAGACCGGCTTGGAAACGGTGTAATTTACGGAACGAATCCGCGTTTCCCACACTGGTTTGCAAACCTTGTACTGAACCTCTTTGACAGACTTTTCAGTCTCGTATCGAACGCAGTCGATTGTCTTTTGCTCAATTACTTTTGAGCAGATTGTCTTGTAACAGGTGTACTCACGTTTTTCGTACACGACTTCTTTCACCATACGAGTCGCAGGAGCCGCACAACTCGGCTCCGATGGTGAATCACAACTCGAACACTGCTTACGAGCACCGGCAAAACCGACCGTGGTCAGTTTTGCGGACCCGTGCTTGTAGCTGGCCACTCCGCAGTAGGCTGCGTCGACCCGTTGAACGGTCGATACAATCAGTGCAAGGGCCAGCAGACATCCAATCCACGCTCTGTTCATGATGTTCTGCTGCCTCGTGATGAGGACGACTCCTAAAAAATTGGGTGATGGGAAAACGATTGTTTGACGAGGAGCTCATTGCCCTCGACTCCTGAACTATCGGTGATAAAGTCGACGCTGCTTTACCATATGATGTAATCAATGAAGATTTCCTAATCCACTGAGTCGTACTTATTTGACTTAATCAGATCAATCCATACAGTCATAAAAACACGATTTAAGCCTGAAAATATGATTTTTGCCGAAAAAACTATTTGTTTGACCTAAAATCGAAATGCATCTGAATTTTGAGTTTTTTTGTTGCATCAGCGATATTCTGTCTAAAAGTGGTCAATCATTTTTTACTTCGATTTGAGCGATTTCATTCTGTTTGTGATCCACACAGAAGAGTCGTTCGCCTCGAACTCGGTGAGAGAAGGATGACTCCAACCGATGATTCCCCACTCTGTTTTTCCTTTCAAGAGGTTTCATGTCTGAATCACAGCACCGACCCGACGATAGCCCTTCAGATGCCACTGTGCCAAAAGTCGTGGTCAGTCGGCTGAGCTTGTACTTGCGTGAATTACAGCGGCTCGAATCGTCCGGACACGAAACAATTTCGAGTGGTCAGCTCGGGGCTCTTTTAGGATTTGGTGATGCCCAGGTCCGCAAAGATCTCGGATTTTTTGGCCAATTTGGATACCCCGGCGTGGGATACCGCTGCGGCGAACTGATTGCTGCAATGCAGACAATTCTCGGCACGAATTGCCTGTGGCCGGTGGCCATGGTTGGCGCCGGCCACCTTGGACAAGCACTTTTAGGATACCGAGGATTTGGACGACAGAACTTCACTATTGTTGCCGCATTTGACCGCGATCTATCCAAAGTTGGAACGGTCATCCATGGCATTACAATTCAGCGTATGGAGGATCTTTCAGCCACCGTACGCGAAAAATCGATTCGCCTGGCCATGATTGTTGTACCGGTTGAATATGCTCAGTTGGTGGCTGATGAACTGGTGGAGACTGGTATCGAAGGAATTGTTAATTTTGCACCAGTAACCATTGTGCTTCCTGCTCACGTTCAATCCGTAGGAGTTGATCTGGCAATTGAACTTGAACAGTTGAGTTTTGCAGTCACAAGCAAACTCGCTGCTCGCGATGCAGTTGCACCGTTCGCACCCGATCACTCCACAGGACTCGGTGGATGAAAAAAATCGCCAAGCTTGCATGGCATTCGGCTGGCAGAACAAACCGTTTTCGACTGGCTCAGTGGTGTGTACGATTCTGTGTTCAGAGAATGCATTTTTATTTTTATGACACTACCCGGTGGTGTAACGGTAGCACAAGGGACTTTGGTTCCCTTTGTCTAGGTTCGAATCCTAGCCGGGTAATCACAAAGTCTTTGCATCGATTGTCCTATCAAGAGCAGACCGAACTCGACGGCATGAGCATCGAGTTCGGTTCTACAAGTGTCACAAAGACACACTACGACAACCGGTTCAATGCGCTCAACGCCGTAATCGCCTTTTGCACGCCACCAAATTGAACCGCGAATTTTTTAGCGGCGATTAAATCATCGATGTTTACAGCCCTTCCTTGAGGGACTGACGGTTTTTCAGACTTGGCTGCGAGAACGACTTTCGGGGCTGCACTTTGAACTTTTTGCTTGGGTCTTAAACCAGATTTTTTTAACACGATAGACACCTGTGGCGGCGCCACATTGATTCCCTGTTTCTTTAAAATATCGAGAATAGACTTGGGGCGAACTATTTCACCTCGAAGCTTTAGTTCGTTAGCAACTCTTCGAATCTCTTCACTTTTATTGACGGCCATTCTTCTTCGACTCCTTAGACTGAACACTGTGGACAGGGAAACCCTGAATAACGCAATGATACTCAAATGTTTTTGAAAATGAGTTACGCCTCTCTATTTTTATAAAAATTTATTGAAGACTCTTCTCTTCGATCTTCTTTTTAAGAGATACCTTTGCCGTTTTGATCGAGCATTTTTACTTCTTCTGAGGGAGTTCTGTACGCTGCTGGAGACTTTTTGTTCACTCGTTGTTGAACGCGTCGCTTACAATCGCACTTGAACCACATTACGGTCCACGCTCTTTGAGCGAGCGACTTTTCAAGTACTCACTCGCAGTGCAGCCACAAGGGCCTCTGAAACGTACCGTGCTTTATTTCGACTACAACGCCACGAGTCCGCTGCACCCGATCGCACGGCAAGCGTGGCTGGAAATCAGTGACAAGCACTGGCAAAATCCCTCCAGTCTCTTTCCAGAGGCCGCCGTCGCCCGCGTGCTCCTAGAAGACAACCGAGATGTTCTTGCAGATCTGCTCGGCTGTGAACCGCAGCGAATCGTTTTTACTTCTGGCGCAACCGAAGCCAATAACGCCATCGCCGCATTCCTTTTCCAAACCAGCCACCGTGATGCAACGGTGGCAATCTCCGCGATTGAACATCCCTGCGTGCTTGATCCGTTCCATCATTTCTTTGGAAATCGAGTTCGGGAACTGCCGGTGAATGTCTCTGGTACCGTTTGTCTTGAGTCCATTGAATCTCTCCTTGCGACGTCGAATCCCGTGCTGTTGTCGGTGATGGCAGCCAACAACGAAACAGGGGTGATTCAGCCTTGGGAGAACATTCTCGACCTCTGTCGACAGCGTGGAATTTCATTTCATACCGATGCAGCTCAGTGGATTGGAAAACTTCCGATACAAGGGCTTGGTGCGTGTGACTGGGTGACCGGTAGCGCCCATAAATTTGGAGGACCAAAGGGAGTCGGCTTTCTGGTCATTCCCGAAAATACTCGTTCATTTCATTCGCAACGAGGAGGCCCACAAGAAAATCGTTCTCGCGGCGGAACCGAGGATCTTGCATCCATTACTGCGATGGTGGCAGTGCTTGTGCATCTTCAAAATCAGGGAGCGCCTTGTGCCCAAGATGAAACAGGGGCGCGACACAGACGCTCTCTCGCTTTTGGTCGCGATGCCGGAGAAGCACGGCTTTGCGAACTATTGCCGGGAGTCATTCCGCTTGGTCAACACAGTGAGCGACTCTGGAACACGCTGGCAGTCTTGGTGCCACAGGTCGAAAACATTCGTTTGGTTGCGCAGTTGGGACGCGAAGGGATTGCGTGCTCCACTGGGTCGGCGTGCAGTTCTTCTTCGGGAACACCATCCGCGGTACTGACTGCCATGGGCATTGATTCTTCACAGGCTCGGCACCTGATTCGACTTTCCGGTGGATGGGAAACAGCTCCGTCGGAGTGGATTGAGGCTGTTGAAAAATTATCCATCGCCGCAACGCAGTGTCTTGCGGTGGCTCCTCGAGTTGCCCTTGGGCCGCAAGGGTCCTGAATGAGTTCTTTTACTTACATTACAGCGAATGATTGTTCTGTTTTGAAAAACAAAAGTTCGGCAAAAGTGAGGCCTGTTCAAATGCGGCCACGCTCCAAATGAGTGGGTAAAGCCGCTCTGAATACCAGAGTTTCGCAAAATAAAGACCGATTGGCACAGCATCAAACTGCGTACCTTCATTGGTCCGTTCAATGAGCCATTGCACTCCTCTCTCAACTGCAGCAGCGGCACGAATCGCAGTTTGAGTATTTTTTGAAACGCGAGCTACCGTTGCCAGCGCTTCGACCGTCAGCGACGTTTCTTCAATGGATGGCGGCGTGTTTTCTCCCGATCCGACACCACCGTCTAAATCCATGGCCTGACACAACCACTCTGCACCTTTGGAGTCATACGTGGCATTTACCACCTTGCTTGTTCCGTAGGTTGGATTCAAGTGACGAGACTGGTGCTGATTGCCAAACCAAAGCGGCACCCAGGAACCATCTTGTAACTGAGACCGCTTAAGATACCGCTGTGCCCGACTGACTGCCGTAAGGATGCGATTGTCACTCATCTGCCACGCACAAGCAGCTCGCAGAAAGTGGGCGGTAATATCGGCGCATGATGTGTCAAATGGAAGCCTGTTCCAACCTCGACAAAATGTCGGAATTCCTCCATCTCGATTGGCAAGATCAGCGAGCCAGAGTAATCCCTGCCGCGCCGACTGAAGCACCTCTTTTGGAATCGTGCGTCGCTCACACGATTCCAAAACTGCTAATGCCATAATGGCTCCACTGGTATCGTCTGCATCGGGCACTCCTCCGGGAAGATTGGTCCATGCCCATCCTCCTGAACGGGCACCGGTGGAAGGGTGTCTGCATTGCCACTGCCACGATTGGATCGAATGCCTGAGACGGTCTCGGTCTCCTTGTTCGATGAGTCCCTCCAGGCGACCACCAGCGGCAAGTGCAACGATTGATTGTGTGGTCACCCAACTCGACACATTGGTGTCGATCGGCCAGGAGCCATCTTTTCGCATTGAGCGATCGAGGAAATCTGCTCCCTCTCTTGCTACACGATGAGTTGCGGCGTCCATACCGGCGAGGCTCATGATCACGAAACTCGTGAGCGGAACCGCTTCGAGGAAACCTCCACCCGCAGGTTGAATGCTTGAAAGCACTCGAAGCGTCGGCTGAACGAACAATTCTCTGAGCCACGCTGTACAAGGATTTCCTCTGGAGCCACGGGCATGTCGCACCTGTCCGATAGCGATCAGTGCCGGGAGTGCGTAGCTGACAACCTGCATGTCCACGAGGCGAAACCATGACTGCGGCATCGCTGCTAAACCAAATGGCAACTGCGGAACTTCATTCCACGACGAAGGATCTCTGTAGTTTCCAAAACACCCACACAGCGCTGCCATCGTAAGAATGGGAACGCTGAATGTCTGATCTCGTCCATAACTTTGTTTTATCGCCCATGCGATCGATCGTGGGCTGAGTCCTCCTGCCTGAATTTCAATCCATTTCTCTGCTCGCTGATGTGTTTCGATAACAGACGTTGAAATGTGTTTGTGAAGCGTAGCGTCGAGGGATGTCTTTTTCTCGTATGTTTCCTCACTGTGAAGGCAGCCTCCGAGTGCTGCCCAGCACAGCACCGTTGTCGAAAGATTTCCGGGGCTATCGATCGTGTCCCCCCATGAGCCGTCAGGAAGTTGTGTGCGACACAGCCACTGACAGCCTGCGTCGACCTTGTCGTGGTGTGCTACAGCGTCAACGAAGCGCAGCGCCGTAACAGCAGTTGCTGTCGAGAGAGCGCTTGAGGAGAGTTCACCAATCCAGTATCCATGAGATTGTTTCACTTCAAGCAATCGACTGACAGCGCGATCGCGAGTGCGTGCGAATGATTCAGAAAAAAGAATTGAATCGTGGGAAAGCATCTCGGGTACTTACGACTCTCGGGTAACTTTTGAGATAGCGTCAATTCGAAACCAGTGAAGCGGGCTACACGCTCGCGTGACCGAGGGCCACAAGACCGTAGTAGGTGTACTCGGCATCGGGAATGTCATCCGCCCAAGAACCGTGAAACGCTCCCTCTGCAGTCCAGAGAGAGTCGATAAAATCAAGAACTCCTTCTCGCCACTGTCGCCATGGGGCCTGGGTCGCATCAAGGGCATGCAGTGCGACCGCTGTCGAAAGAAGATCGGGGAGTGGCACTCCGGGAGCAGCCACAAATCCACCGGTGGCATGACGTTGTTCGAGCAGCCACCGTATTGGATCCGGATCAATCGACTGGCCGAGTGAATGCATGACCACGACTGCCGCAGCCGTTGCTGCGGTCGATCCCACCGAGCGACGAGGCTCATTGGACCAACCGCCATCAGCCGTTTTGAGGCTCGCAAGTGAGTGTTCAATTCCTGCGGGATTGGAAAGTTCTCGGCCGAGATCTCCGTATGCACCGAGCGCGAGAAAGCTTCCGTAAGCAGTCCCGCTCGTTGCTCCGAGACGCGAAGAGAAGCCTCCGTCAGACGACCGAAAGGTTTCAAGTCTCTCGACAAAAGAATCACTCATGCTCGATGGACATCGCCGCTTCCCGCAGGCCGCCCACAATCGCACCAAACAACACAGATGCACGAAATCAAGCGATGAGCCTGAACCATACTGCATGAGCCACGGCTCGAGTTCGGTCGAGTCCCACGATTCATCGACGGCCAGAATTGCATCGGCCGCAAATGCAGAATAATAAAGATCCACTTGGCCTTGGCGATTTGAAAAGCCCCCACCAGCACACGCAGTAGACTTCAAAAATTTCGAAACTAACTCCAGCGAATTACCAAGCGTATTTCGCGAGAGTCTGGCCACCTGAAGCATCTGAAGTCTGAGGCTCACGCGTGCATTCCGTCGTGCGATCGTTCGGCCAGCATCTATCGTAGAAAGCAATTTATTAGTTTGTAACAGACTGACGCAACGCGACAGCGGCTTCTGCTTCGCGACAATATCCACCAATCTGCAACTCATCAAAAATCTTTCCCATCACACGTCGCAGAAGTCCTTTCAACGTTGGATCACAGAGCGACTCAAGCGACCGAACCGCCTGTTCCTTGTAGCTTTCCAAAAGCATCGCCGCTTTTTCATCCGCTTTCGAACTGGCAATAGCCTCCCTTAGCTTTGCCGCAGTGGCTCCCTCAGGACGTTTTCCACTTGTAATTGCGGCCAGAATCGCACGATCCTCACCGCGAGATCGCTCGGCAGCGATGGCCAACACAATACTCGGTCTTGCCGTAACAGTATCGCAAGATCCCGCAAGAACTCTCTCGAGCCCTGCATCGTCGGCAACGTCTTCGAGATCATCCTTAATCTGATACGCAATACCGATTGCTTCGCTATACGCATGCAGAACCTCTGCAACCTCTTCCAATTTTCCCGCACAGACCGCCCCCAACTGGAGCGCCACTTCAAACGCGGGAGCCGTTTTGAGACGAAAGATTTCGATGACCTGACGGCTGGCGAGTTGCGACGGATTGCGACTCCATGCAAGCTCGATTCCCTGGCCTCGACAGAGCGAACGCTGCGCGATCGCGGCAGCCTGCACTCCCTGTGCAATGTATTTACTCTCAAGTCCTGATTCGGCAATGAGACGATACCCCTCACCAATCAGCATGTCACCAACATTCAACGCTACCGGGATACCCTCGGAACCAGCGAGTGTTGGTTGGCCGTAGCGTTCGAGATCTCCGTCTTCAATATCGTCGTGCACTAACGAAGCCTTGTGAAAACACTCGACGGCGATTGCCATATTTCGAATCTCATTTCCGCAAGGTTCGCCACGGTCGCTTCGCAAGGCTTCATACACTGCCGCTGCAAGAAATGGTCTCCACCGTTTTCCTCCAACGGCCAGCCAACGTCTTGCCAAACCTTCGGCATGTCCTTCGGCAGGACCGAAAACCTGTTCGACCACTTCTGGCTCAAACCATCCTCGTACCGTGTCGCGCAGGCCCCCGAGATCAAGTCTTCGCGAATTGTCGGCAGCCTCGAGGTGGATATAGTCCCACACCCAGTCGACGTCGACTGTCGTGTCAATGCAATCATCCTGCAACAGTGGCACCGCTACGGCTGGAATTGCAGCCGCTTCGATGAACGGAAATGTTTTTTCAAGAACCGGCATGCAACTGATCCCCACGATTGCTTCGATGCGACCGGTCTGAATCATTGACATCACCAAAGACGAACCCTCGGCAACAAGGACGGCATAACCGAGTCGCTCAGCCTCATTTTGAAAATCCTGAATGGAACAAAGCCCGCACTGCTTGCAGAGCAGCCCGAACTCATCAAATGGAGCCGGACAACGGTTCTCAACTCGGAGGCACTTGGGCATCAGCAACAAACGTCGCTCAAACGGGACACTGGCCAACGCATCTCGCCACGATTCGTTGTTGACGAGAATGACTGCGTAATCAAGATATTTTTCTGAGAGCCCTACGAATGCGAGTGCTTCTTGTGCTCTTCTTTGCAGTGACTCAAGCGACATCGGGGGCACCACAGGTTCGTCAAGCATTGCGCGTCGAATTGCATCGAGGAGCGCATCCCGACTGGCCTTGGTTTGTGGAATCGACTCTTGCGGAGTTCGTGATCTCACAAGTGTGAGCGGCACTGGTGGTGGAAGAATTGCAAGCGGAATCAAAGTTGGATGAATCGAAGCCATCGATAGAGTCTCTTGGGTGTTTTTGTTTGTGATCGCACAGCGCTGAGATCAGCGTCGAACTAAAAAATTTAATCGCTGACGCTTTCTCGTCGACGGTGACTCGACATGTTTCTTCGGCATGGTGAATGATTATGGAGCACTTGGGGAATTCCGCAGGGATGCTTCTTGAAAGGCCGCAAACGCCTCCTGTGCACGCTTGGCTGCCTCGGCAGATCGACGCTGAATTTCCTCCGCTGAAGGTAACGCATCGAGTACTTCACGAGGAATCGCTGCTGCATCAGCCATTTTCGTGAGACATCGACGACGCTCGGCCAATGCGGCATCCGAACTGCGTTCTCTGGAAAATCTCGTTTTTGCATCGGCACTTCTTTCCCGCAATCGCGCATAAATATCGCCACCGAGCAATGCGGAAATATCAACCTTCATTTTTTCGCGACCAACATCTGTTTCCGAAACCGGTGCGCCGTCTATTGGGCCGGCATGGTATTTTGGAAACATAATCGCCACTTCCGGACAGACTCTCGAGCAGGCCGGGCAGTTCACTTTGCAGTTCGATGGATTTTCAACTCGAATTGTGTGGTCGACAGAAACTCCATACACGTCAAAAAGACAAAAACTCAAGCACTGCATGCAGTTGGTGCAGCGCACTGGATCGATCACTGGAAACCACGGTTTCCACGTATCTGCCGGCACGCCGCCCGGACGGTTCATCGGAGTCTCGCCACGAACTCTTTCCACGAGCTCCACCGCTTCGTCACACGATTTTCCAGTGACATCGCAGACCTCGACGCGATCGCCACTCTTTGCAGCAACCTCCGGTGGAACACCTGCAAAACGGCCGAGCACTACAAGAGTCGCCCCTTCGACCTGATCTGCCGAAGCGGGGCCGGCACGCGTGACGGCATATCCGCGATCCAGGAGAGCCGCAAAAAGCGA
>Ga0194043_1002120_pt1 | contig 10991 bp, 9 predicted proteins | sample JunL4415m_MetaG_FD_161274 | JGI IMG/M metagenome (GOLD analysis project Ga0194043, IMG submission 161274) | Anoxic zone freshwater microbial communities from boreal shield lake in IISD Experimental Lakes Area, Ontario, Canada - Jun2016-L442-15m | ecosystem: Environmental > Aquatic > Freshwater >...
CGATGGCTGCATGCAAAATCGAAGGGTGGCCATACAGAAATTCTTCAATTTCGCGTGGAAAATATTTTTTACCACCACGATTGATCATTTCTTTACGTCGACCCACGATCATGACGTTGCCAGCTTGGTCTACGAATTTACCGAGATCACCCGTTCTGAACCAGTCGTCGTCTGTGAATAGTTCTTTGTTGGCGCTTGGGTTATTAAAGTAGCCCAGGTGCACAGAAGGCCCGTAAGCTGCGATTTCGCCCTCTGAGCCATACGGCACGTCTTTGCCTTCCTCGTCGATGATGCGTAGCTCCATCTGCCCGACTATGCGACCAATGGTGCCGTTCACCTTCTCGGGATCATCCTCAAAGCGTGTAAAGGTATGAAAGCCTGTTTCAAGCATCCCGTACAGTTCGAGCAGATGGCCTTTCATAGACTTTTGATAGGCACGGATGGTTTCAATCGCAGCAGACGCCCCTCCGGTCACGACCACACGTAACGATGAGCAATCATATTTTTGAAAGTCAGGGACGTTCAGGATTGCGAGTAATGAGGCAGGCGCGGTTGGTATAAACGTAGCACGATATTTTTCGATGAGCTCAAGTGCACGAGTGGCTTGAAATTTTTCCATTAAGACTGCGCGTGCGCCCACCATCACGGTCTGCAACAAACTGAGATAGCCCCAGTTCAAACCGACCGGCAACCAAATTAGCAAGACTTCGTCCGGTGTCACATGCATTTCGCTGTTGATGACTTCTGCGGCGTAAAGCGTAGTGTTAAAGCAATGCATCACACCTTTAGGGTCACCCGTCGTGCCAGAGGTAAACGCCATGCGCATGACTGCATCGGGGCTCATGTGAATACGCTCGGCCGCGGGCAGTGGCGCTGCTGTGGCTAGCCCGTGCTCGAGTGAATGCACCTTGTTAACGACCGTATCGCCTGACACAACGACCGTTGTTAAATTAGGTAGTGCCTGGCGCAATTCATCGATCATGGCTGCGTAATCAAACCCTTTAAAGTTTGAGGCGCAGACAAAGGATTTGCTATTAGAAAATCGCAAAATGTATTCGACTTCACGCCTTCTAAAGTCTGGACTAATCTTATTAGCGATCGCGCCGATCAATTCAAGTGAAAAGAATACGATCGGAAATTCGACACGATTTGGAAACTGCATCGTCACGACATCACCGGGTCCAATGCCGATACTTTTTAAAAACGCGGCGCAACGATCAACCTGATCTTTGAGTTCACCATAAGTGAGGCTACGCGTTTCATCGATAAACACCACACGCTCTGGGTGCTCGAGTGCACGCTTTTCGATGAAGTCATAAAAAGTCACGTCATGCCAGCCCTTGCTGCCGATGTAGCGTGCACGCAAAGCGTCAGTCAGACGCGTCTTGTATTGAGGCGTAGTCATGCGTTTGACGCCTGGGGCCTGAGCCGTCGAGTTAGTCATTTTGGGTTACCTTAAGGCGCGCAGTAAGCCGCCATCGACGGGAATGGTGCAGCCGGTGATATACGAGCCAGCGGGCGAAACCAGCAGGGCGACTAGGTTGGCGATATCAGCCGGTGTCCCAATGCGACCCATCGGGATTTCAGTGATTAATTTTGCACGCACGCTCTCTGGGCTCTCGGTGCCGGCGGCAAACACTTTTTGCAAGCGATCGGTATCGATATAGCCAGGGCATATCGTGTTTACGTTAATGCCGTGCTGCGCAATTTCTAGCGAAAGGGTCTTTGCATACCCCATTAGGCCAGCCCAGGTCGCGACAGACAGTGCAAAGCCTGCAATTGGTTGAATCGCAGAAATCGCTGAAATGTTCAGAATACTGCCTGAGCCACAGGCTTTCAGGTGAGGTAGTGCAGAGCGCACCATCCGAATGACGCTAAACAGGTTTTGTTCGATGGCCTTTTGCCAGGCGACATCATCGAAAGAGTCAATTGGGCCCAATGGCGGCGCGCCATCGTTATTGACAAGAATATCGAGCTTGCCAAAATGATCGAGAGCTGTCTGTACGATACGTCCGCTTTCGTCCTGATTGCGGATGTCTGCCGATACAGGGATGACGCGTACCCCGTACTTAGCCGACAGCTCAGAGGCGGCGGCTTCGAGTTTAGGGATACGCCTTGCAAAAATCACCAGATCTGCGCCCTCGGCAGCTAAACGGTTGGCGATGCCATAGCCAATGCCCATGCTGCCGCCACCAACGATTGCGACTTTTCCTTTCAGTCCAAGATCCATTACCGTTCTACTCCGCTTAAGAAGGCTTCTGCATTGGTATGAAAAACTTTTTCTAGCACTGCGTCAGAGTAACCTTCTGCTTTCCATTCGGTAGTGAGACGTTCGTAGGTATAAAGCGGATAATCACCGCCAAACATGATGCGGTCTTGTAGGCGCCGCGCGATGTCATGCTTGAGGTCTGGGGTGAAATACTTTGGTGACCAGCCGTGCAACTCGTACCAGATATTGCGCTTGTGCATCAGAACCGCGATGGTCTCTGCTTGCCAGGGCCAGCCGGGTCGCGCAGCAACAATACGCAGTAAAGGGTTTTGGGCAGCCACCATATCCAGATGACGTGGATGACAGCTATCGAGCAAGATACCGTTACCGCCGGGCAACCCTGCACCCAGTCCTGTTGTGCCAACAAAGATCAGTACGGGGATACCAGCTTCAATACACAGCTTGTAAAAGGGGGCGTAAGTTGGATCGCTTGCAGGAACCGAACCCGAGCCATTGACAGCTAGGCCGACAAATCCTGCTTTAGCGTCGATGCAACGCCGCAGTTCTTTGAGCCCTTCTTCTTTGCCATGAAAAGTCGGGTCGATGTGCAACCAGTTGCCTAAAATCGCATCCGAGTGCTGGCGTTGCATCTCAAAAGAATAGTCGTGCAAGGGGCGAATGTCCTGCACAGGTGCAAATTTGGTAAAGCCTAAATCAAGGATCGCTTGTGCGCTGCTTGCACGAAAATACGCCACCATCTCCTCTTCGGTCACATATTTTGTTTCAGAGTTCCAGGTCTTTTTTTGCTGGGCGAGTTCAGCCGCAGTGCGCAGCACATAGCCTCGTTTGGTTCCCCAGTGTGAGTGCATATCGATCAATTTCATCTTGTTTCCAGAAGTTGCTTCCTAGCTTGAGTATGTAAGCATAATCGACATTTTTTAATCACCTTTCGGACTTTTTGTCTGGTGGTGACGATAATCGTTTTGCTTCGCAGGGCTAACACTTCAAGCTGCGTCTAATGAGAAAATTTTGTCTCAACAATAAAAAATTCTTATACACTTTACCTCTTATTCGGGTTAACGCTTATCAATACAAGGTATAACCAAGCTACTGTTTTTGATTACGCCCGTCCACTTTAGAGAGAGCATTTTTTGACTGCAAGCAAATTTCCCGCGCAAAGGCTATATCCAGGAAAACTATTTCTGCGGGTTTTCGTTTTTTTTGTCTATGCAGTTATGCTGTGCCCCTTGATATTCGTCATTTGGTTGAGTTTTTTTAAGGACGCGATCCTTTATTTTCCGCCCTCTGGCTATACCTTGCAGTGGTATCAAAATGCCTGGCAAAATCAGGCGTTTATCAATGGATTTATCTTCAGTATGCAAGTCGCGTTGGTGTCGGCCCTAGTTGGGGTCTGCCTTGGTGTGATGGCGGCCCTTGGGATCATTCGCTACAAGTTTCGGGGTAATAAGCCTGTCAATACCTTGTTGCTCTCGCCGCTGTTGATGCCGGGCATCGTGACGGGGATCGCGATCTACCTGTTTTACCTGCGTACTGAAAACTTTCTCGATCGCGATATTGTCGGCACGATTGGCGGTTTGGTGCTTGCCCATATCTGCCTGACTATTCCCTGGACGGTTCGCTTGGTATCGGCCAGCATGCAAGGCCTTGATCCATCGATCGAAGAGGCCGCGCGTAACTTGGGTGCGAACGGCCGTGTTGCCTTTTTAAGAATTACGTTGCCGATGCTGCGCCCCGCAATCGTGGCCGCTGCACTGTTCAGTTTTATTGTTTCCTTTGAAAATCTTGAAGTTTCCTTGTCTTTGGTCGGGCCCGGCAATACGACTTTGCCGATCGCCATCATGCAATATCTTGAATTCAACTTAGATCCCACTATTGCGGCAGTCTCTACAGTGCAGATTCTTTTGCTCGGCGTCATCATGCTTGTGACCGACCGGTTCGTAAAACTCAGTCAACTGGTTTGATCAAAATGGCAAATGTTTCGTTAATTAATCTTAAAAAGCAGTTTGGTAAGTCTCTTGCTGTGTCAGATTTTTCGCTTGAAATCGCCGATGGTGAGTTGGTGGCTTTTCTGGGCCCCAGCGGGTGTGGCAAGACAACCACGCTGCGAATGATTGCGGGTTTTCTAGACCCGACGGCGGGCCGCATTCTAATCGGAAACGACGATGTGACGGCAGTGCCTGTTCACAAGCGTAATACGGGGATGGTGTTTCAGCGTTATGCACTATTCCCGCACATGACTGTTGCGCATAACGTTTCGTTTGGTTTAGAAATGCGCAAGGTTCCTGCAGCCGAGCGTGAACGCCGGATTGGTCTTGCGCTCGACATGGTGCGACTGACTGAGTTCAAAGATCGCTATCCTCGCCAATTGTCTGGTGGGCAACAGCAGCGCGTGGCAATTGCTAGGGCACTAGCCATCGAGCCTAAAGTGTTTTTGCTAGATGAGCCTTTATCAAACCTTGATGCGAAGCTCAGGCTTGAAGTCCGCGAAGATATTCGCGCTTTGCAGCAACGCCTGGGTCTGACCACGATTTTTGTCACGCACGATCAGGAAGAGGCCTTGGCCATTTCGGATCGAATGGCCATCATGCATGACGGTAAAGTTCAGCAGGTTGGTACCCCTCAAGACTTGTATGAAAAGCCAGCCAATCTTTTTGTAGCAGATTTTTTAGGCAAGATGAATTTCTTTTCGGGTCGACAGGCTGGCGAGGGTCAGTTTCAGACTCAAGAAGGCCTGCAGCTCAAAGTGGCGGCGGTCGCCGGGGATACCGTCACGATAGGCGTGCGCCCCGAACGCACTGAGCTATCGTCCGAGCCGGCCTCTGACAACAGTGTGCCAGTCACATTAAAGTCTTGCGCTTTTTTGGGCTCGCATATTGACGTCGTGTTAACCGGAGCCGGGCAGCAGCGCTTATCCTGCCAACTATCAAATACTGCTGCAGGTAGCAGTCATCAGTTGTTGCAAGAAGGTGCCCGCTTATTCATGAACTTTAAAGCGACCGATTGCGTGGTGTTTAGCGAGCGAGGCGCTCGATGAGCCTGACGGTAGACACGCACGCTGGGCGTGCGGGTAGGCGGATGGGTGTCTTCCTGGCGTTTCCATCGTCTCTGATCGTTTTTTTCATCATCATGATTCCGATTGTGTTGATGTTTCGTTATAGCTTTAATGACTATGATCCGATCAATATGATGCGCGAAGCCTTCACGTTCGAAAACTATATTAAGTTTTTTAGCGATGCGTATTATCGAGAGGTATTTTTAAGCACCCTAAAGGTTGCAGCCATCTGTACAGCACTTGCGTTGATTCTGGGTTTTCCGGTGGCATATTTTCTGGCTAAGACTCAGACACGTTTCAAGAGTCTGCTGATTATTCTGCTGGTATTTCCGTTGATGGTTGGAAACGTTGTCCGTGCTGCCGGGTGGATGGTGGTGCTTGGGCACGCTGGTGCGGCCAACGCGTTGATGCAGTGGCTTGGCTTGATTGAGCAACCCATCAAGCTTCTCTACACACCACTTGCTGTCATCATTGGTACCACCGCAGTGGTCTTGCCCTACATGATCTTGACCTTGCAAAGCGTTCTTGAAGGTATCGATTTTTCGGTAGAAGAAGCTGCCCAGAATCTGGGTGCCAATGTATGGACAACTTTTTGGCGGGTGCTGCTCCCGATTGCTGCGCCAGGCGTGGCGGCAGGCACCATGCTGGTCTTTATTCTTTGCATGAATGCCTATGCCACACCAGTGTTGCTCGGAGGCAGCGGCATTACGATGATGGCGCCTTCGTTATACGGGCAAATTGCCAAGGCCTCGAATTGGCCGTTTGGTTCAACCATGGCACTAATTCTTGTGGTGGCAACCCTGGTGATGGCACTTGGCGCTAACTGGTTGATTCACCGACGTTATGTGAAAACGATGGCGTCTTGAGTCGGTCGCTGCTATCCTAATCCATGACTTTTGCGTAACCAGGAACCATTATGGTTGATACCAGTAGCATTTCAAATTTTGATGTCGGTGAAGAAATCAGGCTGATGTTTGAGCCTAAAGGTATGCGTCCTGCAACGGCCGCCACCAGTCGAAATGCGGGGCAGGGGCCTTATAAACGCTTGGTGTTACGTGGGGCGACTGTGATTGATGGTACGGGTGCGCCTCCATCGGGCCCTGTAGATATTGTGGTCGAAGGTGGGCGGATTACAGAATTAAAAGTTGTCGGAGCGCCTCTCAAAGCGATCAACCCGGCGAATCGGCCTGCTCAGGGTGATCATGAGATTGACTGCCACGGCAAGTATGTGACCCCTGGTCTGATTGATTGCCATGCGCACGTGGGCACACCTTGGCATGGAATGAGTGGTGAAGTCCCCACAGCAGATTACGTTTATAAGTTATGGCTTGCGCATGGTGTGACCACCGCGCGCGAAATGGGTTCGATGAATGGCCTGGGCTATATGCTTGAGCAACGTGAAGCCTCAGCAAGCAACAAGATTGCTGCACCTCGTTTATTGCTGCACGCCTATTTTCCGGCCGTGAACGAACGGATTAAAACCATCTATACCCCCGAGCAGGCGCGCGACTGGGTTCGACGTCTCAAGCAGCGTGGCGCAGATGGCATTAAATTTTTTGGCGCGCCACCGACCATCATGCAAGCAGCTCTTGACGAGGCTGCCATTCAAGGTCTGCGCTCGGGTTGCCATCATGCGCAGATGGCTGTGACGCGCGTCAATGCACTCACTTCAGCGAAGTGGGGCTTGTCCAGTTCTGAGCATTATTACGGGATCCCAGAGGCTTTGTTCGAAAACCGTACGGTACAAAGTTTTCCGACCGATTACAACTACGGTGATGAGTATTTTAGGTTTTCTGCTGCCGGGCAAATGTTCGCTCAGGCTGCCCAGCCAGGTAGTCGTAAATGGAATGATGTGCTGGATCAGTTTTTGGAAACGGGCCACACCTTTGTGCCAACGTTCAGTATCTATGACGCCAATCGCGATCTCATGCGTGCCAGGCGCGCAGACTGGCATGGCGACTACACACTGAAGACCATCTGGAAATACTTCCAACCACAACGCGGCGGTCACGGCGCTTACTGGTATCGCTGGAGCACCACTAACGAAGTTGAATGGAAACAAAACTACCGGCTGTGGATGCAGTTCGTCAACGAATATAAGAATCTGGGTGGTCGTGTTTGCACCGGTAGCGACTCAGGCTTTATTTATCAGATCTTTGGCTTCGGTCTGATCCGCGAGCTTGAGCTCTTACAAGAGGCGGGCTTTAACCCGCTCGAAGTCATGCGCTCAGCCACGTCTTTAGGCGCTGAGTTGCTAGGCATCGAAGAGGACACCGGCTCGATTGATCTTGGCAAGTGCGCAGACTTGTTGATACACGACGTCAATCCGCTCGAAGACTTCAAGCTGATGTATGGCACGGGTGCGGTGCGTCTAAATGATGAAACGGGTAAGGCCGAATGGAAACGCTCGTTGCGCTATACGATCAAATCGGGCGTGATCTACGACACTGAGTTGTTGTTGGCCGAGGTGCGCGAGATGGTCAATCAAAGCTGGAAGGATGACGACCATGATCGCCCCCCAACCCGTTGATTTAATCGTACTGTGCGGCTTTCTTGGTAGTGGAAAAACAACCTTGCTCGTTGATTTTTTGCAGCAGGATCAGATGCACGATACGGCAGTCATCATCAACGAAGCAGGCGAGACTGGCATCGACGGCATGCTTGTTGCTGAGGGTGAGAACGAGCTTGAGATGACAATGCTTGCCAATGGCTGCGTTTGTTGTTCTTTGCGTAGCAGTCTGGTTTATACGGTGACAGAGTTGCTTGAAGCCGAACGCCCCGAGGGCGCACCGCCACTGCTACGCATTGTGCTCGAAACCAGCGGGCTGTCGCGCCCGGGCCCTATACTAGCCTCGCTTGCTGATCCTGAGCTTGCGAAGCGCGGCGTGCGTGTGAGCGTGCTCACCACGTTTGATGCCGAATTGGGTGCGCTCAGGCAAGAGCAGTTTGACGAGGCGGCAGCTCAGATCGCTGCTGCACAGCGTATCGTTTTTACCAAAATTGATAAAGTCAGTCAGCAAGATTTAGACGCTCAAGTCGCACAGGCTCAACTGCTGAATCCTCTCGCAGAGATTCTCTGTGATCCAGATCGCCACGTGCTGGTTCGTAAAGCTTTTGTGGCGCCAGCGGCTGATGAGCTTAATCTAACCGATATGGCCGTAAGAGCGTTAGCTGCAACGACCTTGAGCCGAGCGCATGCACGTATACATGTGATGCGTGGTGTTGCCATGCCCGATATCAGTTGGGATGCCTTGTCGTGCTGGCTAGATGATTTGGCCGGTTGTTGTGGCGAAAAACTACTTCGTGTCAAAGCACTGGTGCACGTGACCGACTGCGAAGATCCGATCCTGATACAGGGCGTGGGCTCGACTTACAGCATGCCTAGGCGAATGACACGCTTGCGCTCTGCACCCGATGTTCTGGTTGTGATCACAAGGGATATCACAAGCGAAGAAATCGTTAGACAGTTAACAAGCACAACGGTTAATCTCTTCGCACTTGCAGCACCCTCTAGCGATTCAAAAATTGATCAACGGTCTTCAGTATCTTTTACCTCAAAGGGCTCTCATGTACTCAACTAACATCAAGCGACGCAGTTTTATCAAATCGTCTTCTGGGTTGTTATTAGCCTCTGCTTTACCTTTGTTTGCGCGAGAGGCCGCAGCGCAAGAGGGTAATGTCGTTGTCGGTACTTGGGGTGGTGATTATCAAAATCTGCTTCAAAAAATCGTGAATCCAATTTCTGGTTCGACGATTGTGTTTGATACAGGTAATGCGGTCGCACGTGCCACCAAAATCCGGGCAGAAAAAAATTCAAGACGTGGTTCGATGGATGTCGGTTTGCTGCAAGACGTCGATATGTACGATCTGTCACTGGCAGATCCGTTTGAAGCGGTCTCTGAAAAGAACACACCCAATATTGCGAATGCGTACGAGCAATTCAAAACGCCGTATTCAATCCCACATATCTTTAGTGCGATGGTACTGGTCTACAACACCGAAAAAATCCCGACGCCACCTGATACGTTTGCTGCTGCCGTTGATCCAAAATACCGTGGCCGTGTTGGTTTTTCTGACATTCTGCACGTCGCTAACACCTTGTTTGCCGGTTTGGCAAATGGCGGTACGATGTCAAGCTTCACCCCTGGTATGAAGTTCTTGGCAGAGATCAAGAAAAATGATCCAAAAATATTTCCCTCAAACGAGGCTGTCGCGGCAGCGCTTAAATCGGGTGAGATCTGGATGACATGTATGTGGAAGGCGCGTGCCTTGCAATGGCAAGACGCTGGTCTGCCGCTAGGTTTTGTTCTACCTAAAGAGGGTGGCGTCGCGGTGACCTTCGAAGGCGCAGTGCCCAAGAATGCTCGCAACGCGCCCGGCGCCTGGAAGTTTTTGAATGCGATGATGGACCCAACCGGCCAGGTTGAGTTTGCCAAAGCGATGGGTTATGCGCCAACGGTGCGCAACGCCCTTTTGCCGCCCGATCTTAAAGCGCGGGTGAGCTTCACTGATGCCGAACTGAAACGTGTGCTGCCCTACGATTCAAAGGGCCTAGTGCCCCAAAAAACAGAAGTCCTTGATTATTGGAATAAGTCGTTTAAAGCGGGTGCTTAAGTTGGTCGGTTAAATCGAAAGTCATAATCACCGCAAATATTGCGTAGATTGTCTTGCGCTTGCAGTCAATAGGCCTCATAATCTCCGCATGAAAAGCGGAGATTACACCTACATCTGGCAAGCCCCCAGCTGGCCGAATTGGCGCTACGACTTGGCGGCCTTGGCGCAGCCTTTGGCGGATGTCAGTCGCGCACAAGGCTTGCTGCTGGGGCGGTTGGCTGACGTTGGTATGGCCTTGCGTGATCAGGCAAGTCTTTCGGCTTTGACTGAAGACGTCATGAAGACCAGTGAGATCGAAGGCGAGCACCTGAAAGTAGAGTCTGTTCGCTCGTCCATTGCCCGTCGCCTTGGGGTCGATATCGGCGCACTGGCTCCGGTAGATCGCCATGTCGAGGGCATCGTTGACGTAGTGCTTGATGCAACGGCTAACTGCCACGCTCTCGTTACGGCTGGGCGCTTATTCGGGTGGCACGCGGCACTTTTGGCAACACTGGGCCACAACACCACTGAACGAGCGACAAGTAAAGTTGCTCAACCGTCTGCTCGACGGCTTTGACGGCAAGCTCACCAGTAGCAAGTGGGCGACCATCGCTAAGTGCTCACCCGACACCGCCTTGCGCGACATTACCGATTTGTTGACACGCGGAATGTTGTGCAAAGCCAATGCTGGCGGCCGTAGCACTAGCTACGAGCTGAACCAGCTCTCACTGGCCCCTTAGAGCGGGTCTCAGAAAACTTCGCCTCGCGCATTTAGAGATGGTCACTGCAGTTTGAAAAGTCGCTGATACACCAACGTTATGGCTACCTAGAAATCGACACGATCAATTCAGTTCTAATTTCAACGACTTGGCTAAGTCGTCCCACATCACGGATTCTGCCTCTAAGAATTTCGCGAACGCAGCAGGGGTCTGAGGATCGGGTTCAACACCCAACTTCTCAAACCGCGCAACGACCTCTTGCTCCTTTACTTGGATTGAAGCCCAAGTTGTTGTTTTAATGTATCTACATATCTACATTTAATCACCAGAAGGCTATTTATGTGGTAACGTTTCTACATTATTGATGGATATTCAGGTGAGTCATGACCATTACAAC
>Ga0194043_1002122_pt1 | contig 10987 bp, 10 predicted proteins | sample JunL4415m_MetaG_FD_161274 | JGI IMG/M metagenome (GOLD analysis project Ga0194043, IMG submission 161274) | Anoxic zone freshwater microbial communities from boreal shield lake in IISD Experimental Lakes Area, Ontario, Canada - Jun2016-L442-15m | ecosystem: Environmental > Aquatic > Freshwater >...
GCTACTTGCCATGACTGCCATGACTGCCATGACTACCATGAATACCATGACCCGACGGCCGCGGTGGCAGTTCGTCGTCCATCGTGCTGATGTAGCTGCGGAGCCGCTCCAACTCGTCGCTGACGTGCCGTAGCTTGAGCATGTTTTCCACCCGCCTCACCAGCTCGATCTTATTGACAGGCTTCGAGAGGAAGTCGTCCGTGCCCGCCTCGACCGCCCGCTCAATATCGCCTAGCTCACCCAGCGCCGTCACCATCAGGATCATGATCCCACTGGTGGCGACCTCCGATTTTAACCGCTGACAGACCTCGAAGCCCGACAGCTTCGGCATCATCACATCCAGCAGAATAACGTGCGGGCGAAAGGATTCGACCTTGTCGAGCGTGTCGCGGCCATCCACAGCCGTGGCGATCTCGCAGTCGAGTTCGGCGAGATAGACCTCCAGCAACTCACGGTTGGGCTCGTTATCGTCGGCGATCAGCACACGGCTCCGGGGAGCCGGGGCGGGAGTCTTCGCGGCGGAAGTGGATTTCGATGTGGGCATCAGGCGGTCACTCGTTGTGAAGGCAAGAAACACGCTCAGGGAATTTCAAAGGTCGACTGACTCTTCACGATCGCATGATCGTCTGGGAACGTGTGGAACGCCTGCACGAACAGGCTTTTCGATCGGGTTTCGATGTTGATCCAGCTGAGAGCCCCGATCGCCAGCCGCTCCGAGGCGCTGAAGTGGTGCAGCAGGCCGTGCTTGCGGCCCTCGGCGGCCAGCTCCCCCTGAAACGCCCAAAACACCTCGGGCTCGACACGTTCCAGCTGGAAGCTCATCTGATAGCAGATGCCGCCGCGGCACTCCATCCGGTCGCTGCGCTCGCCATTGATCCGGTAAGAAAGCAGCCGCCGCTTCTGCGGCAGCGGCTGGCTCGCACCGGCCGCGACCTCCGTGAGCGTCAGGCCGCCACGCCGCCAGGTTATCACATGGCCAGCAGTCGTGATCGCCACGACCGCCACATATTCTCCCCGTTCGATCACCCGCGAAGAGTGGGTTTCAAAGAGTTCAGGATGCAGCACCCGCCCGTAGAGCTGGAACACCAATTCAGTAACCTTGGGGCGAGCCGACAGCACGAGACGTCACTCTCCAGATGGATCAAGATAGAACAAGATGGATCGAGATGATCGTAATTCGAGGAGGCATCGATTATAGATCGTGACCGCAGCGAACACCAAGCCGATTACCAGCGCGTTTTTTCGCTATGCCAGCCCGACGAGCAGGTCGTAGAAAAAATGGGTACCGGCGGCGATGCCGAAGCCCCGCAGCAGAAACAGCATGGCAAAAAAAAGACCGGCCACCGCGCGAAAGGTGAAACTATAGAGTGCGAAGGTGTCGGCGAGCGGGCCGACATAGTGCGCGGCACTGAAAAGCAGGCTTGAAAGCGCGAGCGCCCAGCATCCGGCCGCCAGCGCCGTACAGCCCAGCCGCTGGAAGGCCCAGACCGCGATGGGCAGCAGCAGCAGCCGGAACAGCACCTCCTCGTAGAGCCCCGCTCCACAGTAGCCGATCAGCCGCGCAAGCACCGCAGGCCAAGCATCTCCCGCGTCAAACCCCCACTGCAACAGCGATTCCCACCGCAGAGCTCCCCGCGGGAAGGGCCAGAGGCTCTGCTGCAACCGGCCGACTCCAACAAGCACCACTGCCCAGAGGACGCATTCGGCCACCATGCCCGGCATCACGGCCAAGCTGAGCCGCCAGCGGTCTTGGGCCAGAAACTGCCACGCTAATAAGCCCACAACGGTCAGGAGTGGCAGTAGAAAATATTGCCCAAAGCCTAATGCATCGAGCAGCTGCCGCAGCCAGACATCGGCACCGTTGCGAGGCGAGCCACGGCCCAACAACAGCACGCCCCCCTCGTAGGCCAACACCAGTGGCAATGTAAAAACGAGGCTTGTCAGCGGCGTGCGTGAAAGTTGCCAATAGGTGCCGTCGCCCCCCGCCGGGCCCTGATCGGCCGCTTCGAAAACACCGCCCTCTCCCGGCCACTCAGCCTCGCTCGATACCGCATCGTCAAGCTCCGGCACGGAATCCGCGGCGAAGCGTCGATCGTCACGGTCATCGCGGCCGGAGGAAAAAAAGTTTGACATCAAAGCAATTCTGTCGGGATCAGGGGGCCTGAGCGGCGTGCTTGCCCGCATTCGACAGCAGATCATAATTTCGCAGCTTGGAAAACTTGTTGCCAGAAAAACTCAAAGGACACCGCACTAGAAACAGTTTCAACAATGCTTGCACCGCGGGCAAAAATATTTTTTTGCTGCCCGCAAGAATTTTACGGTGTTTCAACAGCACCAAAACAACGCGTGCGACGCCTGCGACGGGCGATCCTTGACAACTTCGACGAGCTTCACAGAATGACCCCTCTTGAGAGTCCCGCGACTCGCAGACAGGTAGGTCTTGGGATCGCGGGTTTTGAGACAAAATGATGATCAACTGCCGATCTATCGTCTCGAAAACGGGGGCGACGACTGGAGGGAGCGACAGTCGGCGACTTTGGTCGTGGCCTGGATGTCACCCCGTTTCGAGCGATGGCTGGCGGCAGGTTTGGGTGGGATTTCCGCGGGCTTCTGCCCTGATTTTTTCTGGTGTTTTTCCAGGAAGACCGCCGCCGGGTAACATCGGGGCGGTTCGCCTCCTGGTAGAAACGTTATGGCACGATGCCTCGTTGGATATGGTTCGAACGTCGGTAAACGGCGCGATTTCCTCGATCAAGCGTTGGAGTTGTTGCGGTTTATGCCTGGTGTTTCGCTTGTAGGTGTGAGCCGCTATCGCGAGACACGGCCGATCGGCGGGCCGCCCGGGCAGGGCTTCGTTCTCAATGGTGCCTGCCTTCTCGAGACTGAGCTGCCGCCGCACGATGTGCTCGGCATGCTCGCCGCGGTGGAAAACACACTCCACCGCGAACGTGACGAACGCTGGGGACCACGGACAATCGATCTCGACCTGCTGCTCTACGATGACTGCATCCTCGAGACCGCAACTCTGACTCTGCCCCATCCCCGGATGGCGACCCGGCGGTTTGTACTTGAGCCGTGCGCGGAGATCGCGCCAGATGCCGTGCATCCGCTGGCCGGCTGCACACTCGCCGCCCTGCTCGAAAGCATCTCCGTACCGCATCCACATGTGGCGGTGATCGGCGTGCCGGGGACGGGTGGCCCGGAGATCGCGGCGGCGATTGCCGATGCCACGCTCGCGCGACTGGTGCACCTGCCGGCGGAAGATGCCTGTGTCGGTAGGCTTCGACAACGCGTCGATGCGGCCACTATGGAACAGCCCTGGCTCCAGGCTGTCGAGGCCTGTAGCCAGCCGCTGCTGACCAGAGACTGGCCGCAGGATCCGCAGAGCACCGTCGCCGACTACTGGCTCCACTCGCTGCGTCTGGCGGCGGCTTTGAGCTTGAATCCTGAGCCGCTGGCCCGGTTTGAGGTGGGCTTCACGCGGATTGCTGCGAAGACCGTGCCACCCGATGTGGCAATTCTGCTGGTCGCTTCTCCCGAGTCGATTGACGCCCAGCTCAGACAGCTTCAGGACCGTATTATTCAGGCGGTTCGCCAGCCGCAGCCCGGCGCAGCCTGCGGGCCGCGGGCCGTGGTCACGATCGCCGCAGATAATCTCGGTCAGGCTTTGCTGGAGGCAGTGGCCGCCGTCGAGGCGATGGCGTGATGCAGCAAATCGTTCATGATCCCGATCGCATGCGGGCGCTCGTCTTGGAGGCGCGGGCCGCGGGCCGCAGCGTCGGATTCGTGCCTACGATGGGCAGCCTGCATGCCGGTCATGCGAGCCTTGTGACCCGCGCGGCCCGTGAGTGCGACGCTGTCGCGGTCTCCATTTTCGTCAATCCAACGCAGTTTGGTCCGCAGGAAGATTTTGCCCGCTATCCGCGGTCGCTCGCCGCCGACATGGCGCTGCTTGAGCCCCATGGTGTGGCATGGATTTATGCGCCGGAGGTGGCGACTGTTTATCCGGCGGGGGATGCCACGCGGATCGTGGTCGCCGGACCGGCGGTGCGGTTTGAAGGGGAGCGGCGGCCGGGGCACTTCGACGGCGTGGCGACAGTGGTCTGCAAACTGTTTTTGGCCGTGCCAGCCAGCGTCGCCTATTTTGGCGCCAAGGACTGGCAGCAGACGCTTGTTGTGAAGCGGATGACCCGCGACCTGGGGCTGCCGATTGAGATCGTTGTCTGCCCGATTATCCGCGAGCCCGATGGCCTCGCGATGAGTTCGCGGAATGCCTCCCTCTCGGCCGCCGATCGCCGCCAGGCGGTGGCACTTTTCGATGGCCTCTGCCGCGCAGAAGAACTCTGGTCGGCCGGCGCTCGCGTGGCCATGATCGAACAGACGCTGCGGGAGCGGATGACGGCCCGCGGCGTCGACGTAGACTATGCGGCAGTCGTCGATCCTGAGTCACTTGCACCCCTTTCGAAAGATGCCACGCGGGCAATTGCGATCGTGGCCGGCCGCCTCGGCTCGACGTGGCTCATCGATAATTGTGAACTGCCTGCCCGCAGCCTTCACGGCAGAGGCGACGCTCGCTGATGCTCTCCACGCTTTTTCATATCCCGACGCGGATCGCAATCGGTGGCGGATCGGTGCCGCTCTTTGGCTGGGGGCTGCTGCTGGCGGTATGGGCGATCGTGGCGGCCCTGACCCTTGCGCAAAGTGCCAGAGCGCGCGGCTGGCGAACAGCGCTCGCAACCTCGGCTGCGCCGCTGGGAATCGCAGCCGCGATGATTCTCTGGCTCCTACCGGCGCTCGACGACGGACAGGGGGTGCCGGTCCGCGGCTATGGGGCCATGCTGCTCTTGGCAGCGACGGCGGGGACGTGGCTCTCGATCGTGCGGGGCCGCCGGCTGGGCTTCGATGCCGATACAATCCTGGCGCTGGGCATGGAAGTGTTTCTCTGGGGCATTGTCGGCGCTCGCCTCTTTTATGTAATCGAATACCACGATCAGTTCTTCCAGGCGGGCCGGGGCTGGCTGGCGTCGCTTGCCGCGGTGCTCAATGTTGCAGCCGGCGGGCTGGTGGTGTTTGGTGCGTTACCGACGGCCGCTCTGGCCGCCTGGCGGTTTGCCAGCCGCCGAGGGCTATCGCTTGAACGCCTGGCCGACTGCATCGCGCCGGGGCTGCTGGTCGGGCTGGCGATCGGCCGGATCGGCTGCTTCTTGAATGGCTGCTGCTACGGCGGCCCCTGCGACCTGCCATGGGCGGTGCAGTTTCCGCCGGAGAGTCCCCCCTGGCTCGACCAGGCCGCCCGCGGACTTTTGCCCGCAGCCGTAGCCGACGACGGTCGGCCGTGGAGCCTGCCAATCCATCCGACACAGCTCTACGCGGCCATCGACGCCGCGATCCTGGCGGTGCTTGCCATCTGCTACACGCCGCTCGCCCGGCGAGACGGCCAGGTGTTTGCCTTGGTGCTCACCCTTCACCCGCTCTCCCGGCTTTTGCTGGAGGCGATTCGGGTCGACGAACCGCCCGCCTTGGGCACGCCGCTGTCAATCTCGCAACTGGTGTCGGTCGTGCTCCTGGCCTTGGCGGCGGCCCTCTGGTGGTGGATCTCCCGACAACCGCCGCGGGGCCCGCGCCATGGCCCGAGCCCCGGTCCTGGCCGCCCATTTTTAACCCCCGACAGCCTCACGATCCGCTGCCGCGAGCATGGCCCGCTGGTCGTTGAAATGCCCACTGCAGAGCGTTTCGGAGGTCTTGTGCTCCGCGTTACAGACCATTTGGGCCGGGAGTTTCCGCTGCCGACCGGGAAGCGGGCCGTCGCCCTCTGCCGGTGCGGTCATTCGCAATGCCGGCCGTTCTGCGACGGTTCCCACAAATCTTCTGGGTTCGACGCTGCCGACATCGCACCGGGCTGAGCCCAATCGTGAACCCGGTTGCAAAACAAAAATGGATGTTCCCATTTGCACCGATTAGGAAAGGACTAGTGGAAGCGGAAAGTCTTCTTCAGAAACCACTTACGTCAATCGACAGTGGTGGAAATCCGGTTCCAACAGCCCTGAGCGATATGGACTGGGCAGGAAAACCCTTGTACGGTTGAGGGTCTGATCGATGGGATTCCGGCCCCGGAACCGCAGTGAACAATTGAGTTTGGATGGCATGATGTCGAAAACCGGCACAAACTTTTACCAGCGAAACAGTGTCTGGATCATGGCGATCCTGATCTTCCTGTTTCCGCTGGTGGTTGTCGGGGCGATCAAGGCCAAGGGGAACAACCGCAACGACGTGAAGGGTTGGCTGCCCCTGGAATACCCAGAAACGCAGACCTACCGGTTTTTTCGCAAGAATTTCCAGGGGGAGGAGTTCATCCTCATCAGCTGGGACGGCTGCACCATGGCCGACCCGCGACTGGAACTGCTCGCCCAAAAGCTGTTGCCGCCGCCCGAGGAAGCCTCCCGGATCGAGCGGCCGATCTATTTTAAGACTGCCCAGACCGGCCCTAGGGCCGTCGAGCGGATGACTCAGGAACCGCTGAACCTCGATCGAGAGGAGGCGATTCGCCGGCTCACAGGGGCAATCATTGGCCCGGCCGCCGAGGGAGTCGCGGCCGACAGTGAGGCCGACGACCTCGAGGCCCGGCAGACCTGTCTGGTGCTCACCCTTTCCGATACCGCCCGTGCCAATCTGCACGCCGCGCTGGATTTGATCAAGGATATCGCCAGCGGCGAGTGTGGCATCCCCGAGCCATCGCTGCACATGGGCGGCCCGCCGGTTGATAATGTCTCCATCGACCGGGCCGGCCAGACGAGCGTGACAATCCTCTTCGGCCTGTCGCTGGTGGTTGGCTTCATCGTCAGCTGGTGGAGCCTCAAGAGTAAGACACTCGTGGCGATGGTGCTGGCCTCGGGCGTCTACAGTATGTTTGCCAGCCTGGCAGTGGTCTGGTACTCGGGTTATCCGGTCGACGCGATCCTGCTGACGATGCCGTCACTGGTCTACGTGGCCACCACCAGCGGTGCCATCCATCTGGCCAATTATTACCGCGATCAACTCGCCGAGACGGGCATTGTCGAGGGCGCACCGGGCCGGGCCGTGCGCCACGCGATCTTGCCGCTCACACTCGCCACGGGCACCACCGCAATCGGCTTGGCAACACTCGCCGTCAGCGAACTTGTGCCGATCCGGATGTTTGGCATCTTCTCCGCCGCGGGCGTGGTGTTGAGCTTTCTGATCCTCATCACGTTTATGCCCGCGGCGCTTGAGCTCTTCCCGCCGAAGCTCAAGCTCGGCAAGCTTGCGGATGAAGACGGGGGCGGCGACGCATGGAGACCGATCGAGTCGAGCCCGTGGTGGGGCGTGGGCCAGTGGATCACCAGGCACAACGGCCTGATGACGACCGCCTGCCTACTTGTCATGGCTGGCATGGGCTACGGGATCATGCACGTCGAGAGCAGCGTCCAGCTGATGCGGCTCTTTTCCCCGAAGGCCCGCATCCGTCAGGACTACGGCTGGCTTGAGAAGAAGCTCGGACCGCTGGTCCCGATGGAGATTCTCGTCCGCGTTGACCAGGATTCCTGTCCGCTCAACTTCCTGGAACGGATGGAACTCGTCGGCCAAATCCAGCAGGAAATTGCCCTTCTCGACGAGGTCGGAAGTTCGCTTTCTACGGTCACGTTCGGCCGCAGTCTTGAGGTCGGTAATAACAACAGCAGCATCGGCGGCCCGGCGGCCCGGGCGATCGGCTTCGGCTCGCGGACAAAGCGGAGCGTTTTGAACCGGCGCCTCACGGCCCATCGCCAGGACTTCCTTGACGGCGACTACCTCCGCGAGGCCACGCTGCCCGACGGGCGGCAGCAGGAACTCTGGCGGATCAGCGCCCGCGTGAGCGCCACCAAGGAGGTCGACTACGCCCTCTTCAAACGCGATCTGCAGTCGAAGATCGATCCGATTCTCGCCGACCTCGACACCGCCGGGGTGACGGGCGTGTCGGTCGACTACACCGGTCTGGTGCCACTGGTCTACAAAGCGCAGCATTCGCTGCTCGACGGCCTGGCAATCGGCTTCATCTACGATTTTGCGATCATCGTCGTGGTCATGATCGTGCTCTGCCGGGCGGCCTCCGCCGGCATCCTGCTCCTGCTGCCGGCTGCCTTCCCGGCACTGATGGTCTTCGGTGGCATGGGCTGGACCAACTACCTGCTAAAAACATTCGACTCCGGCAACTTCCTGATCGACATCGGCACCGTGATGGCGCCGAGTGTCGCGCTCGGCGTGACCGTGGACGACGTCGTTCACTTCATGCTCTGGTTTCGCAAGGGTATTGCTGACGGCCTCGACCGCAGGCAGGCGACGATGCTCGCGTATAAAGGCTGCGCCCGCGCGATGTATCAAAGCTGGGGCGTGATCGGTCTTGGTCTTTCTGTCTTCTCGCTCTCGCCCTTCGGACCGACGCAGCGATTTGGTTATATGATGGTGGCAATGCTCACAATCGCGCTGGTCGGCAACCTCGTCTTCATGCCGGCCTTGCTGTCGGGCCCGCTGGGGGCGATCTTCAGTTGGAGCGTGTTGCGAATCGAGCGCAAGAAAGCCCTTCGCGAAGGCCGCCGCCAGGTAAAGGTCGACCCGGGTAGCGATTCCCTGCCAAGCCCGCACATCTCGCCCGGCTCCGTCAAGCAGGTCGTGCATGCCTGACGATGTGACGATCGGTCTGCCCGTGGCAACGGTGGTGCTGAAGCCGAAGCGGGCCCGACCATTCTTCGGCCGCCATCCGTGGGTGCTCGATACCGCTGTCCTCCGGGTCGATGGCACGCCCGCCGATGGGGAGGTTGTCGATCTCGCCACGCACGATGGCACGTTCATCGCCCGTGGCCTCTGGAACTCCGCCAGTAAACTTCGCGTGCGACTCTATGCCTTTGATGCCGTCACCCGGCTCGATGACGCCCTCTGGAAATCCCGCATCGAATCGGCCGTCAGCTTACGTCGTTCGCTCGGGCTCGATGACCGTGCCGGCGCGGCCCGCCTCGTCAACAGTGAGGGGGATGACCTCTCCGGCCTGATCGTCGACCGCTACGGCGACTGGCTCGCGGTGCAGGTCACCAGCTTGGCGATGTCGCTGCGGCTCGACGCAATCTGCGACGCTCTTGAAGCTCTTGTCTCTCCGCGGGGCATCCTCCTGCGGGGTGCCGAACGCGGCCTTGCGAAGCTCGAGGGGCTCCACCTAGCCGACCGGGTTGTCCGTGGAGTGGCTCCGACCGGCCCAATCTTTGTCATGGAGCACGGCCTGAAATTCGGTGTCGATCTCAACGCGGGGCAAAAGACCGGCTTCTACCTCGATCAGCGGGAAAACCGGCAGGCGGCGGCCCGGTTTGCCCGTGGCCGACGGGTGCTCGATATGTTTTCCTATTCAGGCGGCTTCGGTGTGGCCTGCGCTGTGAGTGGTGGGGCGCGGAGTGTGCTCGCGGTCGATTCAAGTGCCAAGGCGACGGCGCTGGCAAAGGCCAACGCCGACTTAAACGGCGCGGCACACATGGCGGCCGAAACGGCCGACGCCTTCGAGAAGCTCTCTTCGCTCAAAATAGCCGGCGAGAAATTCGGCATGGTGATTCTCGACCCGCCGAAGTTCGCCCGCAGCCGCGCCGCGGTCGAAGATGCAATCCGGGCCTATCACCGCATCAACCGGCTGGCAGTCGATCTCCTGGAGCCGGGCGGCATCCTCGTCACAAGTAGCTGTTCGGGGGCCGTCTCGCGGGAAGATTTTCTGGTCATGCTCGCGGGCGTGGCCCAGCGGTCGGGCCGTACGATCCAGTTGCTTGAGTGCCGCGGCGCCGGCGCGGATCATCCCGTTAGCGTTGGCTGCCTGGAGGGCGAGTATCTTAAGTGCATTATCGCCCGGGTACAGGCATGATCCTCGACCTCCTCGACCACGCCGTCGTGGCCCATGGGCTCGGGCCCCAGTTCATGATTGGCCTCCGCTGGCTCGCAGAGTTTTCGCCGGCGACCCCCGATGGCCGCTATCCCATCGACGGCGACAATCTTTTTGCGCTCGTGCAGAGCTACGACACGCTGCCGGCAGCGGAGAAGAAGTTTGAATCGCACCGGGTCTATGCCGACATCCAATTCATCGTCAGCGGCACCGAGTCGATCCTCTACGCGCCGATCGAGCAACTCACGGCCATCACCGCCTACGACCTTGAGAAAGACTTCTTGCTCTATTCCGATCCACCCGCGAGCACGCCGCTGCTGCTCGGTCCGGGCAGCTTCGCGATCTTCCTGCCGCACGACGGCCACAAGCCCTGCTGCACGGCCGGCGAGATCTGCCACGTGAAGAAGGTCGTGATGAAGGTCCGCGTCTGACGGCGTGCAGACAATGGTTGCAGTCTTACGGCTTTCGGCGGCTACGATCACGAAAAAAGGAATCCGGCACGCTGCCGCTGGTAGTAAGCGACCCAAAAACACAGGGCCCAGACGCTTGCGACCGACGTCGATATGGATGTCAAGGAAGAGATCATGGCCGAGGCACTTGTCCGCAGCCCCTCAGCAAGGATGCCGTCGACTCTATCTGGAAAGGATTCGCCTTTGAGGCCCTGCTGCATCACGAAATCCGGGCCTACACTGCCCTTTCCGGCAAGGATCGCCCGCTCTTCCACTACGCCGTCAGCGGTGGCTTCGACGTCGATTTTCTTGTTCAGACACGTCCCAAAACGCTCTCCGCAGCGCAGCAATTGATCGCCATCGAGGCAAAGTGGGGCACTCGCTTCAAGCCCGAATGGAGCCGAGGCCTCAAGACACTGCTCGCCGAACGCGGCCGGTCGATCCGCAGGGGGCTGATCGTCTCTCGCGGCGCAGATATCCTGCGGTACGAAAATATCGATGTTCTTCCAGCCGCCGTCTGCCTCAATCGCCTTCATGCTGGCGAGATTGACTGACGCTTGACGTCTCTGCGACTCTATGCAATCCGCGCTGAAAGCCGTCGTTCACCGATTCCCCCCCACACACCTCCTAG
>Ga0194043_1002125_pt1 | contig 10976 bp, 11 predicted proteins | sample JunL4415m_MetaG_FD_161274 | JGI IMG/M metagenome (GOLD analysis project Ga0194043, IMG submission 161274) | Anoxic zone freshwater microbial communities from boreal shield lake in IISD Experimental Lakes Area, Ontario, Canada - Jun2016-L442-15m | ecosystem: Environmental > Aquatic > Freshwater >...
CACGCGCGATTTTCCCTACTGCGAAGAGGATGCCACCGGCCCGCTCAATGCGTATGGCAGCAGCAAACTCGCCGGCGAGTTAGCGGCCCGCGGCTACGACAATCATCTGATCGTGCGCACGTGCGGTTTGTATTCAGTCGGTGACAATGGGCCTGTGCGAGGCCGGAATTTTCTCGACACGATGCTCTCGCTGGCGCAGGAACGGCCGGAAGTGAGCGTTGTCAGCGATCAATTTTGCACGCCCAGTTATGTGCCGCACGTCGCCCGGGGCATTCTGGGTTTAATAGCAGCTGCCGAGACGGGCACATTCCACGTCACCAACAGTGGCAGCACATCGTGGCACGCGTTGGCCAAGGAACTCTTTCAACAAGCCGGCAAGGCAACTAGAGCAAAGCCGATTGCCGCCCGAGATTACCCGTCCAAAGTCGAACGGCCCTCGTACAGCGTTCTCAATACGAAAAAGCTCGCAAATGTGCTGACAAATGGACTTCCAGATTGGCGGCAAGGTGTGGCAGACTACGTCAAAGACACTTTGGAAAGGATTCCATGAGTGCGATTGAGTGAGATTATGCGTTGTTTTTGTTGGGGGTTTTCGGTACCGCATCCGCAGGGAAAACGCCTTTGCCAACTTGTGGCCGCTCTGCAGATCGGCTTTGACCATGCTCACATACGAGAAGACCCAGAAGCTCGGGATCAAAAATAAACGGCTTTCAGCCAACTGGGACAACGAATACCTGTTCAAAGTGCTTGAGTGGAGTTGACGTATGGTGCAATCGCCCTGGACTGACATCCGCGCCTGGCTTGCCTTTCTGTTGGGCGGAGTGTTTTGTGTGCTCGCAATGTCCTATGGCGAGATGCGAAATGAGCCTTCTGGTTTGCTTGTCTTCGATACGACGAGCACACAGCCGGGAATGCTAAAAGTTCTTTACACTAAGGACGGGAAGATCACCGACCCAAATTGGACAATTCATTTTCCACAGGGCAGCAACACAAGCCTGACCGCTAGGTATCCACTAAGCGGTGGGCAATACGATTTGATTGGGTTTAAACCGCTGGTCGAAGCGGGCGGTAAGGTGACAATCAGGAACATCAAAATTATTTCAGGTTCTGTTGAACGAAATATCAGTCACAGCAACTTTGTTGCCGTGAACCAACTTGACAAGATTAGTTCACAAAACGGTGACGTAGTTATCGCCCCAATCCAAGACGCAAAAGACCCTTTCGGCGTCTTTCCCGATCTTCATGAGATCGTTCCAAAAGCGCCCTTTGTGTTTATATCCTTGCTGCAGATAGCATCAGGTAAACTTGCTCTGATCGTTGTTTTTTTGATGCTCATATACGGATTGAGTGGCAGTCTCCCTTTCGCACTGGGTCTGCCGAATGAACCACGGACTGAGCCCGGCCTTTCCCAATGGCTGGGTTTACTCGCTGTAGGAATGATCGTCCTCTACCTGCGCAATGCGCACTCACTTCTCGTCCCTGTATTATACGCCGAAGACGGTGTCTGGGGTGCAGGACTCATCAATCAAGGCTTCTTCGACATGCTGTTGAATGCTAGGCCTGACTACTTCGTGTTTGGCAACGTGCTGCTGCTGGCATTATCGCAGTTAACAAACGCCGTCTTTTTTGGCCATAATTTGACCTACCTACCTTACTTCACCTCGCTTTTTTCAATGCTATTTTACGCTGGGGTGGCCGTTGTTCCCGTCGTTCTTTTACGGCGTGTAATGCGAATTGAGGCCCGATTGTTGCTATGGCTATTTATTCTCTTAGTGCCGCTGGGCAATAGCTCTTACGAAATGTTAGGACGGTTGGCTAATATCGGGTACGCCGTTTTGTTTCTTACGTTCTGCCTGCTTGTCTGGCGCCGTTATTCTTTCCAAGATGCGTCTCATAAACAAATTATAGCAACTGATTTAACTCTCTTCGTTTGTGCTAATACCAATCCACTATGTTATCCGCTTATAGGCGTTGCTTTTGGCGTCGATGCATTGCATCACTGGTTGTCAAACGGACGTCCTAGAGTGCTTTGTTGGCTAAAAACCTACGTGGCCTTTTTCAGCACCCGAAGTGCTATAGTTCTTTTAGCGACGCTGTTTCTGACAGGGCTTTGGATAACAGTGCGTACAATGGGCAAGATATCGCCGCTAGATGGACCAATTGTTTTTTCGAATGTACTGGAAGTAATTGTTGGTAGAACGTTCTTGTATCCTATCATTTTTCCATTTTATACGCACTTCAATAATACGGCGAGCGGCGTGTTACTCCTTATTGCTGTCATAACGCTAGCTCTATTGGCTAAGGGCGTGCAGCGAGAAAGATTTATCCTGGCAAGTGCCGCCGTTGTGTTGGCGGTAAGCGCCGTAATTACAATTGTCTCTCGTCCAGCCCTTACTGGATTTCTGAATCATTATACGACCAGTTTTCCAGATCGTTATTTCATGGGTCTTAATTTATTCGTTTATCTGGTGCTTGCTTCCGCCTTATCAGCTGGTTTCGGGGCTGACCCTAAAAAATGGAGGAGAATTGTCGCTAACACGGTGGCAGGTGCCCTTGTTGCTCTGTACGCTGGTAATGGCGCATTTATGTTCGAATTCAACAAGCCGAGATTTAATTATTTACCAAAAACGACATTTCTAGATGAAGTGAAAAAAACCTATGAGACGGGGGGAAAGGGAGGCCCAAACAGGAGGTGCAGAATCGCTTTGCATCCTGAACCATGGCACACCTACTTTCCGGCGGATTATGTAACCGCGACTGTTCTTGGGGTGCGTTCCGTGCCGCGTGCCGATGCAGATCATTATGCTCAGATGCCGACACAGAATCCTGAAGGCCCACGCCGCTATGATGAAAAAGTAATTCGCCAAAAGCCTGCTGGTCGCGGCAGAGAAGACGGCTGGTTCTATGTTTCAAGAGGAGTGCGTTCGTGGATTCCAGATGGGTTGTGGCTTAAACAGAAAAATCTTTTGCCAGCTGATGTGATCGAGATCACTTCCGAAGAGTTTAGTGCTATTCCGGATAGCGGCGAGGCCGTTAAATAAGTGAAATAGCTATTTTATGGGTTGAGCCGTGGAGTGCCAATGAACGATTTCCCTATTTTCTTGTCAGTTGTGGTGGTTGTTCGCAACCAGTCGAACGACCTTTCTTCGATACGGACTGAAACAGCTGACGCTATCAGTACGCTCGTCAGCGATTACGAATTGATCATTGTCGATAACGCCTCCGAGGATGACAGCGTTGCATCGCTCAAAAAGCTAACAGCTGAGGGAGGGGCGCCCAATTTGCAGGTATACGCACTAACCAAAGAAGTGGATGCGGATACTGCATCATGGGTTGGGTTGGAAAATGCATTGGGTGACTTCGTCGCTGTCATTGATCCTTTGACGGACGACATTCATTTTCTGCCAGAAATGCTGGACAAGGCGGTCAGCGGCGCCGATGTAGTGTTCGCAAGTAATGAGCAAAAGCCCCCGCAGAGCCTTGCCTATCAGGTGGCATACGTTGTTTTTAATATGCTCTACGAGTGGTTCAACGGCATCCATCTGGCCAAAGAAGCGCCGCAATACCGCGTGCTGAGCAAACGCGTTGTCAATTTTATTCTGCAACACCCACAGCCTTCGATGACCTACCGCCATCTCCCAGCGACGGGTGGTTTCGCTCGCGTCAATCTCAACTACAGCTCAATGCCAAGGATTAATCGCACCAAGCGGTTGGGTGAAAGTATTGACCGGGGTATGCGACTGCTTGTCTCGGCCACGCGCGCGCCAATGCGTCTTGTTACCACGCTATCGTTATTTGGCGCCGCTGCCAATCTTTTGTATTCGAGCTATGTGGTTGCAGTTGCATTCTTAAAGATTGACGTAGCACCAGGTTGGGTCAGCCTTTCATTACAGCAATCCGGGATGTTTTTTCTGATCTCAATGGTATTGCTGGTGTTAGGCGAATACATTCTGAACATGGTTAGCCTACAAAATGAAGGACCGCTCTACCACGTGGGGCAAGAGTTCACCAGCGCCCGCATGACTCGCCGTGAAAAGCTGAATATCGAAGTAGCCGGATTGCGTCAATCTGGCCTATATTCTAAACGAGCCGCTTGATGGCGATGCCGGACTCATCTGTGGATGCCGTCATTATTGGCGGTGGCTTTTACGGCGCGGCAATCGCTATTTACCTGTCGAAGCAACGTGGCCTAAAACGCATCGTTTTGGTGGAGCGCGAGTCAGCGATATTCACGCGTGCCTCCTGCAATAACCAAGCTCGTGTCCACAACGGATATCACTACCCACGGAGTTTTACTACGGCGTATCGAAGCCGCGTCAACCTACCGCGATTTGTGCATGATTGGCCGGCGGCGGTAAAGCAAGATTTTACCAAGCTGTATGCGATCGCTCGGCGAAACACGAAGGTGACAGCCAAACAATTCGTGCGATTTTGTAAAGAGATCGGCGCGAAGGTCGAACCGGCAGACCAATCGCTGCGCCAACTCTTTGAGCCACGCCTAGTTGAAGAGGTTTTTGTGGTTGAGGAGTACGCTTTTGACTCCAGCAAACTGGCAAGCGTGGCCGAAGCTGATTTAAGAGAATGCGGCATAGAGGTGCGCTTCGAGACTCGCGTTACAGCAATCTCAAAAGGAGATAAATCCCTGAGGGTTGGCGTGCGCGAGAAAGGTGGAAGCGAGGATGAAATTGTCAGTCGCTACGTTTTTAATTGCACTTATAGCGGCCTCAATCAGTTTGGTGGTGATTTTCCGGGTACGATTACACAACTCAAGCAAGAAATCACAGAAATGGCATTGATGCAGGCACCACCGGTTCTCAAAAGTTTAGGTATCACATTGATAGACGGGCCTTTCTTCTCGATGATGCCTTTCCCCGCCCGCGAATTGCACACCCTATCTCATGTGCGTTACACGCCGCATATGCACTGGAATGACAAACGGGGCGTCGATCCTTACCAAAAGCTGAATGATTATGAGCGTGCCACCCGTGTGGATCGTATGGTCAGGGATGCGGGTCGTTATCTGCCCGCAGTGCTCGATGCAAGATATGTTAATTCGTTATTTGAGGTGAAAACTGTTTTGATTAAGAACGAGGTTGATGATGCTCGCCCGATTTTGTTCGAAAAACACGAAGAGTTACCAGGGTGTTATTCGATACTAGGTGGGAAGATCGACAACATATACGATGCGTTAGAAAAGCTAGATGAGGAACAGATTATTTAGCTATTCCAAGTAGAAACAACTTGATAGACAACGTGAGTTCAATTGAAAATCATGGTTATGAAATGAGCAATGCACTTATTGGATTTTCTGGGTTCGTCGGGTCAACTTTGTTAAAGCAAGTTGCTTTCGAATCCCTCTACCGTTCCACCAATATTGGTGGGATCGATGGTGGGTCTTTCGACACGGTGGTCTGTGCCGGAGCGCCCTCCCAAAAGTGGATCGCGAATCGCGAGCCAAAAGCAGATCGAGAAAAGGTTGAAGGATTGATCGCGCATCTAAAGTCAATAACGTGCAAGATATTTGTCCTCATCAGCACCGTAGATGTCTTCAAGAACCCAGTTGGTGTAGACGAAGACGCGCCTGTCGATGAGGAGGGACTTCACGCTTACGGCTTGCACCGTCGCTTCCTGGAGAAATTTATCGAAAAGCACTGCCCGCGGTATTTGATCGTGCGCCTCCCTGGCTTGGTGGGCCCCGGTTTGCGTAAGAACGTCATCTTCGACATTCTGAATGATAATAATCTCAACACCATTGATAGCCGGGGCGTGTTTCAGTTCTACCCGATGGTCAATCTATGGTACGACATCCAAATTGCGATTGATGCTGGGTTGAAAGTGGTCCACCTCACAGCAGCGCCGATCAGCGTGGCGGATGTCTCAAAGCAAGGATTCGGTAAACCGTTTGAGCAATCGCAGGATAAGAGTCCGGCTGTTTACGATCTTTGCACTCGGCACGCGATGGTTTTTGGCACCTCAGGCCACTATCAGTACAGCCACCGTGAAACCATACAGGCGGTTCGGTCTTATGCGCAATCGGAACCGCCCACGCAGAAAGCACGACAAGGAGCAATCGCATGAGGCTGGCCATTTCCAGCATCGCTTGGGACACCGCTGAAGACGTAGACATCGCTGAACTACTGAAACGTTATGAGGTGGACGCGATTGATATCGCACCTGGCAAATATTTTCCCGATCCTGCCACGACGACTGACGTGGAAATTGAACGCGTAAAGCACTGGTGGGGGGATCGTGGCTTCGAGATCACCGGGATGCAGGCATTGTTATTTGGCACTGCTGGGTTGAATGTATTTGGTTCGCCCGTGGTGCAGAATGCGATGCTACAACACCTCACTGACGTGTGTCGCATCGGCGCTGGTGTTGGTGCAACCCGTTTAGTGTTCGGCTCTCCGAAGAATCGGGATAGGAATGGATTAAGTGATGATCAGGTCATGGAGATAGTGATCCCGTTTTTTAGACGACTGGGTGATATCGCTCAGTCCTATGGTGTAATGATTTGCCTGGAACCCAATCCTCGCTGCTATGGCGCAAATTTCATGACAACGAGTGTTGAAACCGCGGAAGTGGTCTGGCAAGTTGCGCATCCGGTGATACAAATGCAACTGGATACCGGGTCACTGACGATCAACGGAGAAGACCCCGCAGCGGTATTACAAAACAGCGCGACGCTGATAGGGCATATCCATGCCAGTGAGCCACACCTCGCTCCATTGGGTGATGGAGGAACAGTTCATGCAAATGTGGCGGAGAGCTTGAAACAGCTGTTACCAGATCACATTGTTTCTATCGAAATGTTGGCAAGCAAGAACGAGCCTCATCTTGTGTCGGTTGAGCGCGCGTTAGGAGTAGCGATTCGGCACTACCGGAATGAAAGCAATGGGAGAGATGTATGAAGTGGTTTATTTTATTTCTTGGCATTGCTTGTAATGCATCGGTGAGTGTGCTGGTCAAAATCGCGATGATGCCGCCGCGCAAATTCCCCTCGTTCAGCGATCCAGTGGCGTCTCTTAGCAACTGGCCGCTCTGGTTAGGATGGCGATATGGCGCAGCGTTCCTGCTGTATACAGCGGCCTTGGCCCGTTTCCCTCTCAATAATGTGGCGGATCAGGTGCTTACTTCCGGTGCAATAGCTGCTATGGCATTGTACTCGGGGCTGATTTTTCGCGAGCCGTTTCGCAGGACAACCATCGCGGGCATTGCTGGTGGTTAACGGCGTGGCCCTTGTCACGATTCGTTGAGCTTAATACATAGAAAAATCGAATATGAAGTATCCGGATATTGCTCCACAAGTTCGCGCCAGTTGGCAGGTTCCTGCGTTTGAAACACTGCTGTGGCGTGGCCGTCAGCATCGCTGGTGTGTCGTGATCCCGGTCATCAATGAAGGTGAACGAATCAAAAAGCTGCTCGTCAGAATGTCCGCATTCAAAATTGATGGGTTCGCCGACATCATCATTGTGGATGGGGGTAGCACAGATGGATCACTGCCCCTTGAATCACTCGAAGAGAATGGCGCAAGTGGCTTGCTACTCAAAACAGGTCCCGGCAAATTGAGTGCCCAGCTGCGTTGTGCGTATGCTTTTGCACTCGACCAAGGTTATGATGGCATTGTGACCATTGATGGCAATAACAAGGATGATCCGGAAGCGATACCTCGATTCATTGATGCTCTCAAACAGGGGGTGGATTTTGTGCAAGCCTCTCGCTTCATTGTGGGCGGGGTTGCAGAAAACACACCAAAGTCGCGAGATTTTGCGATCCGCTTTATTCATGCGCCGATGCTGAGTCTGTTTTCCGGTTTTCACTGGACGGATACAACTCAAGGCTTTCGTGCGTATAGTCGCAAGATGCTGCTAGATGACAGGATCGCTTTGTTCCGCGATGTATTCATGACTTATGAATTGCTTGCATACCTTTCGTATCGGGCTCCTAAGCTGGGTTATCGGTGTATTGAGTTGCCGACTATACGGAGATATCCCAAGGGCGAAGTACCCACAAAAATTAGCACCTTCAAGGGAAATCTATCCGTGCTAGCAGTGCTGCTGCGGACATGCTTGGGCAATTACAACCCGGATTGATGCCAATCCCTTAGCTGGATCCATACAGAATGCACAACAAGGTTTTAAACCCCCGAACTTCTTCGTCCAAGTCGTGCGCCACCGTTGCCGAGATTGTGCGGTAGGTTGATTTCGGTGAGCAGACGTTCTATCTGCCCGTGGAAAAATTCCTCCATGCCCTTTTTCCACTTGCAAAACATCGTGCGGTCAGAGGCAGCACTTTATCCACGGCCTGCTAAGCTTAAAAGAGTTTAAATAACGGGAACTGAGTCGTATAAATAGCTTGTCTACCTTATTGTTTCTGGCTGAATGTAGTGTGTTTTTTGTATTAAACAAGGAAAAATTCAATGACAGATACTAGTTTTGGTAATTTTGGCGAAAGGCAAGAGGCCGCAAGCAAAGACTGGGGTTATTATGCTCATTTGTCTATTTATAATTTTGCCGCCCAGTTTTCACAAAACCGAGATTGTCTTGAAATAGGTTGTGGCGAAGGTTACGGATCTCGTTATCTTGCAGATTTAGGGGTTAAGTCTTATTCAGCAGTTGACAAAGATTCACGTGTTATTGAATCTTTAAGCGGCAAGCATAAAGATATAAAGTTTGAGACGGTTGACCTAGATTTAGCTCAGCTACCATTTAAAAATCAATCTATTGATTTTTGTTTTTCATCAAATGTTTTTGAGCATATTGCATATATTGATCCCGTTTTGAACCAATGCAATGCATTGCTTAGAGATGAAGGTGTGGCTGTTATTGCGGTGCCTCCGGTTGTTACGAGTGGAATGCTATATGAAAATGCAAAAAATATTTTTCATATAAACAATATACCACCATGGGCTTGGGTTGAAAAGCTTAATCGATATTTTAAGACTGTAGAATATTATAGGCACTGGGTTGTTCCGTCATTATTTAATCATGACGGAACAATAAACAAGAAAGTTGCCTGTCTTAAAGATTTTATATTTGAACTTGATCCTAATTATGTCCCATCAACAATCACATCTGTTTTTGTATGTAGTTCGCCATTAAAAAGCCCGATTTTATATAATGGTGGCGAGGGCTGTCCGCCTGAGTGGAATGCCGCCAAATTGTCTGCAGAGGCACGACAATCCGAGTTTGTGAAAATAAATAAGAACCTCGAAGAAATAAGTAACTATTGGAGAAATGAAATCGAAAGCCTATATTCTTGGATTGAATTGAATTGTGGGGCACTTTCAGATAAGGCGAGGACTCTTGATAGCGCAATGCGCCACTTGCGTATGCTAATTGGTAAAGATTAAAGTAAATCTTATAAATTAACTTTCGTGTGGAATGTGAGGTTGTAAAAGATGAAGACTGAGGGCGGTGTGTTATTGCAATTAAGAGGTGGTGTTTTCGGAGAAACTGTTTTATTTTTTCATGTGGAATACGCCATTCAGTTCGCTCTAGCTCAAGAATTCAGGAGCTTGGTTTTTGTTGGCCTAGTGATGTAATGCAATTTCCGGAGTCATTGCTGAAGGCTTTTCTTTCTGGTGGAGCGGTACCGGGTTGCTGTCCAAAAGTATTTGAGACAAATGGTATTGCAAGTAGCTTAGATATGAGAGAATTGATTGGGTGTTGTGTACATCGTTTCAGATTAGAATTTTGTCCAGGAACGTCGCTATTTCCCGTAATGCTTGATTGTACAATTCGTTTTGAGGAGTTAGTCATATTAAAGGACAGCCCAGTCAACGGCACTTCCGCAACCGTTCGACTGCCGATGAGCGACCGAAGAGGTAACGCTGAGGCCACTCGTCGCACCGCCGGCTGTGCCGTGACTTTAAAGCCCACCGTTTGCTGGGGCGATTTTCACGATCAGCGCAGCCCTTCCCCGAGTCCGGCTTACTGGCGGCTGTTTGCGTTGGCCAAAGCGAGTGGATGTCGATCACGATCTCACCAGATGCCAGCGGCATTCATTTTTTCGCCTCGTTCGACGCGGTGACGCAGATGTTGTGACGCTGCCGCCAACGTGGTGCTAGCCGGGTTGTTAGCCATGCGAATTCGAACGGCGTCTGGTTGCCCAGAGCACCATGCGGACGCACGCGGACGCACGCCAAAAGTAATCGTCCCTCCAAGCTTCTGTCACGGCCCGTGCTTTATCGAGCGACAAGAACCAATGCTGTTTCAAGCACTCATCGCGAAGCCGACCATTGAACGACTTGATGAATGCATTATCCTTGGGCTTTCCCGGCCTGCTGAAGTCGAGCTTCACGCCGCTTGAGTAGGCCCACAGATCCAAGCTCCTCAAGATGAACTCTGGTCCATTATCGACTCGAATCGTCTGCGGCTTGCCAAGCTGTGAAGCGACCCGCACAACATCGTCTCGAGTCAATCGCTGACCGACCCTAGATGGCCAAGCTCTCACGGCTATGGTTATCGACTAGCGTCAGAAGCCGGAACCGCTGCCCGCCAACAAGCTGACCTGGCATGAAGTCCATGCTCCAGCTCTCATTGTTCTGCCTGGTCGGCCGATGTGCCTCGCGAATCTGGATGCTCTTTCGCCGCTGAATTCCAAAGCCTTCTTCGCAGTATAGCCGGTACACAAGCTTCTTGTTCACAAGCCACCCTTCGCGACGCAATAGCACCCAAAGACGCTGATACCCATAGTGCACCCGGCTCGTCGCCAGGTCTCAAAGTCGAATGCGAAGCTCGGCCCGCGGATTCCGTCTGCTCCGGTAACGGTAGGTCGTTCGAGAAAACCCGAGCACACGGCAATCTCGGCGTTCAGCTCTCTCGTCGCCACCTGCACCTCCCGCACCAAAACATGCTTCACATCCTGCAGCATCTTCTTGTCGAGGCTCAGGTCTGCGACCAGCTGCCTGAGCTTCCCGTTCTCCTCCTCCAAGGTTCGTAGGCGACGCAGTTCGGCGATGCCAAGCCCTACGA
>Ga0194043_1002126_pt1 | contig 10975 bp, 9 predicted proteins | sample JunL4415m_MetaG_FD_161274 | JGI IMG/M metagenome (GOLD analysis project Ga0194043, IMG submission 161274) | Anoxic zone freshwater microbial communities from boreal shield lake in IISD Experimental Lakes Area, Ontario, Canada - Jun2016-L442-15m | ecosystem: Environmental > Aquatic > Freshwater >...
TTCGGCAGCGACATTCCGAGGGCTTCGATGGCGCTCGCCATCGTGTTTGCGGTGTACATTCCGCCGCACGAACCCGCGCCGGGGATTGCGTTTTCCTCGATGAGCGCGAGTTCGCGTTCGTCGAGCTGACCGGCGGCGTGTTTGCCCACGGCCTCGAAGCACGAGACAATGTCGAGCGGCTTGTCGCCGAGGAGCGCGGCGCGTTCGCGATTGAGGCGCTTTTCCGCGAGGATGCCGGTGATGCAGCCGGGCAAAATCGTGCCGCCGTAAACAAACACCGCAGGCCGATCCAAGCGCGCCATCGCCATGAGGCAGCCGGGCATGTTTTTGTCGCAGCCGCCGATCGCGACAAGGCCGTCGAACTGCTCGCAACCCATCACGGTCTCAATGCTGTCGGCAATGACCTCGCGCGAGACGAGCGAGTATTTCATGCCCTCGGTGCCCATCGAGATGCCGTCGGAAATCGTAATCGTGCCGAAGATGACGCCCTTGCCGCCGACGGAATTCACGCCCGCCTCGGCCTGCCGCGCGAGGCCGTCAATGTGCATATTGCAGGGCGTGACCATGCTCCAGGTGCTCGCGATGCCGACCTGCGACTTCTTGAAATCCTCCCGTGCAAATCCGACCGCGTGCAGCATCGCGCGGCTCGCGGCGCGCTCGGCGCCGTCCACGACTTGGCGTGACCAACGGCGGTGAAGTGACCCAGGATGTTTCGACGGTTCGCGGCTCATATTTTTTGAAAAGGGCGCGCACCCTAGCGGCACGCCCGCAGGATGGCAAGGACGCCGAGCAAAGCGGAGCCCCGGCGTCACCGCCGGCCACGAAATCAAGATGCGAAGCATCACTCATTTTTCGTTCGCAATCGAGAGGGAAGAAGTGCGCCTGCAGCGGTGTGACGCGGCCGGCGAGGACGCCAGCGCTCCGCCCGCGCCTCCCATTTTCTCTTTTATACCGTGGCGGCGTCTGTTTCGTTCACTGGCTTCCATGCCAGCAAGACGAATCATCAACACCACCGTGTCCGCATTTTTCTGCCTTTGCGCGGCGATCCATGCGGACACCGTCATCCTGAAATCCGGGGACAAGGTCGAAGGCAAGATTCTCAGTGAGACCGATGCGGAGGTGACTTTGAACGTGCAGGTGACGGCAACGATCAAGGACGAGCGCGTGATCAAGCGCGACGAGATCGCGAGCATCGAAAAAGTGCAGCCCGACGAAGAGGCGTGGGCCGCGCTCGCAGCCGTCGCGCCGGGAAGCGAGTCGCTGAACCCTGACGATTACGAACGCACGACCGCCGCGTTCGACGGTTTCGTGACGACCTTTCCGAAGAGCAAACATGCCGCGGCGGCGCAGCAGCGGCTCGACCAGTTCACCGCCGAGGCGAAGCGCGTGGAAGCCGGCGAGGTGAAGCTCGAAGGCAAGTGGCTCACGAAGGAACAAATGCAGGAGGAACGCGTGCAGATCGCAGGCCGCATCCTTTTCAACCGCATGAAACTCGCGTCGTCCGCAGGGCAACTCACCGATGCGATGACGATCTTCGCGCAGATGGAGAAAGGCTTCTCCGGCGCAGCGACCTATCCCGAAGCCGTGGAACTTGGACGGCGAATCCTCTCATCGCTCAGGATCGCACTCGAGCAACGGCAGGCGCAGATGAAGCGGCGCAGCGAGGATGAGAACAAACGCCTCGCGACATCCAAAGGCCAGGAACACGCGCAGCTCGACGCGTTGATCAAAAAGGAACGCGCCGCGACGGAGGCGGCAGTCTCGGCAATCGAAAAATCGGGCGTGAAGTGGCTCCCGCTCCAGCCCGCAAACGAGAAGAGCCTCGCCTCGCTCGCGTCGTTCGTGACGTCGGAGACGACGCGGCTGAACGGATTGCCGACCGAAAAGATGCACGAGTCCGCGCTCGCCACGCAGAAGGCCGCCGCCTCGCTCGCCAGCGGCAGCCTCGATGCGGCGGAACGGGCGCTGAAGGATGCGACTGCCGCGTGGTCGGCAAACGAATTTGCAAAGCGATTGAGCGGAAGGCTCGCGGACGCGCGAAAGGCATCTGCCGCCCCCAAGCCCGAGACCCCGGTCCCGGTAGCGACGCCGACGCCGACGCCCACGCCGACGCCGACGCCCAAGCCCGCAGCGACGCCGGCTCCCGCCACCGCAGCGCCGCCGGTGGCAGCCGAGGAGACTCCATTTTACAAAAACCCGATCATCCTCATCGTGCTCGCAGCCCTCGTGGCCTTCGGCGCGATTGCCGGAAAGATGCTCGCGAAAAAGCGCGCCAACGCGGAGAACCCGCCCGAATAACTGCACACCATGCCACGCTCCGCACAAATCCATCGCAAGACCGGCGAGACCGAAATCCAAATCAAGCTCACCATCGAGGGCAGCGGCAAGAGCACCGTCGCGACGAAGATTCCGTTCTTCGACCACATGCTCACGCTCTTCGCGCGGCACAGCCTCATGGATCTGGATGTGAAGGCCGATGGCGACATCGAAGTGGACCTGCACCACACCGTCGAGGACACCGGCATCGCGCTCGGGCAGGCGTTCGCCAAGGCGCTCGGCGACAAGTCGGGCATCCGCCGCTACGGCTTCGCCTACCTGCCGATGGATGAGACGCTCGCACGCGTCGTCGTGGATTTCAGCGGGCGTCCCTTCCTCGAGTATCGCGCGCCTCAGAGCGTCGCGAGCATCGGCGGCTTTGCATTCCAGCTCGTCGAGGAATTCATGCGCGCATTCAGCGTCCACGCGGGGTGCAATCTGCACATCGAAATTCTCTACGGTCGTGACGCGCACCACATGGCCGAGGCAATCTTCAAGGGCCTCGCGAAGGCGACCGACGCGGCCTGCCAGATCGATCCGCGCGTGACGGGGATCCCAAGCACCAAGGGCACGCTCTGAATTTAGGGTTTCAGATTTCGGATTTTCCGGGACACACGATTCACGGAGGATGTCCGCGAACTCAGAAATCAGAAATCGTAAATCCCATGATCGCCCTCATTGACTACGGCTCCGGCAACGTCCGCAGCGTCTTCAACGCACTGAAATCGCTCGGCGCGGACGTGTGGCTCACCGCCGATCCGGCGGAAATTTCACGCGCGGAAAAAGTCGTGCTGCCGGGCGTCGGCGCATTTGGCGACTGTGTGCGCGGGCTGGAGGAGCGCGGGCTTTGGAATGTGATGCGCGATGTGCTCGACAGCGGGGTTCCATTTCTCGGCATCTGCGTCGGCTACCAGATGCTCTTCGATGAGAGCGAGGAATCGCCCGGCGTGCGCGGCTTCGGATTCTTCCGAGGGAAAGTGCGCCGCTTTTCCACGCCGGGAATGAAGGTGCCGCAGATCGGCTGGAACTCGCTCGACCTCGCGCCGCACGCGCTCTGGGCCGGGCTCCCCGCGAATCCCTTCGTATATTTCGTCCACAGCTTCTACCCGGCGACGGACGACGCGCAGGCCGTCATCGCGCACAGCACGTATGGCGAGACTTTCGCCGCCGCTGCTGCGCGAGATCATGTCGCTGGCGTGCAGTTTCATCCGGAGAAAAGCCAGGCCGTCGGCCTCACGATCCTGCGGAATTTTCTCAGCGCAGAGTAACGCGGACAATCCGGTCCGCAGGCCCAGCGGCAAATGTGGTGCCGACAATCTGTCGGCACGGCTCATCAGGAACATATCTAAATCCGGCGATGAGAGGAGCAGAAGTCACGCAAAGACGCAAAGTGATGCGCGCTGATCCGCGATCACCCGGCGGGAGAAAGCCTGCCTGTTGCCATCTTCTTTTTCTTTGCGCCTTTGCGCATTTGCGTGACTTCCCATCGCCGGATTTAGGATAAAAGGCGGACGCGGATATCGGCGCGCCTCGGGAGAGGGACGCCTCATGCTCCGCGCCACCCTGCCGCCTCCGCCCATCCTGCCAGCCGACAGGTTGTCGGCTCCACATTCACATCTTCTCGATCATCGCAGTGCCGAATTCCGAGCACTTGATCTCGGTCGCTCCGTCCATGAGCCGCGCAAAATCATACGTCACTTTCTTTCCGCCGATTGCGCCGTTGATGCCCTTGATGATGAGATTCGCGGCTTCGTTCCAGCCGAGGTAACGGAGCATCATCTCGCCGCTGAGGACCACGCTGCCGGGGTTCACCTGATCCTTGCCCGCGTACTTCGGCGCGGTGCCGTGCGTGGCCTCGAAGATCGCGTGGCCGCTGATGTAATTGATATTTCCGCCGGGCGCGATGCCGATGCCGCCGACCTGCGCGGCAAGCGCGTCGCTGAGGTAGTCGCCGTTGAGGTTCAGCGTCGCGATCACGTCGAAATCCGTCGGGCGCGTGAGCACCTGCTGGAGTGCGATGTCCGCGATGGCGTCCTTGATCACAATGCCTGCGCCCGGCTTGCCCTCGGGGATTTTGCACCACGGGCCGCCGTCAATTTCCACCGCGCCGAATTCATTCTTCGCGAGTTCGTACGCCCAGTCGCGGAACGCGCCCTCGGTAAATTTCATGATGTTGCCCTTGTGGACGATCGTGAGGCTCTTGCGCTTCTGCTCGATGGCGTATTTCAGCGCAGCACGCACGAGCCGCTCGGTGCCGGGCTTCGATACGGCCTTGATGCCGATGCCGACGGTCTCCGCCGCGTCATGTGCGAAACGGATCTTCTTGTATTCCTTCGGGAAATTCTGAGCGAGGAATTCGAGCGTCTTCGTGGCCTGCTCGCCGCCTGCCTCGAAATCAATCCCGGCGTAAATGTCCTCGGTGTTCTCACGGAAAATCACCATCTCCACTTTCTCCGGATGCTTCACCGGCGAAGGCACGCCGGTGAACCACTGCACGGGGCGCAGGCACACATAGAGATCGAGCATCTGGCGCAGCGCGACATTCAGCGAGCGGATGCCGCCGCCGACCGGCGTCGTGAGCGGCCCCTTGATGCCGACGAGAAATTCCTTGAACGCATTGACGGTGTCATCGGGCAGCCACGAATTGAATCTCTTGAACGATTCCTCGCCTGCGAAGACTTCCATCCAGGAGATCTTGCGCGTGCCGCCGTACGCCTTTTCCACCGCCGCATCGAAGACGCGCACGCTCGCAGCCCAGATGTCCGGCCCGGTGCCGTCGCCGCGGATGAACGGGATGATCGGATGATCGGGGACGGTCAGCTTGCCGCCTTGGATGGTCACTTTTTCGCCGGCGGGAACGGTGCAGGTCTTGTATGGCATGAGGTGTTCTTTTTTGAAATTGGAGCGCGAGAGAATGCACACAACATCCGCGAGGTCGAGCGCGCGTTACGATTTCGCGCTGCACCGGGCGGGATCAAAAGCCGTGCGGAATCATCGCACTTGAGTGACGCATGGGAGCAACGGTGAAGCACCGCTCCCCGACTTGTGGGCATCGTCTTGGATTTCACCACGGCTGTCCGAATCTAATCGTCCGCCGCTGTCACTTCCGCACCCGCTCTCCCATGATAATCCGTCCCCTCGCCTGCCTCGCCGTCCTCGTCCCTTCACTCGCACTGTGCGCGAACACGCGCGCCGCGGATACGAAGAAGCCGAACGTCCTCTTTATTGCCGTGGTCAACTTGCGCGACTGGGACGGCTACCTCGGTGCGAAAGAGCGCACGCAGGACGGCAAGGCGAAGAAGCAGTCGAAGATTGATACCGACGGCGGCGTGAGCGGGATCAAGTTCGCACCGCTCGACTGCGAAGGCGACGCATTGCCCGACTACGACATCACGAATTACGGCATCGAGCAGCACGGCGAAAAGTACGACAGGCCGTTCTTTCTCGCCGTGGGACTGCACAAGCCGCACATGCCCTGGAACGTCCCGAAGAAATATTATGACATGTTTCCGGCGGACAAAATTGTGCTGCCGCCGTATCTCGAAAACGACCTCGGCGACTTCCCGCCCGCCGGCGTGAAAATGGCCAATCCCGAGGGCGATCACGCGGCCATTTTGAAATCCGGACGCTGGAAGGAAGCCATCCATGGCTACCTCGCCGCCATCGCCTACACGGACGTGAGAACATCGGCCGCCTGCTCGATGCGCTGGAAAAATCTGCCTACAAGGACAACACGATCATCTGCTTCAGGAGCGACCACGGCTGGCACCTCGGCGCAAAACACCACTGGCGGAAATTTGCGCTGTGGGAGGAAACCACGCGCTCGCCGCTCATCTGGGTCGTGCCCGGCACCGTCTCCGAGCGCACCGTGGATTTCATAACCATCTTATCCGACACTCTGCGATCTCGCCGGCATCGCCGTGCCGAAGCATGTCGAGGAAAAGAGCATCCGCCCGCTGTTCAACGATCCAAAGGCCGAGCGGAGTGCGCCGGGCTTCACGACGTATCGCTTCAAGAACCACACCGTGCGCACCGAGGACTGGCGGCTCATCCGCTATGCGAATGGTGACGAGGAATTTTACGACGAGAAAGCCAATCCGAACGAGTGGGAGAGGCTCGCGACCGATCCGAAATACGCGGAGCAAAAGGCGAAGCTCGCAAAAATGCTCCCCGATCACGCGGGCATCGGCGGCGCGGACGGCAAGGGCGCGGAGAATTCTGGCGACGGCAAGAAGGCCGAGAAGAAGCGGCTGAAGAAGGAAGCGAAGTAAATGTAGGACAGCCGTCCAGCCTGTCCCGAATGCAACCCAAGCGTGCCAGACACCGCCGGAGAGCCATCCGGCAATCCAAGGGCGGATCAACCATGCCTATCCACAGCCTCCGCCAAAGTGCATGACACGCTCCCGGAAATCGCTCACGCTCGCACTCCTGACCTCCGCACCAGCACCCACACGATCGCGGAATTTTTCCCCACACTCCAACCCATGAAAATCACCACGCTCATCCTCTCTCTCGCCAGCGCCGTGCTCATCGCCACGGCATCCGCCGAACCCATCCGCCTTTGGGAAGGCGACGCACCGGGCGCGCTCGGCAAGGCGGACCACGACATCCCGACGCTCACGGCTTTCCTCCCCGCAGCGGGCACGGCGAACGGAACAGCGATCATCATCTGTCCTGGCGGTGGCTACGGCGGACTCGCAGCCCATGAGGGGCAGGGCTACGCGGAGTTTCTCGCAGGAAAAGGGGTCGCGTGTTTCGTGCTGAAATACCGACTCGGCTCGAAGGGCTACCGGCATCCCGTGATGATGCACGACGTACAGCGCGCGATCCGTCTCGTCCGCACGAACGCCGCGAAGTGGGCCGTGGATCCCGCGCGCATCGGGGTGATGGGCAGCAGCGCGGGCGGACATCTCGCGACGACATCGGTGACGCATTTCGACTCGGGAAAAGCAGACGCCACGGACGCAGTGGATCGCACGAGCTGCCGCCCGGATTTCGGCGTGATCTGCTACGGCGTGATCAGCATGGAAGACGGCGTGACGCACGGCGGTTCAAAGAACAATCTGCTCGGCAAAGATCCCGCCGCCGATCTCGTCGAGCTGCTCTCAAACGACAAACAGGTGACGAAGAACACACCTCCGTGCTTCGTGTGGACGACCGGCGAGGACAAGGCCGTGCTGCCGGAAAACAGCTTCCGCTTCGTGCAGGCGCTGCGGAAAAACGGGATCGCCTTCGATTTCCACGTCTATGAAAAAGGCCCGCACGGCATCGGCCTCAGTCCGGGCAAGAACGGCGTGCCTGCGGGCGATGTGCATCCGTGGGGGAAAGATCTGGTGTTCTGGCTGCAGCAGCACGGGTGGGTGAAGTGAGGCGGAAAAATGCTCAGTTCTCAGTTCTCAGAAAGGCACCTGTGCGCGGAGCAAAATAGTGAGCACTGAGCACTCATCCCCTTCCCCCGTGCATCCCACACGCTGCGCGGCTGCTAAGATCCGCGCCCACTTTCACCACACACCGCACACAAACATCCCGAATCCCTGGACCGGAAAAGGAAATCCATACACCCGCAAAGAAGTCTGCGCTCGCCTGCGCGCCACGCTGAAAAAGGGCAATGCCATCATCGCGGGCGGCGCGGGCACGGGCATCTCGGCGAAGTTCATCGAACGCGGCGGCGCTGACCTCATCATCATTTATAATAGCGGCCGCTTCCGCATGATGGGCCACGGCTCCACGGCGGGCATGATGGCTTACGGCGATGCGAATGCCATCGCGATGGAGATCGGCGAATTCGAAGTGCTGCCTGTCGTCGAGGAATGCCCCGTCATCTGCGGCGTTCACGCGACCGACCCGCGCCGGCGCATGTGGCACTGGCTCGGCAAGGTGAAGGAGATGGGCTTCTCCGGCGTGAACAATTTTCCCACGCACACGATCGTGGACGGCCACTTCTGCGGCGTGATCGAGGAGACCGGCATGAGCGTGAAAAAGGAATTTGAGATGGTCGCGCTTGCGCGGCGGATGGACCTTTTCTCCGTCGTCTATGTCGGCTCGCCCGAGGAGGCCGTTGAAATGGCGAAGGCCGGCGCGGATGCGATCATCGCGCACGTCGGCACGACCGTCGGCGGGAGCATCGGCGTGAAGAGCGCGGTGAAGACCTGGGACTTCACCATCAAGCGCACGCAGGAGATCATTGATGCCGTGACGCGCGTGCGAAAGGACATCTTCTTCCTCTGCCACGGCGGGCCGATCAATACGCCCGAAGACGCCGAGCGTGTGATTCAAAATACGGACGCCGTCGGCTTCGTCGGCGCGACCAGCTTGGAGCGCATGGACATCGAGGAATCGCTCACGAACCTCACGCGGAAATTCAAATCGCTGAAAGTGCCGAAGCGCGCGAAGCGGAAGTAGGACGCGTGGCGGTTGCGGACAGTGCGACGCGGATGTGGAGTGGTGACTGGTGAAAAGTGACTGGTTCCGAATCCGCGTGCGCACGGATGATGCCTTGTGAGTCCCGTTGCGCGCTGGCTGCAACACCAGTCACCGTTGACCGGTCACCAGTCACATATTTTTCCTAGCCGCACCCCGCACTCGCCGCCAAGCTCTCCGCGCGCCATGTCCCAAAACCCCGACCTCCCCTGGTGGAAACAGCTCAACCGCTACCACTGGTTCGTCCTCATCGTTGCCTCTGCAGCGTGGTTCTTCGACTGCCTCGATCAGCGCCTCTTTTCCCTCGCGCGAGTCCCCGCGCTCGTGGAACTCATGAAGCTCCCCGCGAGCGACCCGGCGTTGCAGGCATTTGGGAAAGTCGTCACGGCGTGCTTCCTCATCGGATGGGGAATCGGCGGCATGATCTTTGGTTCGCTCGGCGACAAATTTGGCCGCGCGAAGATGCTCACGGTGACCATCCTCATTTATTCCGCATTCACCGGCCTGAGCTACTTCAGCCGCACGCAGTTGGACTTCACTATCTTCCGTTTCCTCACCGGCGTCGGAGTCGGCGGCGTGTTCGGCCTGGCCGTCGCGCTCATCGCGGAGACCGTGCCGGACGGCGCGCGCACACAGGCCCTCGGTCTGCTGCAAATCCTCTCCACCATCGGCAATATCTCCGCAGGCTTTGCGAAGATGGGCATTGATGCGCTGGAAAGAAACCACACCATCGCCGCCGGCTCCGGCTGGCGCTGGATGTTCCTCATCGGCGCTGTGCCCGCGTTCATGATCATCTTCACCCGCGGCCATCTGAAGGAACCCGCATCCTGGCTGCGCCTGAAGGAGAAGGGACTGCTGAAAAAGGGAGGCATCTTTTCCCCGTATGCCTCGCTCTTGGCCGACGGGCGGTGGAGGAAGAATCTTTTCTTCGGTGCGATTATCGCCAGCACCGGTGTCATCGGCCTCTGGGCCATCGGCGAATACGCCGTGGATTTGCAAAAGGTCGTCTTCAAGCAGCACTTCGAGAAAATCGTCGCCGCTGATCAGGTAAAGGGCGAAGTCGATTGGGCCATCACCATCGCCTACCTCTGGAACATGCTCGGCGCCGCCGTCGGCATGATGATCTTCACACGCATCGCGCAGATTGGCCGGAAGCTCGCCTTCATCATTGGCTTCACCGCCGCGCTCATCGCCACGTTCCTCGTCTATCAGAACATGTCCTCCCCCATCGCCGCGCGTTGGATGATGTTCCTCATGGGCGCAGCTCAGCTCAGCGTCTTCGCCGGCTTCGCCATCTACCTGCCCGAGCTTTTCCCCAGCCGCCTGCGCAGCACCGGCACGAGTTTCTGCTACAATCTCGGCCGCTTCGCCGCCGCCGCCGGCAGCTTCTTCTCGGCAAAGCTCACCGCCGATGTCTTCGGCGGCTACGCCAAGCAGGACCCGGCACTCCCGCTCCGTTATGCGGCCATGACCATGTGCTCCATCTTCCTCATCGGCCTCATCGCCTCGTTCTTCGCCCCCGAGACAAAGGGCAAGCCGCTGCCGGAGGAATAGCGCAAAAAGCAAGGAGCAGGCGCGCCCCCACCCCGTATGTCAGCCTCGGGGCGAGGGTGCCCCGGCTCCTTGCGGCACCGCCAACGCTCAGACCGCCGGCCACCGCGCATCCCGCAGCGCGGGAAACTCCGCACGCCATGCAGCGACATCGGCGTGCAAGATTTGCGCGTTGAGGATCGTCTCGGCCGTGCCTGCATCCGCGATGATCTCACCGTGCGGATTCACAACCACGCTGCGCCCGCAATATTCGAAGCGCGGTTCGCTGTCCGTGCGGTTCACGCCAATCACAAATGCCAGGTTCTCGATCGCGCGCGCCCGCAGCAGCGTGAGCCAGTGCTCGATGCGCTTCACCGGCCACGCGGCGATCTCGATGAAAAGATCCGCGCCGAGGCGCGCCGCCGCCCGGAACCTTTCCGGAAAGCGCAGGTCGTAGCAGATGAGCGGCGCGGCGGTGAATTCGCCGAGGCGGAACACGACCGCCTCGTTGCCCGCCTCATGCACCTTGTCCTCCCCCGCCCCGCTGAACGGCTGCTGCTTCACGTAGCGCGCGAGCAGCGTGCCGGCGGCGGCGAACGTCACGGACTCGTTGCGACCGAGTCCGCCTGCGCCGGGATTTACCACGCCGCCGGTCACTGTGCAGCGGTGCCGCAGTGCGAGCGTGCGGAGGAAATTTTCCGTCCCGCGC
>Ga0194043_1002131_pt1 | contig 10956 bp, 8 predicted proteins | sample JunL4415m_MetaG_FD_161274 | JGI IMG/M metagenome (GOLD analysis project Ga0194043, IMG submission 161274) | Anoxic zone freshwater microbial communities from boreal shield lake in IISD Experimental Lakes Area, Ontario, Canada - Jun2016-L442-15m | ecosystem: Environmental > Aquatic > Freshwater >...
ATCGCCATCGGAGACAATTGTCTGGAGAGCCGTATAGACCGCATGCTTGCCGCCGGCAGTAACCAACACTTGGCTAGCAGAGCAGGTCACGCCAGAGTCGCGAAGAGTCTTGGCCGCTATGGCTGCTCGCAGCTCAGGCAATCCTGGGGTGGGCGAATACCGATGGTTCTGAGGATCGCGGCAAGCCTCAACGGCTGCCTCAACGATTGCGGCAGGGGTAGGGAAGTCTGGCTCCCCTGCTCCAAATCCGATTACGGGCTCGCCGGCTGCCTTGAGGGCCTTCGCCTTTGCATCGACTGCAAGGGTCGCAGATGGAGCAATCGCAGCAATTCGTGGGGATATGCGTTCTTTAGTCACGCCAGTGATTCTCGCACGCCCGGCACTGCGCTCACGAACGAATAGCGAATGAATTGAGCGCGTATTGAGAGCGCATTAAGAGCGCATTGCGAGCGAATCGAGCGCTAGTGGAGCGCTAACCGAGCCCTAATCAAGCACGCATGGCTCAAGGGTGCCACGGCGGGAAGCAATCTGCGCCCTAGCCTTAGACCCTCATGCGCCTCAAAAATCGCTTGGATAGGCAATCGACCGGATCCTTCGGTCGCCTCCGCTGTAATCCACTCAACCACCCACAAACCTCCAAGGCCGCTGCTGCGATTCTTGGCATAGTCATCTGCGCCGCGTCTTTTGTGGCGACAGGAGTCTCCTCACCTGTATCCGCTTACGGACTCGCAGCACCGGTGAGCCCGAGTCCAGAGGCGTACGCAATTATCGACGCGGATCGCGGAGTCATACTCGAGTCGCGCGACCTTCATACTCCTCGCAACGCTGCGAGCATGGTCAAACTCGCAACTGTCCTAACTGCAGTTACTCACCTCGATCCAAAGGTGGGAGTACCTGTTAGCGCGCGAGCAGCTGCCGAGCCGACAATGCGAATCGGTATGCCAGCCGGCGAAGTATGGCCTCTAGAGCAGATGATCAACTCGGCCCTAATGGTCTCCGCAAACGATGCTTCTTGGGCGATAGCCGAGTGCTCGGGAGGGAGCGCTGAGGGGTTCGCTACACAAGGGCAGAGACTCCTCGCGCACTTAGGTGCTCGAGATGGAAAGTTCTCTGACCCCGCGGGGCTAGATGATCAGAACTCATTGGGCGGAGGAAGCTTCTTAAGCCCATGGGACCTCGCGGTTATTGGGCGCAACGCTTTGGCTGTCCCGCGAATCGCAGCCGCTACCAACAGTCGCGAAATTAGCTTCACTGATGTAAGCGGCAGACCACACCGCTACATCAACCACAACAAAACACTCCTTAACGGATACGCAGGCGCAAACGGACTCAAGACAGGCTTCACCGACAACGCGGGCCGCACGCTCATCGCTTCTGCAACACGCGACGGGCGCACCATGATTGCCGTCGTGTTTGGAACCTATGACACAGCAGGCTGGGCAGGAGCGCTTCTAGACCAAGGGTTTGCGAGCAATCCAACCCTCGAGGTAGCGGGCGAGAAATTGCCGCCGGTCCGCATAAAAGAGGCTAAATCAAAGCGTGGAGTTAAGCCGGTCTGCGCTAAGGGAGTGAGCAATCCAGGGGCGATCGCCGGAGTAACTGCTGGAGTTGCTGCTGGAGTTAGCACAGCAACTGGGGCGACAGGGAGCACAAGTACCTCGGCGCCTGCAGAGACCTCAACGACTAGGCAGGGAGCATCGAAGAACTCCGCCTCAGGAGGATCAATCTGGAGCACGGTAGGTGCTTGGTTCGCTGCGCTACTCGGGGTGCTCGCAGTATTAGTAATTCTTAGAAGGCGCGCCGTGCTTCGCAGAAGACGCATGCGAGCAGAGCGACGAAAAGCAATCGCACGCGCTCAACGCGCTGGATCTATCCACGTGATCGATGCGAAGACCCCGACTGGTCGTGTGGACCCTCGGCGCAGGCGCCGTTAATTGTTGCAAGGAGGCCTAGTTGTTAGGAGGCTCGAACTGGAGTTGGCTCCCAGGCGCGTAAATCGCCAAGGCGCTCGTCGTTCGAGAAGACCTCAACGATGCTCTGCTCAATGCGAAGTCTGCGCATGACAACGCGAACCTCGTTCTCCTGGTTATAAAGCATCAAAGTCACTGCAACGCCTTGCTCTCCGGCACGTGCGGTGCGCCCTGAGCGGTGCAGATAATCCTTGTGGTCATGGGACGGGTCGTAGTGAATAACTACATCGACTCCATCAACGTGGATTCCTCGAGCGGCTACATCTGTAGCGACCAAGACCGACATTTTCCCAGCGGAGAAGTCTGCGAGAGCCTTCTCACGAGCACTCTGGCGGAGATCTCCGTGAATCGCACCTGCCCTAATTCCCTCACGCTCTAACTGCTCGACGAGTTTGTCGGCACCACGCTTTGTGCTGCGGAAGATGAGAGTGCGGTTAACCCCACGAGCAATCGCAGCAGCCACCTTTACCTTGTCTAGTTGGTGCACCTGCAAGAAGTGGTGGCGCATCTGCTCAACTGTTGGCTCATTGGACTCCACCTCGTGGAATACCGGATCAACCATGTATTTCTGAACAAGTCGATCGACAGCGCCGTCAAGCGTTGCTGAGAAAAGCATGGTCTGGTGCGGTCCGGTAGCGCGGTAGAGAATCTTCTGGACCTGCGGCATGAACCCCATATCCGCCATCCGGTCAGCCTCGTCAAGGACCATTACCTCAACTCCGCTCAGCTCCATCTCGTTGCGCTCCATAAGGTCAATGAGGCGACCTGGGGTTCCAACAATGATCTCGACGCCCTTGCGAAGTGCGTCTACCTGAGGGTCCATCGAGACTCCGCCGTACATGGCCTTGACGCTTACTCCAAAGGCTTTTCCTAGAGGAGCAAGCGCATCCTTGACCTGCACTGCAAGCTCGCGGGTAGGCACCAAAATTAATCCCGTTGGTCGCTTCGGCTCAGCCTTAGAGACTCTCTGGAGCATTGGGACACCGAATGCAAGTGTCTTGCCTGATCCGGTCTGCGCTTTTCCGCAAACATCACGCCCAGCAATTCCATCTGCGATCGTTAGATTCTGGATAGCAAAAGGGGCGTTGATTCCTTGTTCGCGTAATGCTTCGATGAGGTCAGTCGCGACGCCAAGCGCCTCGAAGGTAGTTGTCTCAGTCACGGGTTCTCTATTCACGTTTGTAGGGTTGGGCGTACGCCTTGTTGGGTCGCACTCCATGCCACTTTTAAGCCGCTAAACGGCCCCGTTGACGCGAGGTTGACCCGCGGGCCATTCGACCCGTTGCTACAGGATACCCATATATGGACGAATTTAGTGATCAGGCGCGGCAGTGATTCATTCGCCTGGCAACCAAGAAATTCAGGGGTGCCTCTTCTTTTAGGCGTAGAGGCCCACCATTTATGCCCTTTTTTGGGCCTTTTTTGGGCCTTTTGCGGCCCAGCTACGGCCCAACTACTGCCCTGTTACGGCCCTATTACCACGGCATTGCGGCGCCACCATTTGGGCGCAGAATCTGTCCGGTCATGAATGAAGCACCTGTTGAGCAGAGAAAAAGCAGGGTATCTGCAACATCTTGAGCCTCACCAACCCGTCGAAGCGGGGCCATTGATCCGAAGCGCTTCTTGTACTTCTCTACGCGCTCGGGGTCTTCGTTGCCCTCTGCATCGGTGTAGTTGTGGCGAGAGAAATTGGTGTGAATGACTCCAGGAGCAATGGCATTGACGCGTATCCCCTCCGGTCCAACCTCGGTAGCAAGAGTTTTTGTGAGCATTGCAACAGCTGCCTTAGTCATTGCGTAGCAAGCAAGAGTTGGCGCTGGAGTGTCGATCGCCCCAGAAGAGATGTTGATGATATTGCCTGAGCCTTGGGGAATCATGTGGCGAATAGCGCCTTGGCAACCGTAGAAAACGCTCTTCATGTTGATCGCAAGAATTCGCTCAAATTCGTCATCTGTTACTTCGGCGACCATCTTGTTGTGCGGAATACCCGCGATGTTCCCCATGATGTCGATACGTCCATGGGAGGCGACGGCACCATCGATCAGTGCATCAACCTGAGCTCGCGATGTGACATCAGTTCGTACCGCTGATGCGCTACCGCCGGAGTCGCGAATTTCATCTGCCGTGGCCTGAGCAGCGGCCTCATCGATATCGCCGCCGACGATGATCGCTCCTGCTGCAGCGAGGGTAAGTGCAGATGCCTTACCGATACCGCTACCTGCTCCTGTTAAGACTGCAACCTGACCAGAGAGGTCATACCCCGCAAGCACATCAACCATTTTTGTTGCTCCTTAAATGAATAGTGGACATAGGCGAGACTACGAGGCGCGGCGAGTACCGTGCCGAATGGAGACGCATTAGAAGATGGAGAGGGCAGAGGCCCCGCAATCGCTGGGCCCGGAGACTTAGGAGGAACAGTCGAGTCTCTACGGATCGCAAGTTTAAATACCCACTGGGGAGTGACTCTTTCTGACAGGCCATTCGATGTGGTCGAGGCGTGCGTGGCCCTCAATCCTGACGTCCTCGTGCTTCAGGAGTCATGGCGCCCCAATGCCCAGCCGGGTTACGCATCTGAGATTGCGAAGAGGCTTGGAATGACCCTCCATGAGCTCCCGATGATGTCCGACCGAAACTCGGCTAGACCCCGGGGCCTCGCTCTCCCGCCGGGCGAGGTCGGCGACTGTGGTCTTGCTGTCCTCACAACTCTTCCCGTAATTGACCGCATAAACATCAACCTTGGGCATGCCCCTGGTGACGCGATCAAGGATCGCTTTGGACTGGCGCTAACTATCGCTCTCCCATCAGGAGCACGCGCAACGATCGCAGGGGTACATGCATCTCACCGTCTCTGGGGATCGCTCCCTCAGCTGCGACGCCTTCACAATGCAATCAATGAGATTGGCGGTCCGAGTGCAATTGTCGGCGACTGCAACATGTGGGGCCCAGCAATCGCACCGGTACTGCGAGGCCGACGGCGCGCAGTTAAGGGGCGAACGTGGCCCGCGTCTCGACCACATAGTCAGATAGACCACATCTGGATCGATCGGTCGTGGAGAGTCCTATCTGCATCAGTCGAGCCCAATGTTGGGTCCGACCACCGACCAATCAAGGCAGAGATCCAACTTCGCGAAGATTCGCCGTAATATCTGCTCCATGGCACAAACAGACGATCAAATTTCAGCGGCGACAGCACAAACAAATATGCAGAAGACCGTCATCATCACCGGTGGCAATGCTGGGATAGGTAAGGAGAGCGCAATCGCAATAGCCGCAATGGGCGCTCGCGTGATATTCACTTCCCGCGACGCTCGCCGAGGGGCTGAGGCGCTTGCCGAGGTTAAGGAGCGCAGCGGATCAAAGAAAGTTGAGCTGCTATCGCTTGATCTTGCGAGCCTTGCTTCAATTCGATCCTTTGCAAACGAAGTCGCGAACACGACCGACCGGATTGATGTTCTGCTCAATAATGCCGGACTCCTGCAGACAAGCCGAAGCGTCACCGTCGATGGATTCGAGACGACCTTCGGCGTGAATCACCTAGGGCACTTCCTTCTAACTGATCTATTACGCGGAATACTTGCAAAGACCGCAGCCGATTTTGGTGGAGCGCGCGTTGTAGTAGTTGCATCAAATGCCCACAAGTTCGCGCGCAATGGAATCGATTTCGACGACCTAGATCGCGTTAAGAGTTACTCCGCAATGGGCGTTTACGGAGAGTCGAAACTCGCCAACATCCTGTTCGCTAACGAGCTTGCTAAGAAATTCGCTGACACAGGAATCACTGCTAATTCGCTCCACCCGGGATACGTAGCGAGTCGGTTTGGTCGAGACGGAGATACTGGGCGCCTCGATTGGGCCGTTGCACTTGGAGCGAAACTATTTGCGATCAGCCCTAAGAAGGGTGCAGAGACCTCAGTCTTCGTATCTACAGACGCATCTTGTGCCACGCAGACCGGCGGCTACTACGAGAAATCAAGGCTCAAAAAACCAGCTTCTCAAGCATTAGATGCTGGCGCCGCTAAGAGACTCTGGGAAGTAAGCACGCAGTTAGTCGACCGCTAACTCCAACTCGAGTTTTGCTTTTCTTACTTGCTGATTTCTATCTGCGCCGGTAAATAGAAATTTTGTCGATCGACTCAACAAACTTGTACTGCCTTTTTATGATTCGAGAGAACTCCGGAAAACGTGAGATTGGATAGAGCTCCGAGCCACGGATAGCCGCAGGCGCAGTATCAAGTACGTACTCAGGAGGGTGCTCTTTGAGATCCCCCATAAAGAGCGTCCAAGCACCAGGAGTGGCTTGCTCAATTGTCTCTGGAGTCGGGGCTCGTCCGCCCCAGTGCCCCGTTAAGAAGCCTGTGCTGAGAAATCTTGTTGCGGGGAGTTTGCCCGATGCCCAGTAAATCTCCGGGACACTCCCCCACACGAGAATGTGGTCTTGCTCGGAGGTGTTCTTAATTAGATACTCGCTCACGGACTGGTAACGCGGAGCAGAGTCGAACGGCTTGACCCAGAATCCAAGTAGCGAGAACGACACCGCAATCACCGCTGCAAGTGCCACTGTTCTACGCATAGCCACCTCGCTGGCTCCAGCTAAAGAGCCCGCTGCAAGTAGCACGAGAGCGGGCAGCAACTGCAGGTAATAGTGGCCAAAGAACCTAAAGCCGAAGACCACTGCAACCGCCGACGATGCGAGCCAAAGCCAGAGGTCAGCATCGGCCTTACGGCGTTCCTTGTCGCGCCATGCACTCGGAATCCACCAAAGCAGCGGGGCCTGACAGGCTGCAAACGCAGCAGTCATCAAAAAAAACATGCCAATTACATAGAGCGATGCCGTATCTGCTCCAACATAGGAACCGTTGCCGAGTACCGCCCAGAATAAGAGATCTGATGGCCCCACCAATGCTGCAACGATGAGCAGTGGAAGGGCGAAACCGGCCGCAGCAAGCGCTACTCCTCTGCGCCCAGTACGACGCGCGGCGAGGTATGCAATCGGTAGAAGAGCGGCAGCGCCGGTTTGTTTACAGAGTGTGGCAAAGGCAATCGCTGCCCCTGAAGCAGCCGGGCGGTTTCGCTGCGCCAGAACAATCCCGGCAGTCATCGGCAAGAGCATGAAAATCTCGAAATTCGCAGCCTGCCCATCTTGAGGCGCAAAAGCTACGGTCCCCATCACGAACAGGAGCCCAGCTAACCACTGGGCACGCGTTCCCCAACGTCGATGTGCTTCGAACGCAAGGAGCCAGCCGGTTAGGGCAACAACAATCGCGGCGATGAGGCGAACAGACCAAAGTGCAGTTGTATGAAACGCGCGAAATGTAACCGCATATAGATAAGGAACTAGCGGCGGTTTGCGATCTGCTGCATCCTCGTAGAGGTTCCCTCCACTATTCACAACCTCCGCTTGAGCCCCTAAGAATGACTCGTCAGAGTTAAAGACCGGTACTACCCACCCGGGAGCGCGCAGTGCGGCCGAGACGACTAGGAGAAGGAGGAAAAATGCGAGAGTTGGGCCGCTTGCGGAGCGTATTTTCTCTCTCGGGGTGAGGGTCTCAGCCACCACTGGTTGGATCCATCCGCTCGGGTCGGCCCCTCGAGTTCAAGCGAGGGCGGGGCCCCATTCTGCCTCAAGGCCGCTTGGCCATTCTGTCACTCAAAAATCTCTTTCCAAAAGCGGCGCCTCCAGCGCTACCGTGAGTGGCATGATCGCAGGCGATGCTTAGCCCTAGACAGCACATCCGTATCAGCCTCAAGCGTTTTGCCGCTTTAGGGGTAATCACCGCATCCGTTCTGGTCGGTACCCCCGCAGGTGCGTCAACAAAGAGCGCAGCCGCCCCCAGTCGAGTCCTCATGCTCGCACTCCCTACTGTCACTTGGGCCGATATTCGAGACCACAAACTTCCCCACCTTGAACCACTTCTGCGCACGTCGTCCATAGCCAACCTGATGCTGCGCACCACGACACGCAACACAGATGCGGGCGATGGCTACGCGACTATCGGGGCCGGCACGCGAACTAGCGGTGGCACCGAACCTGGCGCAGTGCTCCAGTCGGATGAAGAGTACGGAGGCTCAACGGCGGCCGAGATATATCAACGCCGCACCGGGTACCAGCTGCACGCAACTGCGGGCGCACTTGGATTTCCTCAGCTCATCGCAGCAAACGATGCATACCTATTCGACTCGGTGCCGGGTTCGCTAACAATTGCCCTCCTCGGTGGCGGTTACGGAGCTAGCGCTATCGCTAACGCGGATCATGGCGAGGCAGTCCCCGCTGATGACCGATTCCATAGGGAAGCAGCGTTGACCATGGTCGACGACACGGGTCGTCTACCTGGTGGTTATGTCGCGGACTCGCTCCTACGAAAAGATAACGGTGCACCTTTTGGGCTTGCGTTAGATACCAGTGCCGTCATGGATGCTTTCGATAATGCATGGGGCGATGATCAGGTCGTTCTAGTCGAGGCATCAGACCTCGCACGTGCAGATGCGTACCGCTCTGTGGCGACGCCCGCTGAGCGCGGACGCCAGCGTCTCGCAGCGCTTAAATCTACCGATGAATTAATTGCAAAATTGCTAACCCGCATCGACACCAAGCGAGATGTAGTAGTTGCCTTCGGGGCATTCCACCCGTCCTACGCCCACAATCTAGGGATTTTTGCTATTCACGGCCCGACATTCTCCGCTGGTCTAGCTGAGAGCAGTACCACTCGCAGGGCAGGGTACGTTGCCCTCCAAGACATCGCTCCCACTGTTCTAGAGCAGCTCCAAATTCAGGTTCCCGAGAGCATGGAGGGGCGAGCCGCAAAGTCCACGGGTTCATCTGAGAACTTTTCAGAGCGAGTTGCAGACCTAAGTCTTGAGAATCTCCAGTCACAGTTCCGCGACTCTGTCATCGGCACTGCAATGGTTGCTCTTGCGATTGTCGCAGTGCTTATTGCGTTAGCCGGTCTAGCCGTGCTGCAGTTACCAAGGTTTGCCAGGGCTCGAAATCCATACGCTGCATTGTGCCTCGCTGCGCCTGGGCTAATCGCAGCAACATTCCTAACTGCTCCATTCCCATTCCACGAGTGGGGTGCTGGCACGTACTGGTTCGCAGTTGTTGCTTTTGCTTTAGTTTTTGGAGCAGGTTGTGTCGCCTCCCGCAGAGTGAACTGGCTATTACCAACTTCAATAGCGGCGGGCTTCCTTGTATTACTCCACTCCGTTGACGCTCTTACTGGAACCCGCCTGCAGTTTGCGACCGTCTTTGGCTACTCGCCAACCGTTGGAGTGCGAGTCACAGGTCTAGGCAATCCGGCTTCAGCGCAACTCAGCGCTGCCGCACTTATCCTCGCGACAATTCTCGTCGCATGGATTGGCGCAAAGCGTGGTATTCGCATTGCAGCAATCCTTCTCGGTCTCGTACTCATCGTCGTAGCGGCTCCGCCTTGGGGCCAAGATTTTGGTGGAGCTCTCTCGGACGCCCCAGCATTCGCAGTCTTCCTATGGCTAGCAGCGGGTAAAAAAATTAGGGTGAAGACAGTTGCGCTATTTGGAGTAGCTCTCGTTGTAGCTGGTCTCCTCGTTGGGTTTGCAGACCTGACACGCCCTCGGGACTCCCGAACTCACGTAGGGAGATTCTTTGAGAAGATCGGAAACGAAGGAGTAGGCGGCTTCTTGACAGTCGTAGAGCGCAAAGCCGGCCTCATGCTCGACACGTTCTTAGTCCCAACTTGGGTTCTTGCATCACTCGCCTTGATCGGATTCTTGGCGTTCCTTGGCTGGGGCACTCCTTGGATCAGAAGATTGAACTCAAATTTACCGACGCTTCGAGCCGGTGGAATTGCATTCGGAACTATGGCGGTTCTTGGGCTGCTGCTAAATGACTCAGGCGTCACAGTGCCGGGAATGATGCTCGCAATAATGGTGCCGTGTCTTCTGTCACTAATAGTTCTCCAGCCTTCGTCAAACGAAGATGAGAAGCCTCCTCTAGGGTATGAGAAGGAAGATGAACCCGGTAATTCGCTAAGAAGTTAGGTCCGAAGTGGATAACGCAAGTCGCAGTAATTCATTCGGAATCCTCTCAGCGCCGATCGAGGCAGCATTAGAGATTGCTAACTTGCCTGTTACCGCGTTTGGTCTGCTTCAAAAGAAAGTCGGAGACACAGCGCGATCCATGCTCACTGCGGGCAGCAGCGCGTACCCAGAGTTTGATATCGCAGATGAAGCTGACCCCGGCATTTTTGGTCCGGGTTCTATGACTTGGCGGATTCACGCAGATAAATCGATGCTTGTCGGTGGGCTGCGTGCATTGTTCGTCCAATCGCTTCACCCTCTTGCAATTGCTGGAGTGGCCGAGCATTCCGCATACCGCTCTGACCCGCTTGGTCGTCTTGCTAGAACCGGGCGTTTCGTAGCGACAACTACATACGGCACCACCCAAGAGGCGCAATCTGCGATTGAGATGGTCCGCAATGTGCATCAAAAAGTTAGGGGCGAGGCCTCAGACGGTCGCAGTTACAGCGCTAACGACCCGGCACTGCTTTCATGGGTGCACAACGTAGAGGTCGAGTCTTTCCTGCTCGCATACCGCACCTACGGGAAGCGCATTACGAACGCGGAGGCGAACACCTATGTTCAGGAGATGCGCGTTCTAGGGCTCGCACTTGGAGCAGATGACCTCCCGGAGACCGCAGAGGCATTATCGAATTGGATCTCCAGGCACCCAGATGCAGCACCTAGCGATAAGGCACACGAGGTAGTCAGATTTCTAGTTCTTCCCCCGCTCCCGCTTGCTGTAATGCCCGCATACGGCGTTATGGCGGCGGCCGCGATTGAACTCTTGAGTCTTAGGCAGCGATTTTTACTGCGCTTGCCGTTGCCCATAATTACGTCCCAGGTCGTAGTAAAGCCAGCGACTGGAGCGCTATTAGCACTTCTGGGGTGGGCGCTCGGCCCGCCTCCCCCCATGCTCGCCTCGCTAAATATCTCCGAGAATAGATAGTTTCTC
>Ga0194043_1002132_pt1 | contig 10953 bp, 10 predicted proteins | sample JunL4415m_MetaG_FD_161274 | JGI IMG/M metagenome (GOLD analysis project Ga0194043, IMG submission 161274) | Anoxic zone freshwater microbial communities from boreal shield lake in IISD Experimental Lakes Area, Ontario, Canada - Jun2016-L442-15m | ecosystem: Environmental > Aquatic > Freshwater >...
AAAGGCCGTCCAGCTCCCGGCTTGCAGTGGTGCAGTTGAGGAGAAGATCGAACCAGCGCTGTCCACAGCGACGCAGAGGCTCGGCGTCGGGCAGGCACCTCCGGTCAGTGCCCCTTTGGTGGACAGCGCTGCCAGCACCCATGATCTGGTGGTCCCGAACGGGGAGGTCGACACCGCTAGGTCGGCTCCGTTATCCGTCATGATGCAGGTCGGCCCAGTTCCGCAGTTGATGCTCGACCAGATGGTGCTGCTGCTGATCGAGGAGATTGACCACGATCCCGAGGACAGGTTGTTGGGAGTCGCCACGCGGCCCAGCGAATCGGTGGCAATGCAATCGCTCGAATTTTGGCATGAGACGCTCGAGAATGGGGCGGGCCGGAGGGTGAGGCCGGATCCCGTGGTGAAGGTCGTCGCTGACCAGCTGGTGCCCGGGGTGAACGGAGAGCTACTGCTCAAGATGGTGCCGCTCGGACCAACGGCGACACACAGCGACGTTGACGGGCACGAAAGGCCATCGATGGGGGTAGAGCCGGTGATGCTGACGGACCAGCTCCCGACAGCGGGGTTGTGACTCAGGATGATGTCCCCCACCTCGTCGGTTGCCGCACAGGTGGTGGAGGTGGGGCAGGAGATAGCAGTGATTACTTCCGTCGGAACTACATCGGTCGAGCTCCAGCTGGGCGTTACTGCACTGGGGTCGCCGGACCAGAGCGCACCGTTCTCGTCTCCGAGGAGGCAGAGCGTGCTGCTGGCACAACTGATGGCGGTGACATCATGGGCCCCAGCCAATGACTGTGTCGTCCAGGTGGGTGAGGCTGATCCCGGATTCGCACTTCTCGCCATCAGCCCGTTCAATCCGCCGCTCACGCAGGAGCTTGTCGTGCAAGACACGGACGTAAGCGATTGTCCGGCCAATGTCGTCAGCGACCAGGTTGTTGGTGTGGTGGGATCCCCGGCGACGATGTTGCCGTTCATGTCAACCGCCACGCAGAGTGAGGGCGATGGGCAACTCACCCCAACCAGTGACTGATGGGGATCGACGACGCTGATGGTCCATGACCTCGGGCTCCCCGACGTCGATGACCACCCGAATCGTCCGTCGCCGGTCACGAGGCCGCAGGCTCCGGTCGAAAGGCATGAGGATCCGGTGATCGCTGCGGCCGGGAGCGAAGTGGTGGCATCCAGGGTCACCGGCGACCATGATGAGGTACTGGCCCCGGCGGGTGCACTCTGGGCAACGCCGAGGCTTATTAGGGATGCGATCACGGCAGTTGCGACAACTAGCCGGAACGATGTGACGGTGGTTCGGATGGTCATTATCTTCACTACCTCGCCACGATCGCTGTTATTTCATAACCGTATACCTCGCGTGATATGAAAATGCAGCGGGATGGCGAGGAGGTCCGTTACTGCAGTCCGTGTGAGCGTGCCCGTGGTGCGATGAGTTGAGCGCTGTCCGGAGCAGCGCGATAGCGCTCTTGGCCTTCGCCAACTACCTTGGGCCGAGATTAGGAACCCGAGACGAGAGTGGCGGGCACGCGTGGTTCATGCTGATGAGCACTCAGGTCTCGGACAGGCGTGGGCCTGCGACGATCCTGGTGCCAATGGGTGTCGATTTGACGGCCGGATGGCCAGAACGATGGAGCTCGTGGGACGACGCCCGGTGACTGGCGGTGGGTGAACCGACTATCTCCGTTGTTGTCATCGTCAAGGACGAGCCGATGATCGACGAGACCCTCACGCTCCTGCACCCGCTGTGCGATGCCGAAGGGGCTGAGTGCGTCGTCATCGATTCTTCTGAAGGCCGCCTCGCCGAGATCGAGCGGCGGCACCCCTGGGTTCGCTGGATCGCCTTCGAGGGGCCGTTCGGTCGCAAGGTCACGATCCCCCATCAGCGCAACGCTGGCGTCCGAGCAGCCAACGCCCCCCTGGTCGCTTTCTGCGATGCAGGCGGGGTGCCGGATCCAAGGTGGCTGCACGAGATGAGAGCAGCGCTTGAGCGGCGGCCGGAGGCGGCATTCTGTGGACCGCTCTCCAGCGTCGACTCGGTGCTCTCTCACACCTCGAACGATCTCGACCGCGACGCTCCGGTGTTCATTGGAATCACTGCCAACATGGGGTTTCGGCGCTCGGCTTTCGATGCCGCCGGAGGGTTCGACGAGCGCTTCGACTATGGATCGGATACCGACTTCGGGTGGCAGCTCAATGACACCGGGACGCCGCTGTTGTGCGCAGACACGGCATGGATGGGCATGAGATGGGGGGACACGTCGCGGTCCTTCTCACGGGCGCGCTCCTATGGCCGCGCCACCGTGAAACTGTTGCGCAAGCATCCGAGCCGGGCGCCAAAGTATCTTCGGCTTTACCCGGACCTCATTGCCTATCCGCTTTGGGTCATGGGGATGGCCTTCGCACTGCCCCTCGCGCTGGTGTCCTGGTGGATCCCATTCATGTGGATGGGCATCCTGGCGGTGCCGATCCTCAAGAACATCCGTCATGGTCAGCTCGGTGCCTTCCTGGTGACGAAGCTCTATCGCGCCGTGGTGACGATCGGAGCGATTCTTCGCGCACCGATTCCCGCTCATAATCCAGTGCTCTTCATCCCCCGGAACGAGGAGAATCCCTATCTCGGCCATCTCGAGAGAGGTCTAAAGCATGCCGGCGTGGAGGTGGCCCTCCTTCCGAAGCGAGCATTCCGCGGAGCCTCACTCCTCGCACTTTCGCTTCCGCTGTCGCTTCTCTGGCGGCGAGTTCGAGGGCTCAAGGTGGTCCACCTCCATTGGACCTATGGGTTCAGTTATCCGTGGGCGCCACGATCGGTCCCGCTTCTTCGGCGTATCCCGCGGGGCCTGTTCGCACTGACGATCCTGTCGAGTCGCGCCGTCGGGGTCCGATGGGTCTACTCGGCCCACAACGTCCTGCCCCATAGACCCGTCTTCGACGATGACGTGGCGGCGCGGAAGTTTCTACTGACACATCTTGATGGACTCATCACGCTCACGCCGGCTGGAGCGGCTTTGCTTGCCACCACCTTCGACATCCCACTCCCCCGGACCACATTCATCCCCGAAGGCCCCCCAACGGTCCCTCCTGGACCGGGAAGAGCTGTTGCCCGTGGTCGATGGGGGATCAGTGGTGATCGACATGCTTTGGTGATGTTCGGTCACCTCGATGAATACAAGCGAGCCGACTTCGTCTTGGACTCGCTCCTTGAGTTGACGTCTCCACCACCCCTGTCGGTGGTCCTCGCGGGCAGTGTGAGCAGCAGCCGTTACAAGGAGGGGCTCGAACAGAGAGCGAGTGCCCTGCGTGAGGTGGGGATCGATGTGATCCTCGACATCCGCCAGTTGAGCGATGACGATATCGGTTCGCTCCTCGAGGCGGCCGACGGCGCCATCTTCGCCTTCTCGTCGATGATGAATTCCACCTCGTTGCGGATGGCTGCATCCGCTGGCGCAGCGGTGATCGCCTCTGATCTACCGGCGTTCGCCACCATCCCCGGCCTGATCAGGTTAGACCCGGCGAGCGCCACGGGGCTGTGCGCCGCGGTCCGTGAGGCTGCGACGGCCACCGCGGAGTCTGCGGCGACCCGGAGAGCGGCGTTGGCCACTTGGCTTGCCTCACCGAGCTGGGATGAGGTGGGGTGGCAGACTCGCAGGGTGTATCACGAAGCTATGGGTTGATGAACCATCGCTGATCATCATTATTCGCCACGCTGCGGGCCTAGGGTGTCGACGGTTCGCGTATCAGGTGGGCGATGAGCACACCTGGGGTTCGACGCCGTGACTGGCGATACGGGATCTTCTCGGCGTGTGCACGGTGCACCTGGTGTCCTGACGACAGTCCGAACTGATTGACCGAGGCGACGGTGAAGACTGGCGCCAAGGATGTTGCGAAGTCGGCGGGGATCTCGATGGGCTCTGCTGGCGTAGGACTGTGCCCGAACTCGACCTCAAGGAGGAATGAGCCGCCGGGAACCAACACCCGTGCGATCTCCGACATCGCCGTGGCAAGGTCGTCGACGTGGTCGAGGGAGTTCAGGCTGCTCACCACGTCAAACGATCCGTCGGCGAAGCTGAGGTGTTCGACGGGATCGGCGACGTACTCCATGGCATGAAGGTCAATGCCGAACTCGCGGTAGGCATCGACCAAGGGGTCGATACCGACCCGCCGACTGGCGTCGCTGGCCCATTCGAGCGATCCTCGCGGTCCACAGCCGATGTCAAGGATGCGCTTTCCGGCGAAGAACGACCGATTCACACCGAATTGCTCCGTGAAGAGCGCTTCGAAGTGCTCATTGCCGAGCACGCCTTTCTCCTCGGTGAATCGTCCTCGCCAGAAGTCGAGCTCTGCAGTGGACTTGTCGGCCGAGCCGCTGAAGAGCCGTTGACGACTTGTTCTGAGAAATCCGCCGACGTCCATAGAGCCAAACGGTACAAGGTGGGTCGCCTCTGCGCTCGGCGACCGTTCATTGACCCATGCGCATCGTGTGATGGGTTGCAGGAGTCGGGGGCTGGAACGGCGACACGAATCAGGACGGAACGCGTACGATGCCGGGGCGAACGGTTCCGGCTACTCCTTGTCACGCAGAACGTTTGTGCGGGCATATGGACTCGGCTCGGCACCACGGTGTTGGATGCGACGAGCAGGGTGCATGATGAGATCTCGGCATGAAACGAGTGACGGCTGATGGGCCGACAAGTCTTCATCATCACGACGCATCAGGCTGATCTCCATGCTCAAATGCCTCGCCCCGATCGGTGACGTCCTGTTCAGGCGGATGGGCCGCCTCGTTGGGGGTTGAGTCGGATCAAGAACCACGATCGCGCCCCACTTGCCGCGAGAACATGGGGGTGAGGCGATGGAGCCGTCGGAGGGATCGCATGCCTAGCCAGCGACCGAAGCGGGTCATACTGAACCGATGAAGATCCATGCGGTTGTCGTGACGTGGAACGCCGAGGACTTCATAGCGGAGTGCGTGGCCTCGCTGCTGGCCGAGCCGGAGATCGAGGCCGTGATCGTGGTCGACAACGACTCAAGCGACGCGACGGCCACCGCTGTCTCCGAGGAGTTCCCCGAGGTCCGCCTCATCGAGCCGGGGAAGAATGGCGGGTTCTCGGTCGGGTGCAACATCGGCATCTCGGCGGCGATCGCATCGGGTGCGGAGGCGATCTTCTTGCTCAACCCGGACGCCTCGGTGGTCCCTGGATCGATGGCCCTGCTGGCCCGTGCCCTCGAGGACGACCCCGGCCTCGGCGTGGCCGCCCCCAAGATCGTGTCCCGCGGTGGCGCCGGCTCGGAGACCAAGCTCCAGTTCATCGGGGGGTCGGTCGACCCCGCCAAGGGCCTCATCTACTTGCCCGAATGGGGGGAGCCCGACCTCGGCCAGCACCACGGGACCGCCCTCACCGCAGTCCTTTCGGGCTGCTCGTTCCTGATCCGCTCCTCGGTCATCGAGCAGGTCGGCCTCATGGACGAGACCTACTTCCTCTACTGGGAGGACACCGAGTACTCGCTGCGGCTCGCCGCCGCTGGCGTGCCGATGCAGGTGGTCCTCGATGCGGTCGTCGAGCACGATGGCTCGCGCTCGACCAGGGTCGGCGGCGGCCTGATCTACCGCTACTACATGGAGCGGAACCGCCTGCGCCTCATGGTGGAGAGGGGGGGACGCTCGTCGTTCGGAGCCATCATGACAATGCTCCCTCGGTACGTCCGCGAGTTCCCCCATTTCGCGAAGATGCTGGGCATGGCTTCAGCTTGGTCGTTGACGAAGGCAAGGATTCGAGGTCTTCTTGCCTTCTTGCGCCACGAGTCCGGCCGTGCCGAGGGTCTTGGGAGTTAGTCGACGTTCATGATGACGCCTGGGCTCCCCGGCGATCTGATTCATGTCGTGCGCACGAGCTCGTGCAGTTCTGGCCAACTTCAGTGGCAGCTGTTCAGCCGGGATCGATCGCCGCCAGCCAGCGCTCACTGGTGGTGTTCCAGTCGAGTTCAGGATGTGCTTGCCAGAACAGCGAGGTGATCTCTTCTCTCGACGTCATGCTGTCCAGCCATGCACCACAGGCCGTGGCGAGAGCAGCGTGGTCGCCGGCTGGGACAATCGACCCCGTCGCCCCGTCGGTGACCAAGTCCTTGGCGAGGTTATGCAGATGGTCTGAAGTGACCACTGGAGTCCCGAGGGCCTGTGCTTCGGCAACGGTGAGGCCGAAGCCCTCCCGCTCTGATGGAAACACGAGGACGCGGGCCGAGGCGATGACGGACCAGACATCGCTGAGTTCATCGAATTCCCCGTACCAGCGCACATGGTCTCGAAGATCGAGCTCGTGGGCCAGTGCCTCGAGTTCGGCACGTTGGGCACCGTCTCCAATGATCCCGAGGTGCACATGGCGACCCTCGCTGAGGAGGATGGCCAGTGCTTGCAGTGCGAGGTGGATGCCTTTGTGGGGGGCGAGCCGTCCGACGCAGAGGAGTTCGGGAGCATCGGATGCTGGCGAGGTGATGGCGAGAGCAGCCCTGTCCATGCCGTAGTTGATGAGCTTGACCCGGTGCTCTGCAACGCCAAGGCTGTCGAGTTGCGCTGCCACGGTGGCCGAGCCGGCGATGTTGAGGTCGGGCAGACGGGCTGCCCAACGCTCGATGGTTGCACCGAGGCGCCCCAATCCACCCATGTAGTGGATCCAGTAACTCCGCCCCCAGATCTCATGCCACGGCACGATCAGCCGCACGCCGCGCACCCAGGCCACAACCCGAAGCGGAAAGAGGTGCAAATACGGCATGTGGTCGGCCACGATGACGTCAAATGGTTGCACAAGCAACCGGGTGGTTCCAAGGGCGAAGAAGACGCCCTGTCGGATAGAGCGTCGAGACCCGGAGTACATCTCCAGCCTTGGGACGAGGGCACGCAGGCGCCGTCCATCGGGGGGAGTGGTCCACCACCGCATGGTGTAGGTGGTCACTTCGATCCCCTCGGCTTCCCAACGGGGCACGAGAGCGTCGTACATGGTCTCTCGTCCGCCCTTGCTCCAAGGGAGCACTCCATCGACGACGAGCGCGATCCTCAGGGGTCGGTCGTCTTTCCGGGTTGAGGATTCGACCAATGGGGTGACCGCCACATGTTGAGACTGCCAATGGTTTACTCGGTCTGAGCCGACTCTGAGAGGATTGAGAGGTGCGATGCTGTTGGTGTTGGCTGGCGTCTCGCTGAAGTGTCAACTCATGGGAGGGATGATCACCGTGAACAGCTCGAGATGTCTCCCGACCTTTCTCATCCTCGGTGCACAGAAATGTGGGACCACCTCATTGGCTCGGGCGCTGGCCAGGAATCCGAACATCTTTCTCCCATCAGCCAAGGAAGCGCACTACTTCGGCGAGGTCGCTGATGAAGACATTGATGCGGCGACCTATTCGCAATTCTTCTCCGGGTGGTCTCACGAGCCCATGATCGGGGAGGCGACTCCTGAGTATCTCGCCCTGCCTGGCGCAGCCAGTCAGATCCACCGACTGCTCCCCGACGTCCGGTGCGTGGTCATCGTCCGGAACCCGGTCGATCGGGCCTATTCGCACTACTGGCACCGACGTCGGGAGGCGGGATTGACCTTGGGCTTTGGGCAGGCGTTGGCTGAAGAGGAGGCCGAGCGCCAACGTGGCAATCCCGTGCCACTCGGCTACCTCGATCGCGGCCGATATGCGCAGCAGCTCACTCGGTTCTTCGATGCCGGGTTCGCCTCCGAGCAGTTCCTTGTCCTGAGCTTCGACGACCTGATATCGGATCCCTCCAGTCAGGTGCGCCGAGTGGAGTACTTCCTTGGGGTGGAGCCTTCTGGAGCCACGCTGCCCCACGAGAATCGCTCGACGCGAAGCGTCCTGCCTGCTGCTCTCGAGCACCGGCTTAGCGGACTGTCTGCCCGTCGCAGCCTCGTACAGCGGGCGGTGAGGGCGGCCTATCGAATCCCCTTGACCGAGACAATGGATCCTGTGATTCGAGCCGAACTGGTGGAGGTTTTCCGTCAGCCCAACGAGGCGCTCGGGCGACTCCTCGGCCGAGATTTCGCCTCCTGGAACCGCTGAGAAGGGTCTCGTCACGTCGCAACCTCCAACAACGAGGGGGGGGGTTGAGTACCTCGGTTTAGCCAGCCTTTGAGTCGCTGATCGCCGCAGCGACAATCTCGAAAGACTGAGCTCCGGCCAGCGTCTGAGCAGAGCGAGCCATCGCCGCTCGCCGATCGTCATCGTCGAGGACACTGCAGATCCCGTCTGCCAGTGCCAAGGGATCGTCAGGGGCGACGTAGACGGCGGCGTCGCCGAGGCCCTCGCGCAAGCCGGGCAGATCCGAAGCCACTACCGGGAGGCCTGCCGCGAGAGCCCACGTGGCCACGCCACTCTGGGCCACGTGCCGATAGGGCATGGCCAAGATCGACACACTGGCAAGAAGCGCGGGGAGGTCGTGGTCGGGGACGAAGGACGAGAAGTCAGCCGAGACCCCCGGTCCGAGTCGCCTGGCGGCATCGAGCAGCGCCCGATGGTGCCGCTCGTCGGCGAGACCGAACAGACGAAAGAGTCCTCGGCGCTTGCGAGGCTCCCCGGCGATCAGGATCCGAGTAGGCCGACTCCGCCGGGCAGCGATGCTGTCTCCCGCGGCCACGAGTACGTCAGTTCCCTTGTAGGAGATCACGAAGCCGAGTGCCAAGATCGTGTCCCCGGTAATCGCGTAGAGGTCTCGAACCCGCTTGAGGTCTTCGGGCTCAACGCGACGCGCGGCAGGGATCCCGAGTGGAAGGACCCTGATCGATGATGCGACTCCGAGGCGTCCGGCAGCTGCCGCTGCCTCGCGGGAGAAGACGACGATCTCGTCGGCGGCTCGTATCGTTCGGCGATAGACCCAACGTCCGGCGGGTCCGAGCATTCTCAGCTCGCTCGTCGGCTCATGGAGACTGATGACCACCCGAGCCCCGAGCGCCCGCGCCTGGTGGCACGCACGCACCGCAGCATTGACCGAGGTGGTCAGGGCGGCGATGCTGAACTGACAGAGGACGAGGTCAGGGAGGAAGTCGTCGATGACGCAGCGACTTGCCATCGCGTGGCGCATTCCGAGGGATCGCGTGACCAGTAGACCCTGCTCGCCGATTCGCACCTCTCCGTCCTCGTTGCCCGGAGCGAGCACTCGCACTTCGTGACCGAGCCGAACCCACGCTGCGCCGAGGTCGGCGCTGTGCCGGCCGATCCCCTCGGGCGGCGGGGGGAACGCGGTGATGATCAGGATCCGCACGCGATGACCTGACTCGGGAGTGTCGTCCACGGCGGGCTAGGCCGCGGCGCCATCGTCACGCCAGCCCCCGAGGTTTACCTATGAACCCCGATGCGAATCCGGCCCAGTCAAAGAATTCGAGCATGGCCATCACCAGCGGGAAGATCACAATGAGTGGCCCGATGCGCCGAGCATTCCTGATCAGGTGGGGCAGGGTGATGAGATAGGGGACCGCGGCCACGACCACAACAGCCCACCAGCCAAGAATCAATGTCGACAGGACTCCCAACGGGATCAGCAGCGCGGGTAGCGGCTGAATGACCGGTGCGGCCCCGATTTGGCGGGTGAGTTGGCCGTGACCCTTCCCGTAACGAAAGTTTCGATTGATTGAGTCACGGAAACCTGGCCTGAAATTGTGGAACAGCTCAATCGCCGGGCGGTGGTCGATGCAGCTCTGGCCGAACTCGGAGCGAATGGCCTCGCAGAAGTAGTCATCCTCACCGGCGGCAAAATTCTGCTTCTGGTAGCCACCGATCTGCCAGAAAGCATCGGCTCGGATCGTGATAGAGCCTCCCGGTGCGAAGCCGATATGGGCCGAAGAGGGCAGCCGGTTGTTGATCCGCTGGAGATAGCGACGGATCCGTCCACGCAAAGATGCATCACTTGAAGCCAAGAGTGGGATGGGCAGGAGAGGATTTTGCCAACTGAGGTAGCGCCGGTTCAAGGTCGTCCCGGGAACAGGCATCGGTGTGGAGCAGATGATGACAATGCTCGGATCAGCATTTCGCCACGCGTCAAGGACCGCGTCGATCCACGCGGGTCCAACGAGCTCGTCATCGTCAAGAAAGGCGAGGAGGGGCCCGCTCGCAGCGTCGGCCCCTCGGTTTCGACCCCGCGCGAGTCCCTCATTCGAGGCAGGACGACAGGTGATCACCGGGAGGGTCTCGAGCAACGCTGCGGTGCCATCAGTTGAAGCATCATCGACCACGATGATCTCGAAGTGGGCGTCGGTCTTTTGGCACAGAAGCGAGTCGATGCAGGCCCTGAGGTCGTCGCGACGGTTGAAGGTGTTCACCACCACGGAGATGGCTGGTGTTGGATCGGTGCCCTCAGGGTCTTGGCGCATACATGCCCTTCCTTGGCGCCAGCGTGTGTTCGACGACGGTGCGAGGACCAAACCCTACCGGGCAACCGATTGCTGCTTGGGTTCGTCGCTCAATCCTGGCGGCTCGATTCTTCAGGTTGTCGAGCGGCATACTGCAGCGTCGAGCAGGGCATCCCACTTGAGTCATGTCCTCTGATCCTGCTCCTCGTGATGCTTGACGAAGGCGGCGACGATGGCGTCACCTGCGGCACCGATGAACTCGGGCCGGTGCTCTGCGGCCCAGTCTCGGCTGGCCGTGAGGCTCTCCGCAGTCCGCTGGAAGGCAGGCATGACATAGCGAGCGATGAGCTCATAGGAGCGCTTGGTCGCCGCAGTGTCGGCCCACTCATGACTCATGAAGAGGTAGGTCCCGAACCCGCCGGACTGCGCATTGAGGCGACGAAGTTGCACGATGGCATCGTCGACGGTTCCGATGACCGCCAGGCCGGAATCGTTGAGGGCCTGAACGAGCGAGGCGGTGTCGGTGGTGTCCGGAGCCAAGGGGAGCGCGGCCACCCTCTCGAAGTAGTCGACCCAATCGGCGAGACCGAAGGCCACTTCCTCG
>Ga0194043_1002135_pt1 | contig 10949 bp, 9 predicted proteins | sample JunL4415m_MetaG_FD_161274 | JGI IMG/M metagenome (GOLD analysis project Ga0194043, IMG submission 161274) | Anoxic zone freshwater microbial communities from boreal shield lake in IISD Experimental Lakes Area, Ontario, Canada - Jun2016-L442-15m | ecosystem: Environmental > Aquatic > Freshwater >...
AAAGGTGATAAGGGTGAAACTGGAAAAAAAGGTGATAAGGGTGATCAAGGTGATAAGGGTGAACAAGGTGATAAGGGTGATCAAGGTGATAAGGGTGAACAAGGTGATAAGGGTGAACAAGGTGATAAGGGTGAACAAGGTATAAGTGGAAAAAAGGGTGATAAAGGTGACAAGGGTGAACAAGGTATTAAAGGTGAAAAGGGTGAACAAGGCATTAAAGGTGACAAGGGTGAACAAGGTTATCAAGGTGATAAAGGTGATCAAGGAAAACAAGGAGAACAAGGAAAACAAGGAGAAGAAGGAGAACAAGGAAAAGAAGGAGAAAAAGGTATTCCCGGTAAAAAAGGCGATCAAGGAGAACAAGGAAAACAAGGAAAACAAGGAGAACAAGGAGAACAAGGTATACAAGGTATTCCTGGGAAAAAAGGTGATCAAGGTGATAAAGGTGAAAGAGGTTTTCAAGGTGAAAAAGGTATTTGTGGAAAACAAGGTATTCCTGGAAAAAAAGGTGATCAAGGTGATCAAGGTGAAAGAGGTTTTCAAGGTGAAAAAGGTGACCAAGGTGAAAAAGGTGAAAAAGGTGAAAAAGGTGAAAAAGGTGAGCAAGGTGAAAAAGGAGACAGAGGTGAGCAAGGACAAAGAGGAATTGAAGGAGAACAAGGTCTTGAAGGTCTTGATGGAAGTAAAGGAGAAACCGGTGCTCAGGGTGAGAAAGGTGATAAAGGTGATCAAGGAGAAAAAGGGGATAAAGGGGATAAAGGAGAAAAAGGGGAAAATGGAGACCATGGAGAGAAAGGAGATACGGCACATACAAAAGTAGTTTTATGGAATGGGTCTGTTATTTTAACGTCATCTGATCACCAACATATATGCACAATTCCATATGATGGTATTAAATATGATCTTTCAAGTGTTGATTTAGTTATGCAAGGAAATGGTCCTGTATATTTATATCTAGTAGATGCTGTTTCTACAAAAGTTGTTTGTGAAAAAAAATATGTTCTTGAAGGAAAAGAAAATAAAGTACAAGTAATTTTTGTTTCATCTTCTTCTTTTCAAAATCTAAGAAAAGCACATACTGTTTTAAGTTTGCATATGCATACCGATGCAAATATTGTAAAAGTTGTGGCAGTTGAATTTAATATGTAATCAATTATAAATTGTCTGTTTTTTATAATTATAAAATATTTTATAATTATAAAATGAGTGAATGGATAAAAGAAATTAATTCTAATGGTAAAACATATTTATTTAACACACGAACAGGTGCTTATAAATGGGATACAAATTCAGATGAACATCATGGTTTATCTACAATAACAAAAGGTTTACAAACATTACCACATCCTTTGATACTTCAAATTATGGAAAGCATGTTTGCACAAAATCTAGAAGATGGTTCTATAGCTATTAATGCTATCATTAATTCTGGATATTTTAAATTAATAAATGCTATGCTCAAAAATAATATTAATATTATTTGTTTTATGAGAACACGTTTATGGCTTCGTATGGTATTAACGATGGGTTATAATTTAGACGATGGTACTTTTACTAACGAAAAAAGTTTACCATGGGAATCTGAAATTATTGAATCGCAAAAAATTGCTATTAACGAATGTCAGTATACCAGTAGAGTTTATGATTTACTAGACATGTTTCAAGGAAATCCAACAAAACCTCAACGTATTCTTAATTTTTTAAGAATTACAAAATCTCGTACAGGAGCTGAAATTGGTCTTAGTCGTATGGCTGATTTGCTTTTATGGAAAATGTATGAAAATGAAACAGATTCTTATGGAAAAAAATTTTTACGTGGATTAAAACGAGTTTTACCTGAAACAAACGAAACTATAAAAACAAGTATTGTTAAGTTTATGAAAGCGATTAACTATGATTCTGACGAAGAAAGCGAATTTATAAGATTGTTAAAGGGTGGTCCACCCAAAAGTGTAAATATTAAATATTTTGATGTCAGAAAAGTCACAAATATGACACGTTTATTTGATTGCGTAATAAGAGATTTAACATTTTTTCAAACTATAGATCTAAAATATTGGGATACTTCAAACGTTGTTAATATGAGTTGGATGTTTACTGATTTTTACAGTAACTTATTAAATATTAAATTCTGGAATACATGCAGAGTTAAGGATATGTCTTATATGTTTAGTCTTTTTGATTCGTGGAATCCTTCAAACAACCTTTCAAACTGGTGTACTAGTAGTGTAGAGGATATGTCTGGAATGTTTTGTCATTCTATATATTTTAATCAAGATATTAGTAAGTGGGATACTAGCAAAGTTAAGTTTATGGATAGTATGTTTTATGGAGGTCGTCATTTTAATAACGATATTAGTAATTGGAACATAGATAACGTTAGAAGTGTAATGGCTATGTTTTGGGGTGCTATAGATTTTCAGCAATCTGTTACAAACGGAATACTTACATTACCGAGAATAAGAATACCTTCGGCAATAAATTTTTTATGATTCTATTAATTTTATAAAAATTGTAATATTTAAATATTACAATTTTTTAACAGAATTTTTGTGTTAGTTACCTGTAATTATTGCAATGCAGATCTAATTGGTGCTAACCTTTCCGAATCTAATGTAGAACGAAGAATTGAATATGGTGAAAAATCTTTTCCATCAATAAAAGATGCCATTATATCAACTGAAAACCCAGAAATAAGTGCAGTGCCGTTGTCTCTAACAGAAACTGGAAAATCAGTGCTAGAACCACAAACATTCCAAAAAACAATACTTGGCATTGTATATCCAGAGTCCGAATATTTTTTCTTGATCATTTCAAAATTTGTCATATTTGAACCTCGATCAATAGAATCAAACCCCATATCCGAAATAATAAATAATCTTTTAGGCATATCATTTTCTGATAATTTGTGAGCAATAGCTTTATTAAGAATTAAATCAAAAGTAGCTTGCAAATTTGTTGATCCACCCCAATCTGCACTCGCAAGGCTTTTATAACGATTGTAAAGGCTACCGTCATAAACCAAATGAAAACTTGGTTTTTCGTGAAAAGTCAAAATATGATTGTGAAAGACACCTTTTACTGTATTAGCAACTAAAAGAGATAATCCCATAGCCACGTCCATTGGACAAAATGACAACTTTGTTTTGTGATTACCTTCACCCCAACTTTGCATACTACCACTTACATCACAAACAATCATAACATCTTCAAGACTTCCTAGTTTTTTTGCTTCTTCTTCAAGAACTTTCCACTGAGCTTCACACACTTCATCTGAACAATGCTTTTTGCGAATTTCATAAATCAATTCATGTGGAAAAAGTTGTTTTGCGTTGACTTTAACTTCTCCTACAAAAAGCTTCCTTTTCCAATCTGCAAACTCATCAGGTGCATTCTTAGCAAAAGCTTTTTTCAAACGCTTCATTGCACAAGAAGGTACTTTGCTATAATCGATTTGATCCCATCTTTTTTCACACATATATCTTTCAACAATCTTAAGATATTGTCTAAGTGGGGAAGTGTATATCTTTCTATATGTTTTTGGTGTAATACCCATTATATCTGTTAATGTTTCAACTACTTTATACTTGCGATCATAAGAATCTTTTTCAGTAGGTGCCCACTTTGCACAAATACTTATCGGTTTTCCAAGATGCATTTCTTCCAAATCTTTCTTAAGTTGATTTCCTACAATTCTTACAAATGAAAACTGAAGTTCACGGAATCGATCTAGAGATTGTATGTTTGAAAAAGAATACTTTTCTCTAACAGATTCAATATTTGTCAGATCTAATACACCTGGCCATAGTTCCATTAAATCATCCCATCGACCATATTCAGAAATAAGAGGTGCAACGCAGCTAAATTCATCTGGATAATTCAAAAAAAGCCATACTAAACATTTACGACCTAGATCACGCTCTCCTTTACCACCTCTGCAATCACGTATATTAAATGCAAGTAAAAAAGTATCTGTAATATTTTCCAGAGCTGATTTACTCAAATATTCGTAAAGTCGACTATCTTCCAGACCACGAACGGCTTTAAAAAATAAACTGATACGACCATTTGTTTCACCAGTAATATCTGGTGATGATAAAGATACCGCACCGTTCGATGTTCTTCCAGAATAATTCATTGCTGTTGCGAAATTAGACATATTTCTATTATAAATATAGTTATTTCTTTTTAGATTTCAATTTTATAAAAAGAAATAATTATATTTTTATATTAGAAATGACAGAACATATAAAAGAAGTTATTTTATATAATGAAACACAAATAGAATTAATATCAAAACTAGAAAGAATAGTAATAATAAAGCCAGAAGAAAGAGAATTAGAAATAGAATTAGAAATAGATCCATTCACACCTGACAGAAGAGAATTAATATCAATTGAACTGACTCCAGAAATAATAGAAATAGAACAGCAAAAATATGATAATATAAGATCAAAGGTACTTGCTCCTACTATTTTTAAAATATTAGGTATTCCAAAAAATCCACCAAAAAACCAAAAAGTATTAAACACTATACTTCTAGGAGAAAGAGGAACAGGTAAATCAACTTGGATTCGTCGTATGATAGGATTTCCTTATAGCCAAAAATATTTTCAAACAAAAACACCTGAACCATCATTAGTAGACATAACAAATACCTGTTTTTTTAATATTCGTGATTTTGGAGGAGACTTATCAAAAATTAATCCAACTCTTTTTGAATATGCAAATGTAGCAGTTATTTTTTACGATATATGCTCTCGTATAACTTTCAGTAAAGTTCCAGAATGGATTAATATGGTTAAAGCAATTTCACCTGATTGCTATATTATTATTTGTGCAAATATGGAAGATAAATTGAGAATATCTAGATTAAATTGTAGGCCACCAGATGTATGCTTTAATCGTTTTTATGAACATAACGGAGACAAATATGTGCAATTTAGAATGTCTGGTAAAACACTGTATAATTATGAGTTTATTTTTAAAGACGCATTTGCATATTGCACTCGTAGTGGATTACTAAAATCAGATAGAAATTTTCGAGTAGACTCATATTAATACTTATTTTGAAATTGATTTTAAAAGCAAGTTTTGATTATAAATAAGCAAATGGAAACTGCTACAATACAACCTTATGTCGAATGGAAAGAAGCTCCAAAATCTGTTCAAATACGGAAACCAAATGGTCAGATTCTTGAATTATCTGTAGGTAATTTAATTTCTATTAAAGAACAGCGATCAGATCGTAATATATATTTTAAAATAGATGCATTTGTAGGAAATCAAAATGAAATTGGTCCAGTATGTTTTGATTATAGAGAATTTGATATTACAAACAAATCTTTTATTGAACCACCATTTTCATTAAAAATGGGTAATAAAAGTTGGATTATATGCTATCCATCAGGAATAACAAAATACGGTTATCATTTAAATAGTAATGAATGGTCTTCTATAACTATTTGCGATTTAGATTCAGAGTAAACAAAAATAGTAATTTATATTCAAAAAAAGAATATAAATTAAGTAATTTATTTTGCGCAAGTAGTTGTTCCTAGATCATGAGATTGCGTTACATTATATCCACGAAGACGAAGAGCTTCATAAATATCTTCAGGCATCAAAGTCTTTGTATTATGTTCAGAATTTACAACAAGAGCAGCTACAATAATGTCTGATAAATATTCATCTGCAATAACACGAATATTATTATGGCAATCTTCAGAAAGACTCTTTACTCCCGCTCGACGAGCAAGACGTGTAATAGAAGGTTTAGTTATATGATCCATTTTCTATTTGGAATATGTAACCTTTAAGTCTTTAATATTAAAAATGAATTATTAAAAACGAATTCGTGACTTAAAAGGGAGATGAAACAGAAATAAATAAATGGATACAACACAAAAAGCTGTCGCTAAAAAGAAGAAGACTCGTTTTTTTGAGACTTATATTTCTAAAGTTCTAAAACAAGTTTCAGAATCTAATGGTATTACTTCCAATTCTAAACAACAACTTAATAGTGCGCTTTGTTTAATTTCAAAATTAATCTCTTCAACTGTTATTACTTTGACTGAAATCGCAAAAAAGAAGACTATGTCAGATAAAGAAATTAAAAACGCTCTACTTATTGTTTTGCCATCTGGGATGGCTGCAAATGCAATCATTGAAGGAGAAAAAGCTATTGCGAGTTTTGGTGGAAAAGATAATATCAAAGGAACTAGCAGACAAGAAAAAGCGGGTATTTTATTTTCACCGGCCATTTCTGAAAAATTTCTTAGGAACTTTGGCTACTCAAAAGTTATGGTTACTAGTCAAGCTCCTGTTTATTTAGCCGGAGCTCTTGAATATATAACTTCGGAAATTTTGAAAAATGCTTCTATTTCAGCTAAAAATAATAAAAGAATTAGAATTAATATTAGAGATTTGGAAATGGGTGTTAGACAAAATGAAGATTTGAATACATTTTTTGTAAAAAATAACATTTCGTTTTTGGGTGGAGGTGTAACTCCATTTATTCATGAATCTTTACTTCCGAAAAAATCTCGACCTAAAAAGCGTCCTAAGAAAACAGAAGATGTTTTGGAGGGTGAAAAGAAAAAACATCGTTTTCGACCTGGAACTGTTTCATTGCGAGAAATTAGGCGTTTTCAGAAAATGAGTAATTGTCTTACTTTTGCCAAATTTCCTTTTGAAAAATTTGTTAGAAAAGTAGTTACAACTCAAACTAATACATCTATGAAAATTAGCAAAGATGTATTTATTGTTTTGCAATATTTTATAGAGCAACAACTTTTATCTTTGCTTCGTAATGCTAATTTTGCTGCTATTCATGCAGGGCGTGTTAAGTTAATGCCCATTGATATTAATTTTGTTCGATCTATTGAATCTGGACTTAACAATCCTTATCAAACAAATAGTACAATGTTAAACGACAAAGAAGTCGCTGAAGACGAAATTACTGAAGACGAAATTGCTGAAGACGAAATTGCTGAAGACGAAATTGCTGAAGACGAAGACGAATGATACTTAATTTATTAAAAAATATTTAAATCAACTTAAAAAGACCTTTTCACTCTAAAAAAAATGATATCAGAAACAAAAGATGTTGATCTGAAAGAAACAAAAATAAAATTACAGTCTGAATCACCTGAACCTAGTCATATTATGACTGGTTATTACGCTGCTCTTATGGAAACAAATGGTAAAGAATTCGAAAGCTGGTATTATTTTATTCGACGTGAAGGAAATGAAGAAGCTTTAAAACATCTTCAAGAACAATTTGAAAAAATAGATTGGTACATTCTTGATGATCTTAGCACTTTTGATCTTGATTTGGATCATTATGTAAGTGCTCAAACAGCCAAAGAAATGACAAAATTAGAAATGAACTCTTATGCTTTTCACAGAAAATTTGATGGAAAGTTAAAAACTATTAATTTTAATTTTAAAAAGAAAGAAACAAAAGAAACTGAGCGTGGTAACGAAAAAATGATTTGCAAAGTTTTTGATTTACTTGGTTATGGTCAAATTGAAGATTATATTAGCGATGAAGATTTAGATTTAGAAGATTTGACAGACAGAGAAACATCTTCTGATTCCGATACCGAAGATGAATCATCTAGTTCGGAATCTGAACCAGAAAAGAAAACAAAAACAATTGATAAAAAAGGTCTTCCACCTTCTCTTTTAAAAAATAATATCGAACTTCCTAATTTTGCAAAACGTAAGCAACGTCCGAAGAAATAAAATATGTAATTCTAAAAAATTATTTTTTAGAATATTATGTTTTTGTTAACTTAACTGATTGAAAAGTTTTTTAACATATGCGTTAGAATTAATTATTTCTATTATATACAATTTGGTATAAAACTCCTTAAAATAAGTTAAACATATTTATTTGTAAAATGATATTTTACAAATTTTTACCAACTCTTCATTCTTGATACATATTTTTTAGATTACAGTGGAAAGATGATTTTATTTGATTCAGTACGAGAAATGACTCATAATATAATAGTTGATTGTTGTGAAGATATAGAAATTTTTCTTTTTCAGGAAGAGTTTATAAGTATTGTATGTAGCAATATAGACAAAAGATTATATATTTATTCTAAAATAAAAGGTAATAATGCTTTTATTTTTTTGTAATCAAAAACTTTTCTAATTCAAAAAGTCGGAGGAGGAGAAGGAAAATAAAAAAGATAATCCAAAGGAAATTTTCTACGAATTTTTGAAATTATTTAGAAAACAAAAGAAATAAAAAACAAAAGTTTTTCCTCCTCCGACTTTTTTAAAGTTCGGATGAAAAATCTTTTTCTTGGAAAAATGGTTTTTTAAAAAGAGTCTTACACACACACATTTCAAAAATTTTTTAAGGAAAATCATTTTTGTCACTTTAATCAGAAAATTGTGACTATTTTTATTTTTTTTCTATTATTTCTAGACTATTTCTAGACTATTTCTAGACATTTTTATTTTATCAGGATAAAAGTTATATTTTTATGTTTAAATTAACACTAATTTAAAGATAATGGGTCAACCATAAAACTAAATGGAGCAATGCGAGTTTTGTTCTAACATGTTTGGTGACAAAAAAATGTTACGTCGTCACCAAAAAAATACACAATATTGTTTAAAAATACAAGAAATTAAAGCGAAAGAAGAGGCCGATTTTAAAGAGAAGGCTAAAGAATTAACTTGTCAGTTTTGTAGTAAAGAGTTCAAAACAAAATATTTGTTACGTATTCATCAGACACAAGCAAAATATTGTCTTAAAATACAAGAATCTCAAAATTATAAAGAGATTACATTATCTTTAGTGACATGCAAATTTTGTAATAAGAATTTTTCAGCCTTGTCTTTTAACAGACATGATTCAACATGTAAGAAGAAAAATCAATCTCTTAAAGACGAAATTGCTAAAAAAGATGAAGAAATTGCTAAATTGAAAATTGAAAAAGAAAAAGAGCAAGAAATTAGTTCTATATATAAAAAGCATGCCGAATCTACAGCCGAACGTTCACAGGCTACTATCGTCGAGATAGCCAAACGACCAACTTATCAGAAAAATAGCACTAAATATATTCAAAATAATCTAATGATCTCAAGTCTTACCCCTCTTGATTTATCTCAAGCTCGTGTTGACAGTATAATCGATGAAAAGTATACAAAGAACGATTTCTATGAAGGTCAAAAAGGAGCTGCACAGGTAATTCATAAGCATATCCTCACAGATGATTCAGGAAAATCGCAGATAGTATGTACTGATACAGAACGTGGTACATTTCATCACAAAGATCTTAATGGTGAGCATGTTGTTGATTATAAGAATGCTCATTTGATAGATAGAGTACATTTACCTCTTAAGATAAAAGCAAGTAAGTTTGCATCAGAAGAATGTGTAAAAAATCCAACTGCTTATAAAGATATTGTTATGAATGAGAGTTCTATCAGAGAACTAGAATCTAAACCTGGTTTGTTCAATAGAACAATGGCACAACTTACAGGAAAAAACTGTGTAAGACCATTATTAGTAAAATCATCAGAAAATATTGATTTGACTATCACGGAAGAATGGTTAATAGAAAATGCAAAGTTCTTAACAATAGAACATATATTAAGAGGACCAGAAGGATATGCGGATTACGCTTTATCTTATCCTTTAAATGATCGGCTTATTGAAGAAGATTATTTAAATCCTACATTTGTAAAGTATAAGGATATAAACGGAAATATAATAACAGATTATGGTGGAAAGATAATAACAAAAATGTTCTTTGAATCAATAAAAGAAAGGATATACGAGTTAATAGAATCGAATAAAAATATAACATTTGAATACGGAAGTATAGAAGATTCTATTTTTCAGGATGAGTTTATAAGTATTGTGATGAGCAATATATAGACAAAAATCGTTTGATAATTTTTTGTGATCTATAACTTTTCTTTATAACTAAATTTCTAAAAAAGCGGAGGAGGAAAATAAAAAAGATAATCCAAAGGAAATTTTCTACGAATTTTTCCTCCTCCGTCGAATTTTTAAAAAGGAGGAGGAAAAAATAAAGTTTTAAAAATCCAAAACCAGGGCTTATAAAAAATCTCAACACACACAATTCTTGTGTTTGGCGAAATGGAAAGCGACGATGTATTTTTGTACTATTACATCGTAAAAACAGATAAAATATTCACAAAAATTAGTTAAAATTAGACATTATTTCTATTTTATCTAAACAAATAGAATTTTTATCTAAATGGAATGTGAATACTGCAATAATGTGTTTAAAACAACATCTTCTTTAAAATTACATAAAAAGACAGCAAAATATTGTCTTGCTAAACAAAATATATTACCTATAGAAGAATATATATGTACTTTTTGCAATATATCGTTTACATTAAAATCTTCATTACACAAACATTTAAGAATATGTAAAGCAAATACTCCTCTTGTTCGTGAACAATTACAATTACTTGATGAAAAATCAAATGAACTTTTTTCTCTCAAAACAGAGTTAGATTTATTTATAATACGCGAGAAAGAAATTATTTCTAATTATGATAAGAAATTACAAGAAAATAACATAAAAAATAACAAAAAGCTGTCAGATAAAGATAAGATTATATATGAAAAAGATTTACTAATCTCTGAACAGAAAAATATCATAAAGGAATTGCAGACAGAGTATAAGAAACATATAGAGATGCAGAACAAAGATTTACAAGATCGAATACAGTCAATGGCTGAAAAGGCGATTGATAAACCTTCAACCTTAAATCAAAACACAGTAAATCAGATAATCAATAATTTGTTGCCTATAACTACTGAACATCTGAATAATCAAGCTCAGTATTTAACTATTGATCACGTAAAAAATGGGGCGGTTGGTTATGCAAAGTATGCTCTAGAACATCCTTTAAAAGATAGGTTGGTTTGTACTGATACTTCT
>Ga0194043_1002136_pt1 | contig 10948 bp, 7 predicted proteins | sample JunL4415m_MetaG_FD_161274 | JGI IMG/M metagenome (GOLD analysis project Ga0194043, IMG submission 161274) | Anoxic zone freshwater microbial communities from boreal shield lake in IISD Experimental Lakes Area, Ontario, Canada - Jun2016-L442-15m | ecosystem: Environmental > Aquatic > Freshwater >...
CCTCTGCACCTCCCTCCCTCCTTCGATTTGAACTACCGAGGAATCCTCGGTAGTTGCCTCCCGTCTGAGTTCCCCATCCTCGAAGATGTTCTTAAGATGCAGCCCCACGTTATCTGTACTCACATCAAAGAGTTGGGCCATCTCAGCCTGGGTCAGCCAGACTGTTTGGTCCTTGGCCCGCAGCTTGATTTGGCTCCGGCCATCTTCGGTGGTGTAGAGAACAATCATTGAAGTGAGAATTGAGAGGTGCGAAGTGTGAAAGCAGAGGGACGCGGGAATAGAAGGTGTCGAAGTTGGTTGTTCATTTCACAATTCTCCCTTCTAAATTCTCAATTTCTTTTTCCGCAGGAAAAAGACACTGCATCAGGCCTTTCTTGTGGGTCTTGAATGCTTCGTGCTTTTGGGTTTCGGCGGTGATCAGGGCGTCGAGGCTACTCAGGCACGAGGCGATGCGTTCTTGTTCGGGGACAGGAGGAAACGGGATTTCGATCTTGGCCATCACGCCATTCATCAGCTTGGGGTTCCCGACGTAGGACACGTGGCCGCGCGTAACGGTGTTAAGCAGGGCCGCGATGCAGGCATTCGCATGGCCATTCGTGGTGATCAGAACCCCGCAGACATTCGTGCAGTAGAACTTTCCGGGTCGGAAATTTACGTCGCCAGCATTCGCGCCGTCTGTTGTCCATGTGATTGCGTCTTCGTAAAGATGCTCAGAGTAGTAGCCAGCCAACCCCTTGTTTTTGGTCTGTGACGAATACACGGGGAAAGGCGCTTCATCTGAAGGCTCATCTTTGACCAATGTCATGGAGAGAACGTCACCGCGTGTGACCCTGAAGACATCGCCGATCGCTTTTAACTCCCACTCCCCATCATTTTGGAATTCTGGGAAGCGGAGGGGAGGAATTGAGAAGTTAGAATTTTGAATTGAGAAAGATTCAGAGATTTTCTCACTTGTCTCTTCTATATTCTTAATTTTCTTCGCCTCACTTCTCTCTTCTAAATTCTTACTTCCAGAAACTTTTACCGGAGGAAAAAGTTTCTGGAGAAGTCCTTTTTTATGGGTCTTGAGCGCGTCCACTTTCTGCACTTGCGCGGTGATCAGCTCGTCCACTGAACGCAGGCACTCGGCTATTTTTTTCTGTTCGGCGTGCGATGGAGTAGGGATTTCGACACCAAAGAAGGTCTCCTTGCTGATGTTCAGCAAGCCGTTACTCCGAGCACCGCTCGTGATGTGCCGCTTTAACTGCCTGCCATGCTGGTTCTGCTCAAAGCACTGCTGAAAGAAGCCGTTTGAGTAGTCATCTTTCAGTCGGAAGCAGATGAAGACATTTGGCGCGGCAACTTGCCCCCAGCCCTGTAAAAGGTAAACGCAGCCTTCGGGGAACTTGAGCGAGTTGCCTTTGTTAAAAACGAAATCGCCATCCCGGACCAAGGTGTAGAGCTGATACTGATTGCCCGAAATGTCCCGCCCGAACTTCTCGGACTGCGGCACAAATCCGATTCCGGCAGAGATACTCACGGGCGTCAGTTTCCTTTGGCCAACCCGTTCAGCCACTGGAACGGATGCTTTTCCTAAGGTTACTAGCTTCCAGCCCTCCGCCTTCCGAAACTCCGGAAATCGCTGCTTGGGAAGTGAGAAGTGAGAATTAGGAAGTGAGAAAGATTCGCTCTGATCCCCTTTCTGACCTCTAACTTCTAACTTCTCACTTTTCTTCATCATTTCAGCCGCTTGAGGTTGCTATCCGCCAGCAGGGTGCGCATTTGGGTGATGGCGATTTCGTTGAGTTTGACGAGGCGTTCGGGGGCCGGGAGACCTTGGCGGATGAGGACCGAGTTGAGACTTTCGAGGTTAGTGAGGACGACGAGCTGTTCCAGCGGGGCCTGGTCGCGGATATTACCCTCGGCGTCGGGGTGGGCGTCGCGCCATTGTTTGGCGGTCTGGCCGAAGAGGGCGACGTTGAGGAGATCGGCCTCGCTGGCGTAGGTGAGGCTGGCCTGGGTCTTGGTGACGGCGGCTGGGATGAGGGTTTCTTTGATCGCGTCGGTGTGGATGCGGTAATTGATCTTGGCGAGGGTGCGCTGGAGGTTCCATTCCAGCTTGAGGCGGTCGTTTTCCTCGTCCTTGAGGCGCTGGAATTCGACGATGAGGTAGAGCTTGAACTCGGACGAAATCCAAGAAGCGAATTCAAAAGCGATGTCCCGATGGGCGAAGGTGCCTCCGTAGCGGCCTGATTTAGAGGTGATGCCTATCGCCTGGGTGCTCTCGATCCACCGCTGGGGGGACAGGACGAAGTAGTTGCTCCCGGCCTCATTTCTAAACCTCTCGAATTCGAGAGGTTTAAAATCCGGGTTGCACAGCTTTTCCCACAATCCCAGAAACTCGATGGTGCTGCGGCTGCGCATCCAGTTGTTGATGACCGCGAACGGCTCTTGGGAATTGCGATACCGTGCGATGTCGGTGAGCGAAATGAAATCCGAAGACCCATGCGTGACAACGGCGATGGCGGTTCCTTGGACGTCAATGCTGGTGCGTTTAGCTTTGCTCATGGGGTAGAGGAATTGAGAATTGAGAAATGGGGAAGTGAGAATGAAGAGACCTGATCCCCTTTCTCACTTCTCACTTCTAACTTCTCACTTTTCTTCATCACTTCAGATCTCATAGGCCGAAAGGCCGGAAATGTCGCGGCCTCCGGCGCGTTTAATAAGGAGGGGGCACAAATCGGCCATGAGGGCCAGCTCTGCCTGGGTGCGGGCTTTCCAGCCTAGCTCCAGAGGGGCCAACTGCTCACTGACTAGATCACTGAGCTGCTCGCCATCGAAGATCATGCGGTTGAGGATGCCCTCCACAAAGGTCTGCAGGGCAGCAGTGCCCACTCCGTGCTTCTTCGCGATGGAGGCGAGTTCCTTGGCGTTCTTCTCTGCCTTGAATCGGGTGTAGCCGTCGCGGATGGCGGCCTCGCTGAGTCCCTCCCCGGCCTGGAGCGTGCCGATGTATTCGGCGATGTCGTCCCGCTCGTTCATGAACTTGGCATCGGCGCTGATGAGGCCGATGAGTTCCTCGCGGGTCATCTTCGACTTGCCGGGCTTCTGCTCTGAGAAGCGGGCGATGAGGCCCATGATGTAGTCGTAATCAATGACGGCGGAGGCGAAGAGGACGAACTCGAAGTCGATCTGGTCCACGGGGTCGTCGGAGTCTTGTTTCTCTCCGGGTTTGCCTTGCTGCGCCCTGAGCTTCTTGGCGGTCTCCAGATACTGGCCCTTGAAACCGCGCAGGTTTTCCTCCGGTAGCACCTGCGCGATGGCGGATTTGTTTTCCTCCGTGAGGTCGGTGTATTGGTCGAGCTGGGTCTTGAGCCGCTGGACTTCCTTGAAGCGCTCGATGAAGACGGTCTTGGCGGCGTCACCCTTCAGGTTGGGGACGGATGAGGGTGTGCAGTCGAGTCCTTGGGACTTCATGAAGGCGTCGAGCTTCTGCACGGCTGTCTCCAGCTTCTGGATGACGACGGGGGCCTTCTCCACGAGCCAGATTTCCCGAGCCTGCTCGCTGGACTTCTCCCCTGAGAAGAGGGCAATGGCGGCATCAACGGAATCCTGCTGCTGGCGGAAGTCGAGGATGTTCCCGTAGGGCTTAGTGCCATTGAGCACGCGGTTGGTGCGGGAGAACGCCTGAATGAGGCCGTGGTGCCTCAGGTTCTTGTCCACGTAGAGCGTATTCAGGAACTTGGAGTCGAAGCCGGTGAGCAGCATGTCGACGACGATCGTGATGTCGATCTTGTTGGCGTGCGGGAAATCTGCGTTGGGCCACTGCTGGTCTTTGATGCGCTTTTGCACATCCTGATAGTAGAGGTCGAACTCGCTGAGGCGGTGATTGGTGCCGTAGCGGGTATTGTAATCGGCAAGGATGGCTTTGAGGGCGGCTTTCTTGCCCTCGGGGTCCACCTCGTTGTCCGCCTGCTCCTGCGGCAGGTCTTCCTGAATCTGCTTCACATCGGGATTCCCCTCGGCTGGTGGGGAGAAGACGCAGGCGATATTCAGCGGCTTGAACCCGGGATCAGCGGCCTGTTTCTCGGCCTGCATGGCCCTAAACAGAGCATGGTATTCGATGGCGTCGTTGATGGAAGCGGTGGCGAGGAGGGCATTGAAGCGGCGTCCACCGGTGGCGGCGTCGTGCTTGGAGAGGATGGCCTCGATGACGGCTTTCTTCGCGATGGCCTCGCCAGGCTTGGGTGGGTTTTTGCCCTCGGGCTTGAAGTAGTCGATGTGGAAGCGCAGGACGTTCGCGTCCTCGATGGCGTGGGTGATGGTGTAGGCGTGGAGCTGCTTCTGAAAGAGGTCCGCCGTGGTGCGCATGGAGGCCTGCTCGTCCTCGATCTTATGAAGGGAGGCATTGGCCTCAAAGATGGGGGTGCCGGTGAAGCCGAAGAGCTGGGCCTTGGGGAAAAACTCTTTAATGGCCTTGTGATTCTCACCGAACTGCGAACGGTGACACTCATCGAAGATGAAGACGATGCGTTTGTCGCTGAGCGAAGCCAGCATCTCCTTGTAGGTGGGCTGGTCGTTCTTCTTCCGCTGCTGGTTTCGCTTACTGCCCTCATCCAGCGCGAGACCGAGCTTTTGGATGGTGGTGACGATGACTTTATCCGCATAGTCCTCAGAAAGGAGGCGACGGACGAGGGCGGCGGTGTTGGTATTCTCCTCGACGCAGCCCTCCTGGAAGCGGTTGAACTCCTCGCGCGTCTGGCGGTCGAGGTCCTTGCGATCTACGACGAAGACGCATTTGTGGATGTGGTCGTTCTCCTTGAGCAGGGTGGAGGCCTTGAAGGAGGTGAGTGTCTTGCCGCTGCCGGTGGTGTGCCAGATAAAGCCGTTGCCGTTGTCCTCGTCGATGCACTTCACCAGGTGCTGCACGGCATAAACTTGGTAGGGCCGCATGATCATGAGCTTCTGCTCTCCGGCGAGCAGCACCATGTAGCGGCTGATGGTCCTGCCGAGGTCGCACTTCTTCAGGAAGCACTCCGCGAACTCGTCGAGGTGGGTGATCTTGTGGTTGTCCTCGGCGGCGAACTCGTAGATGGGCAGGAAGCGCTCGTCGGCATTGAAGGCAAAGTGGCGGGCGTTGTTGTTCGCGAAGTAGTAGGTGCGGTCGCGGTTGCTGACGATGAAGAGCTGCATGAAGCCGAGCAGCGTCTTGGCGTAGCCGTTGCCGGGGTCATTCTTGTAGTCGACGATCTGCTCCATGGCCCGGCGGGGATTCACCCCGAGGGTCTTCAACTCTATCTGGACACAGGGTACGCCGTTGATGAGCAGGATGACATCATAGCGGTGGTGGCTGTAGTCCGTGTTGATACGGAGCTGGTGGATGACCTCGAAGTGGTTTTTGCACCAGTCCTTGAGGTTCACCAGGGAGTAGTTCAGCGGCGTGCCATCGTCGCGGGTGAAACTGTTGATGCTACGCAGGGTCTTGGATGCGGTGAAGACATCCGGCGTGATGATCTCATCGAGTAGGCGAGCGAACTCTGCATCGGTGAGGCTGACTCGATTCAGGGCCTCGAATTTCTCGCGGAAGTTTTTTTCCAGTGTCGCCCGGTCGTGAATGTCCTCTCGATGCTCGTATTTGAGGCTGCGGAGCTTCTCAATGAATAAAACTTCGATGTCTCCCTCGCGGACAACCGATCTTTGCAGTGGAGCAGAGAGGCCATCGGTATATGTGAAGGGAGGCATTGGGGTATTTAGAGAGATTTGACGAGGGTTATGCTTGGCGAAATCATTTTACTGCTTCCATGATGTAGCAGTGAACTCAAAGCAGAGTTGAAAGTAGAGTCATTTGAACGGTTCTATTGAGGATCTTGTATGCCCTGAAATATAGGGACGCCCTATGTATGAATTGTATCCATACCCACATATCTTTCGGATCCGTCCGCTCGCTCCTCATACCGCTATGGTGTTGAACTGGAGTGGATGAGACACCTCGGGGAGTCAAATCCCCCCGAACGGACACCAAAACGGACACCAGTTTGTGGTTTTGGGGTAGTTTTCGATAGGCGACGAGTAGGCTTGATTACTCTGTAGAAGGTGCTATTGTGACCTTGTAATCGCGACAGACGAAGCCCGATTCCGTCCCCCGCCTCCATTCCCGATACGCGCCTTAGGGATCTCACTTCACCACGCAAAGGGAGCGAGGTTTTTCTTTTGCATCAGGTCCGGTGCTTCGTAGCTTCATGGGATGCATTTTCTGCGCTCTCTATCTCAAGGTTTGGTCACGGCCACCCTGGCGATTTTCCTTTCCGTATCCGTCGCTTCGATTGTTCAGGCAACTCCTTTCATTGATCCGAACAGCTACGACATCACCAAGATCATCCCACCCCCTCCCCAACCGGGATCAGAGGAGTACAGGATCGACACCGGCTTCCTGAAGAATGCACGCGCCACCGCAACCAAGGGGCAGATCGAACGGGGCAACAAGGCCTCCCACGACAGCGTCTTTGACTACTCGGAGACGCTCGGCGACTGGTTCAATCCCTGCGATCTCCCCAAGACGGCAACTCTCTTTGATAAGGTCAACAAGGAGACCAAGGAGGCTATCGAACTGGCCAAACACTACTTCTCAAGGACGCGCCCGGAGAGCTGGAAGGAGACCGGTGACATCGAAAAGAGTAACGGCTACGCCTACCCGAGCGGTCACACGACGCGCGCTTTTGTCTGGGCCAACCTCCTGGCCAACGCCCTCCCAAAAGAACAGAAGGCCCTCCACAAGCATGGACGCCAGAAGGCCTGGTATCGGGTGATCCTGGGCAGGCATTTCCCGGCCGATGTCCGCGCAGGAAAGCTCCTTGGCCAGTTCCTGGCCAAGGAGTTCCTGGAGAGCCCAGAATTCCAAAAACAGTGGCCCTCCGTCCGCGAGGAGATCAGGGCGGCGAGGAAAGCAGCCGAAAGCTCCCCCAAAGGAATCCACCCATCGGGTGTAGCGAACGACGCCCCGCCCTCCCTCAAGCTCTAATTAAAAGGCCTGACAGGATCCTAATCTCACATCGACAAGGGGAGGAGTTTTTGTCAAATGTGAAGCCCTATGAAACACCTATTCTCAATGCTGCTCCTTGCCATCGTCACTACCGCTCTCTCCGCCTGCAATACCATCAGCGGCGCAGGCCGTGACGTCAGCGCAGCCGGCCGTGAAGTCACCAAGGGAGCCAATACCGTCGAGCGCAAGATCCAGAACTAACCCGTTCCCTTTAACTTCCTGAGAGGCCGCACAGGGCAACCGGTGCGGCCTTTTTATTAAAACATCGACCTCTCGGAACCCATCGTTGCCTGATTTCTGACTTCTTCAGGTTTCATTCTTCATAATTCCTAATTCATCCTTCATCATTTTCTTATGTCCACACTCGGCCCCATCTCCAACTTCATCGAGCATCACTACCGTCACTTCAATGCAGCTGCGCTGAAGGATGCCGCCCATTCCTACACCGCCCACCTTGAGAAGGGTGGTTGCATGTTCATGACCATCGCCGGAGCCATGAGCACGGCCGAACTGGGTCTCTCCCTGGCTGAGATGATCCGCCAGGACAAGGTGCACGCCATCTGCTGCACCGGCGCCAACCTTGAGGAGGATGTCTTTAACCTCGTGGCCCATGATTTCTACGAGCGTGTTCCCAACTACCGTGACCTGACCCCCGCGGAAGAGGTCGGCCTGCTGGAGCGGCACATGAATCGCGTCACCGACACCTGTATCCCGGAGATGGAGGCGATGCGCAGAATCGAGACAGCCGTTCTTGAGGAGTGGGAAGCCGCTGACAAGAAGGGCCAGCGCCTTTTCCCTCATGAGTTCATGTACCGCATCCTGCTGAGCGGGAAGCTCGAGCATCAGATCGACCCAAAGAACAGTTGGCTCATGGAGGCAGCCAAGAAGAACCTCCCCATGTTCGTCCCTGGATGGGAAGACTCGACGCTCGGCAACATGTTCACCGGTCACGTCATCAGCGGTGACGTGAAGAACGTCCACACCGTCCGCACCGGCATCGAGTACATGATCGAACTCGCCGACTGGTACACGAAGAACTCCAAACCGCTTACTTCCAGCGCGGGATCAGGCAGGCATGCAGATTCACCGGATGGCTCCATCGGTTTCTTCCAGATCGGCGGGGGCATCGCCGGCGACTTCCCAATTTGCGTGGTGCCGATGCTTCACCAGGATCTTCAGCGTCCTGAGGTCCCTCTCTGGGGCTACTTCTGCCAGATCAGCGATTCGACCACGAGTTACGGAAGCTACTCCGGTGCGGTTCCCAATGAGAAGATCACCTGGGGCAAGCTCGGCATTAACACCCCGAAGCACATCATCGAATCCGATGCCTCGATCGTGGCGCCGCTGGTCTTTGCGATGATCCTCGGGTGGTAACCCTTCTGGGAAATAAGTCAGAGAATCGCACAATACTCAGGCGGTCTGATGACGAGGTGATGGCGGGAGTTGCTTGGCCTGAACGAACGAGAGGTAGACAATGAGCCGCTCCGGAGGGATGCCAAGAAAGTTGACTGTGAAGCCGACATTCCTGACAAGGAATGCGAAGATTTTTCTCTGCCACTGAAGCAGCCCACCATCCGATGCGAGAAACTCTTTCGGAAAGATGTAGAAAGTGTCCTCAGGATCGAAATTAAAGGCACCCCCACTTGCCTCAGCAGCAGCTCTTAGGCTACCAACGGCATCAGCCTCGACCATGTATCCGTGCGGAACCGTAACCTCCCAGATCCCCCCCTCATGCCGTTTGATCGAGGGGTCTCCGATCACTTCGTAGGGATTTGACCAGTTGGAGGGAAGCATCAGGATCACGATATTTTCCGCAACGGACTTGGTTCTACGCTGAAACTCGAGGATCGAAGCCACCGAATGTTCGGGGGTTTTCTCCCTCGTGATGTAGACCCGGGTACCGGGGACCTGCGGTAAGTTCCCCGCCTGCAAGTGTCGTCTGAGTTCTTCAGGAGAGATAAATTCTTTTTTTAAGACCTCATTGATCACTTTTCTTCCCCGATACCAAGAGATCATCAAGGAAACGATTCCAAAGGCAAAAAAGAAGGGGATGAATCCTCCAGATAGGAATTTGGTCATGCAGGATGTAAACAGTCCAAGATCCAGGGTGAGCATGGCACCCAAAATCAGGAACGTCCTCCAATGAGGTGACTGCGGGCGGGAAAACATGACGATGCCCCAGAGAATGGAGGTGACTGCCATGGCTCCGGTCACAGCGACCCCATAGGCACTCGCAAGCGATGATCCCGTGCGAAAGATAACGATCAGCAGGACACAGGTGAGTCCCATCATTAAATTGATTGCCGGGATGAAGATCTGTTCCCTGACCTTGGAATTGGTGTGCCGACTGGAAAAGGGTGGAAGGATGTCCAGTGCCTTGGCCTGTCGGACCAGTGTGAATACCGCACTAATGAGGGCCTGAGAGGCAATCACTGTCGCTGCCGTGGCCAACAGCACAAGCGGCACCCTTATCGCCGTCGGGCAGAGTAAGAAAAACAAGGCGCTCTTCGATGATGCCGAGGAGTTCATCTCAAGATATGCCGCCTGCCCCAAGTAGTTGAGCAATAGTGAGGGAAGAGCGATCCCATACCAGGCCCTGAGAATTGGCGCCTTACCAAAGTTTGCCAGATCCGCATAGAGGGCTTCGGCACCCGTCACGGCAAGAGCCACCGCACCCATGATGGCAAAGCCATGCCAACCGGATTGAGCTAGCAGCGCCAGACCAAGAAGAGGATCGAGCGCACGAAGAGCGGTAGGATGAACCGCTATCTGGGCGGCCCCCATCAAGGCAATGCAAAGAAACCAGAGGAGCATTACGGGACCGAAGACCGAACCGAGTCTGCCTGTTCCGAATCGCTGGATTCCAAAGAGCAGGATCAAGATCACCACGGCGGTTGCCGGAGCGTAGGCCATCAACGTGGGATGAATCGTCACGATCCCCTCGACGGCACTGAGCACCGAGATGGCCGGCGTCAGGGTCCCGTCCGCCAAAAGCAGCGCCGCACCGAAGACGACGACTGCAATGATCCCGAAACCAACCGGCCTGGGGGAACAGGCCGCTTTATGAAGTGCAAAGAGAGCAAAGACTCCTCCCTGCCCCTTGTAGTCCTCCCTCATGAGGATGAAGGCATACTTCACGCTGACCACGAGGATAACCGTCCAGATGATCAGTGAGGCAACGGGAACAGCTTGGGCAGCCCCTGTCAGATTCACCGCGGTCTGGTAAGCGTATAAGGGGCTCGTGCCGATATCCCCGAAGACGACCCCTAGTGCAGCAAGCCAGACCAAGGAAACCTGCTTGTTAGGTGAAAAGCCCATCTTGGGGAGCACTGGCTGAAAAGCAGAGGGACTAGAGCGACAAAACTTAAACCAAGAACATTTAGTTCCTGGTCTTCACTTCAACCACGTCATGAGGTGAGGCCTCTCGCTGGCCCGCCGGGCTGACGCGGATGTAGCGGGCCTTCTCGCGGAGTTGTTCCAGATTTTCCGCACCGAGATATCCCATGCCGCTCTGGATGCCTCCGATAAGATTCGCGAGCACGCGGTCCAAGGGACCGCACTCCTCCTTGAGCGCCTCGACTCCCTCCGCAGCAACCTTGCGCGTGGTGTCCCTCTTGTCGTGGCCGTAACGGGCGGCACTGCCCGCACTCATCGCGGCAAGACTGCCCATGCCCCGGTATTGCTTGTAAAGTTTCCCTCCGATCTCGACGACGTCGCCCGGAGACTCGGTGCATCCCGCGAACATGCCGCCGCAAATCACTCCCTGCGCGAGCGTCAGGGCCTTCACGATGTCGCCCGACTTCGTGATGCCTCCATCGGCCAGGATCGAGACCTTCTTCTCCGCCGCCGCTTGCGAGCAGACGTAGAGCGCCGTCATCTGGGGAATGCCGACACCCGCGACGATGCGGGTGGTGCAGATCGACCCGGGGC
>Ga0194043_1002138_pt1 | contig 10941 bp, 9 predicted proteins | sample JunL4415m_MetaG_FD_161274 | JGI IMG/M metagenome (GOLD analysis project Ga0194043, IMG submission 161274) | Anoxic zone freshwater microbial communities from boreal shield lake in IISD Experimental Lakes Area, Ontario, Canada - Jun2016-L442-15m | ecosystem: Environmental > Aquatic > Freshwater >...
GACATACACCTGCTCGTGCTCAGCAATAAACGCTTCGACCGAGGCCGGAAACGGAAATGCTCTTAAACGCATCGCGTCAAGGTGAATGCCTTCGGCGTTCAAAATGTCTAAGCCTTCTTTCATGGCAGGGCTGGTCGAGCCAAAGTAAATCACACCTAACTTGGTCTTTTTGGGTGCCTTGTCAAACACTGGCTGTGGCACCATATCTGCGGCGGTGGCAAACTTGCGCAGCAGCCTTTCCATGTTGTAGATGTAATCTGGGCCGCGTTCTGAATAGCGTGCGTAGGGGTCGCGCGTGGTGCCTCGTGTAAAGTAGGCGCCCTTGGTCGGATGCGTGCCAGGCAGTGTGCGCCAGGCGATTCCGTCACCATCAACGTCTTTATAACGACCAAAGTCTTTGCCCGCCTCAAGCTCTTCAGCCGTCATGACCTTACCGCGATCGTAGGTGCGAGCATCATCCCAGACAAAGGGCTTTGACAGGCGTTGATTCATGCCGATGTCTAAGTCGGTCATAAAGAAAATCGGTGTTTGTAATCGATCCGCTAAATCTAGCGCAACCGCACCAAACTCAAAACATTCGTAGGGGTCTTCAGGTAAAAGCATCACGTGCTTGGTATCGCCGTGCGACGCATAGGCGCATGCTAATAAGTCTGATTGTTGCGTACGGGTCGGCATGCCAGTTGAGGGGCCACCGCGCTGCACATTAATAATGGTGACCGGGATCTCGGCAAAGTAGGCCAGGCCGATGAACTCAGCCATCAACGAGATACCCGGGCCCGAGGTGGCCGTAAAGGCGCGCGCGCCGTTCCAGCCTGCTCCCACCACCATACCGATTGACGCAAGCTCGTCTTCGGCTTGCACGATCGCAAAACGATTCAAGCCGGTGCTTGGATCGGTGCGGTACTTATCGCAGTATTTTTGAAAGGCCTCGGGTACAGAGGACGAGGGCGTAATCGGATACCAAGCTGCGACTGTGGCCCCACCGTACACGCAGCCAAGCGCTGCAGCACTATTGCCATCGGTAAAAATTTGATCGCCAACTTTGTCTGACTTTTGCACACGAATACCAAGCGGCGCCTTGAGATTGTTTTTCACATAGTCGCGACCCAAGTGCAGGGCGCGAATATTTGAGTCGAGCAGGGCTTCTTTACCTTTGTATTGCTCGGCAAATAGTTTTTCAAACACCTCAGCATCAACAGCCAGCAGCATCGATAACGCACCAACATAAATGATGTTCTTAAACAGCTGGCGTTGCCGTGGGTCGGTGTATGTTGCGTTGCTGATCTCGGTCAGTGGGATACCAATGATATTGATATCAGGACGAAACTTTGATTCTGGTATTGGACGCGTTGAGTCATAAAACAAATAGCCACCTGGCTCGATCTCGGCAATGTCGGCGTCCCAAGTTTGTGGGTTCATGGCAACCATCAGGTCTACGCCACCGCGACGACCCAGATAGCCCTTTTCGCACACACGAGCCTCGTACCAAGTCGGCAGGCCTTGAATGTTGCTTGGAAAAATATTGCGTGGACTGACCGGTACACCCATACGCAAAATCGCTTTGGCAAACAGTTCGTTGGCCGAGGCCGAGCCCGAGCCGTTTACGTTGGCAAATTTAATAACAAAGTCGTTAATGGCTTCGATCGGTTTCATACAGACTCCAAAATTGAACCGTTTGCATGTTGATCGCGAGCAAGCGGTCCAGCATTGGTGGTCGTCAATAAAAACTTTTGCATATCCCAGGCACCCGTTGGGCAACGTTCAGCGCACAAGCCGCAGTGCAGACACACATCCTCATCTTTCACCATTACACGCCCAGATTTCAAATCGCTCGACACGTAAAGGTCTTGTGTGAGTTCAAGGGCAGGGGCGCGCAGACGAGTTCTGAGTTCTTGTTCTTCGCCGTTTTGTGTAAACGTAATGCAGTCCGTTGGGCAAATGTCAGTACAGGCATCGCACTCGATACAGGTCTTGGCATTGAACACTGTTTGTACGTCACAGTTCAGACAGCGGCTGGCTTCTTTAAACGCGGTCGCTGCGTCAAAGCCTAGCTCAACTTCAACACGAATGTTGGCCAGTGCTTTTTCGGATTCAGCCCACGGCACTTTGAAGCGAGCGTCATTAGACACATCGTTTTGATAGCTCCACTCATGAATGCCCATTTTTTGCGACATTAAATTCGTGGTGGGGGCGGGGCGCTTCTCGGTATTTTCGTTATTTAAGAAGCGATCAATCGACACAGCGGCTTCGTGACCGTGCGCCACAGCGGTAATAATATTTTTGGGGCCAAAGGCTGCGTCGCCACCAAAAAATACGGTTGGCTGTGAGGTTGACTGAAATGAGTCGTTGCCTAACACCGGCTGACCCCATTTATTAAAATCAACACCGCTGGCTTCGTCGATCCACGGAAACGCATTTTCTTGACCGACTGCCAACAGCACCGTGTCGCATTCAAAAAACACATCAGGTTGACCGGTGGGTACCAAGTTACGGCGACCTTTGTCGTCGTATTGAGCTTCGACCACTTCGAAGGTCATTCCGATCAGTTTGCCCTCTTTATGCTCAAAGCTTTTAGGCACATGAAAGTTGATGAATGGTATGCCTTCGTGGATGGCGTCTTCTTTTTCCCAGGGAGAAGCTTTCATCTCATCGAAGCCACTGCGCACGATCACTTTGACATCGGTGCCACCTAAGCGACGCGACGAGCGACAGCAATCCATTGCGGTGTTGCCGCCACCTAAGACGATGACGCGCTTGCCAACGCTGGTGATATGACCAAACGATACTGAAGCCAACCAGTCGATGCCGATGTGAATATTTGCAGCAGCTTCTTTACGACCTGGTACGTCAAGGTCGCGCCCGCGCGGCGCTCCGCAACCGACGAAGACTGCGTCATAGCCTTCGGCCATCAAGCCACTGAGTGACTCAACGCGTTGACCCGCTTTAAAGTCAACGCCCATCTCAAGGATGTAATTGGTTTCTTCATCAATGACGGATTCAGGTAAACGAAAACGCGGAATCTGTGAGCGAATAAAACCGCCGGCTTTTGCCTCGCCGTCGAACACGGTGACCTGATACCCGAGCGGTAGAAGGTCGCGTGCAACCGTTAATGATGCAGGGCCTGCACCCACGCAGGCAATTCGCTTTCCATTGAATGCAGCGATTGAGGGCATGCGACTTTTGATATCGCTTTTATTGTCGGCTGCGACACGCTTCAAGCGGCAGATCGCTACCGGCTCTGGTTTGTCACCATTGTTTTCTTCAACGCGACCACGGCGGCAAGCGGGCTCGCAAGGGCGGTCACAGGTGCGACCTAAGACACCCGGAAACACATTAGAGACCCAATTCACCATATAGGCGTCGGTGTAGCGACCTTGCCCGATTAAGCGGATGTATTCAGGAACGGGGGTGTGAGCAGGGCATGCGTACTGGCAGTCAACAACCTTGTGAAAATAGGTCGGGTCCGTCAAATCTGTTGGTTGCAAAACGAATCTCCTGTCCGCCGAGGCGTGTTATTTTTTGATTGGCTCTAAGCCAAGACTCAACCCTTTGACTTAGGTCAAGACTTCGCAATTAGAATCCCTGTAAAACGCATAGTCTAATGTGGCGCGGCGATTCTTGCACGTTGATATTGAGGGCTTGGTGATCTCATCATGACTCTTTGCCTTCTTGGTGGTTGTTGCTTAAATTTGCTGCGCTGCCGCAAAAATGATTGTGGTGCTGCGGGCTCTGTTAATCTGTGCAAACGTGAGCTTTGACTGCTTGATTCAAACAACCCAGATGAAATGAGACAACACTTTGGCGAATGACTCGATGACAAGATATCCAGTGACAAGACGTGCGCTGCTGTTGACTTGCGCAGCTACCTTTGCGGTGTGTAGCCTTGGCGCCCAGGCGCAAATGCCCAATAAACCCATTACGCTGATTGTGCCGTTTGCGGCCGGTGGCAATCTGGATATTGTCGGCCGTTTGATTGCTCCGGGCTTGGCCAAAGAGCTGGGGCAATCCGTTGTCGTGCAAAATAAACCCGGAGCAGGGGGCGTACTAGGGGCTACCGAATTATCGCGCTCTGAACCCGATGGGACTGTTTTGCTGGTTAGCACGCCTAACGCCATTACAGTTGCGCCCAAGATGGTGCAGACACAATACACACTCGATAGTTTTGCCGCAGTGGGGTTGATCTCTTCAACGTCATTACTGCTCGTCACTCGCACCGAACAGCCGAAATTTAAGGATTTCGCTAGTTTTGTGGCCTTTGCCAAAGCTAATCCAGGCAAAGTCAGTATTGCGAACGCGGGTATTGGTACGTCCAATCATATTGCCATCATGCAGTTACAAATCATGGCCGGCATCGAGCTGAATGTGATTACCTATAAAGGTTCAGGGCCCTCTAATATCGATTTGTTAGGTGGGCAAGTCGATGTCAGCATCGATCAGTTGTCGAGCGCAATTACGTATCTTAAATCTGGACGTACTCGTGCCATGATGGTGCTCGCTGCAGAGCGCGATCCCTTGGTACCTGACGTGCTAAGCGCGAAAGAACTGGGTTTGCCGCAGCTTGAGGTCAGTACAACGGCGGGCTTGTTAGCACCCGGAAAAACGCCTGCGGCAACGCTCGCGCTTTTGAACGCGGCACTCAACAAAACCTTGGCAGATCCTCAGATCCAAGAGCAATTGGCGCGTGCTGCCAGTCGGACGCGCCCAGGGCCTGCCGCTGTGTTTACGACGCTGATGCAAACCGAAGATAAGACTGCAACGGCGTTAGCCGCGGCTGGAAAGCTCAAACCCGAGTAAACGGGCTGAGCCGGCCTGGCTCGCTGGCTGATTTTTGCAGCGGACTAGCGTCTGAACAAGTCAGCCAGTAGTCCGACCGAGTGGATCTAGTATTCAGTCAGCCAGTAGTCTGGCCGAGTGGATCTAGTATTCAGTCAGCTAGCAGTCTGACCGAGTCAGTCTGGTATGAAGTCAGCCTCCAGTCTGGCCGAGTCAGTCTAGTAGCCGAGTTGTCGATTGATCTTGTTATCAAGCTGCCCTGTTGTCGTGAGCTTGGCAAAATTGGCAAACCAGCAATCCAGCACGCGCTGTACATAGTCGGGTGCATCACATGAGATATGTGGCGTGACGATGAGATTGGGCGTCGTCCAAAGAGGTGAGCCCGGCTCGAGGGGCTCTTTATCGAAGACATCCAAGATTGCGCCATCAAGCTGTTTGCTTGCCAGGTGCTTGATGACTGCGGCGTAATCCACAATCGGTGAGCGACCGATGTTAATCAACCCCGCTCCTTTGGGTAATGAGGCGATTCTGGCGTCGGTGATCAAGCCTCGGGTATCTGCCGTGAGGGGTGCCGCAACAATCAAATAGTCGGTACGCGGTAAAACGCTGTCGAGCTGGCTCACGCTGATGGTTTCGTCGGCAAGCGGTTGCGCAGCGCCCGAGCGTGTCACAGCAATGACCTTCATGCCAAGTCGTTTGGCACCCAGGCCAGCCGCACGACCCACGTCGCCAAAGCCAATCACCGTTGCAGTCTTGCCTCGAATATTGAACTCATGAATCATGTCCCAAACCTGCTTGGTTTGATTCGCCAGAATTTGAGGCATTTTGTTGTGCAACATCAACAAAGCCATGCTGATGAAGTCTTCAGTCTTGTCGCCATGAATGCCGCTGCTGTTGGTAACGGTGATTTGTTCGGGCAACCAGTCAAGCGGCAGCAGGTGATCCACGCCAGCTCCTGTCGTGTGGATCCATTTAAGTTTTTTTGCTTGAATGATTTTGGGACGATCGATTGGGCCCGCAAGCAGCGCATCAGCGTCTTGCAGCGCATTTTCTAAGATATCGCCATCCCAGCCAACAGAAACGTCGATTTGTTTGGCAAGCTCTGGATGCCTCGCTGCCGCCTGCTCCCACTGCTCACGCGTGAGGTGAAAAAGTTCATTGCGTTGGCGGCCGTTTTCTAAGTGGAGTCTGAAGAGTGTTGACATAGATGGTCTTTTAAGCGATTGGGTGTAAGGGACAGAATAAATTGAGCTACTTTGCCATAAGGTTGAACTCTTTGGCAACCTGGGCGTAAGACTGTATTTCAGCTTGATAAAAGCTTGCAAATTGTTGTGCATTTAAGGCGGCCGGTTCAATGCCGAGTTGCGCAAAAGCGCTTGCGACTTCAGGATATTCAAGTAGTGCCAACATCTCTTGCGACACTTTATCGATGATCGCTTGAGGCGTTTTGACGGGTGCAAAGAGCCCCCACCAAATAATACCCTCAAGGTTTGCAACGCCTGCCTCTTGCAGTGTGGGTACGGTGGGCAGTGCTTTCATACGTTGGTTACCTGTTACCGCGAGTGCGCGCAGTTTGCCAGATGACACGTGGGGTAGACCTTCACTCGCGACTGGAATCATGAAGGTTAATCGCCCAGAAATCAGATCTGGCATCGCTAGTGAGCCACCCTTATAAAGAATCTGAACCGGGCTGGTCGCCGTGTTCTTGATGAAAATTAATGCTGTGGGCGACACTGTGCCGACGGTGCCGTAGGCCGTTGTGGTTGGGTTGGCTTTAAGGTACTCAATTAACTCGCTGACGGTTTTGACCTGCAAAGTCGAGGGGACGAGCAAGATTTGTGAAGACCGCCCGGCTCGCGCCACCGGAATCAGATCGGTCAGCGCATCGTAGGTCATGTTTGCTTCGCTGGCACGATTGGTCGCTAAAAACGAGGCGCCCATCAACATGGTGTATCCATCTGGGTTGGCTTTGGCCACCAGGTTTGCTCCAATGTTTCCGTTCGCACCGGGTCGGTTATCGATGACAACGACTTGCTTCAAGCGGGTTGCAAGTCGCTCTGAAACGACCCGAGTGATATTGTCGACTCCACCGCCTGCGGCGTAAGGTACAACAATGTGCAGGGGCTTGTCTGGGTAGGTTTGTGCACGCGATGCGCTCAGCCCAAACGCGAACAAACATAAAAGAAATACGGCTGATTTCGCTGTAATCGACATGATTGAAATCTCCTGAGTGCGAGTGGTGCTCAACCTATACTTTTTATTTAAGGGCTTTGAGTGTTTGATGTAGGTTAACTCGAAATGTCCTTGGGTGTGGCGTTGTATATTGATGGTTTATTGTCTACAGATACATGCGGGACTTCAACTGCAATCATGCTCACTGGTCACGTTATGCCTTCGCAAGCGCCGTTTAGCATTGAGCTTAAGCCTCAGCTGATACCTTCTCAAGCACCATTTAGTATTGAGCTTAAGCCATGCTAGGGGTCACTGATTATGGTGCGTTTGTCGCGGCTTTCACAATATTTCTCTTGATACCAGGTCCCGGCAATTTGGTATTAATTACCTCAACCTCCAAAGGAGGCGTGCGAGCCGGGCTCGCCGCTTCGCTGGGGATTGTGCTCGGGGATCAAGTCTTGTCGTGGTTGGCCGTGGCAGGGGTGGCTGCTGTGTTGAGCACGTCGCCAACCGCCTTTGCTGCGGTGCAGTGGGTCGGTGCAGCGTATCTTGCCTGGCTAGGAGCAAAAATGTTGTTCGCTAAGCAAGGCGCAGCGCCTATCTTGAACATCAAGCCTTATCACTACTTGCGCCAAGCATTTTTGATTACGCTCTTAAATCCAAAAGCGATTGTTTTTTATATGGCTTTTTTTCCATTGTTCATTGATCCGGTCCGACAGCAAGGTTTACTAACATTTGGATTTTTGGCAATCACGATTGCCGCACTCGCGTTCGGTTACGGCTTGATCGCCACGCTCTTAACGCACTTTTTTGCCGAGCGCATGCGTCGCAATCCCACGGCGGGGTTTTTACTTGAAAAGCTGGCAGGCTTATGCCTGATTGGGTTTGGTGTGCGTTTAGTATTGACGCGTTAGTGCGCAGGCTCGACAGGCGCATTTGAAGCTCGTGCCGGGCGCAGCGAGCGTTGATATTTTCTCGGATGGCGGGATTGTCAGCCTCAGATCTTTTGGATTCACAGATCTTAGGGATTTAAGACGCCACAGGGGGCGGCACTTGTTCGGTGAACCAGCGCGCCAGTTGTTCGCCCTTAACAAAACATACCTCTGGCGTTGCCATCAGCAGATCGAGCATTTTCTCGAAGCTCTCAAAGCGGTGCGGCACACCAATTAAATGCGGATGTAATCCTAGCGATAGCACCCGTGGTTGAATAACGGATTCTCGTTTGAATAAACTCAGGGTGTTGGCCAGTCGTTGATACATTTCATTGGATTGATGTTTTTCAACCGCGTAAATGATTGAATCGTTGATCTCTAAGTTATAGGGTAGGGCGAGTAGTGGTCCCTCTTTGGTATGCATCCAATGCGGCACATCGTCAACAACCCAATCAAAGACGTAATCGATGCCTTGTTTCTTTAAGAACTCTGGGGTGTCGTAAGACTCGCGTAGGCCTGGGCTGAGCCAACCTTTGGGGCGCGCGCCAGTAAAGGCTTGGATCATGTCCAAACTTGCGGCGATCAAGGCTTCTTCACCTTCAGCGTGATTGAGTGCTTTTTGATGCACGCCATGACCAATGAACTCCCAGCCCGCCTCGTGCATTGCCTGGGCGGCGCGCGGGTATGCTTGAATCACACCTGCATTAAAACTGGTTGATGCGGTTAAGCCACGACTTTGAATCGCGTTGATCAGACGTGGTAAGCCTGCACGCATGCCGTAGTCAACCCAACCAAAGTTGGGTACGTCTGGCACTGTTTCTTTACCGTGTGGCGGAGTCAGGATGGTACGCGGCATGCCGGCATCAAACTGCCAGTGCTCAACGTTAACCACCAAGTGCACCATGATGGCACCTTCTGGATGTGCTGTCAGTTGCGGGCCTTCGTTAGAAAAGCGATATGGAATGCGCGGATTAGCCATGGTGATTTCGGATTAAGTTAAGGACTTCAAGTTTCATGTTTCTGAACGCCTCGCTGGCAGTGTCAGTGACGGTACGTGGTCGTGCGAGTGGTACGGTAAGAGTGGACTGAAGGCGTCCAGGGCGCGCCGACATAACATGAATGGTATTCGATAAAAAAATCGCCTCATCAATATCATGTGTGACGAAGAGTATGGTGGGTTTTAATTTTTGCCATACCGAAAGCAACAACTCTTGCATGGTGAGCCGCGTTTGCGCATCGAGTGCCCCAAAGGGTTCATCCATTAACAAAACACGAGAGCCCAAGGTGAGGATGCGCGCAATGCCCACGCGCTGGCGCATACCTCCCGACAATTGAATCGGTAAGTGCTGTTTAAAGTCGTGTAACCCAACGATGCTCAGCATCTCATGGGCGCGCTCTTCGTACTCTGCTCTGGGTAAGCCCTGCACCTTAGGCCCGAAAATGACGTTCTCCCAGACGGTCAGCCATGGAAACAACGCGGCCTCTTGAAACACCACGCCTCGGTCAGGGCCCGGGGCCACAACCGCGCGTTCGTTCACGCGTAAGGATCCAGAGGTCGGTAATTCAAAGCCAGCGATGAGATTGAGCAGAGTTGACTTGCCACAACCCGAGGGGCCAAGCAAGGCAACGAAGTCACCTTCGTTGACCTCAAGCGTAATGTTGTCTAACGCAATGACTGGCGGGGTGGTCGGATAAATCTTGGTGACAGCTTGAATAGAAATGTTTGACATAGTGGGGCTAATGACTTTGTAAAATACGCCAAACTAAGACCTTGCGCTCAATGAGCACAATCAGACGGTCACTGATAAATCCCATCGCGCCAATCGAGACCATGTCGGCCAGCACAATATCCATGCGACCCATGTAATAAGCATCCCATAAGACATAGCCCAGACCTGACTTGACCGCCACCATTTCAGATACGATCACTGCCGTCCAAGAGATCCCGAGCCCAATGCGTAAACCAGTAAAGATAGAGGGCATTGCAGCTGGCAATACAACGCGATAGAGCAGTTGGCTGCGGTTGACCCCCATCATGAGAGCGGCACGAACCAGATTACGGTCGACATCGCGCGCACCCTGAGTGGTGTTGACCACGATGGCATAGAAACCACCTAAAAAGATTAAAAAGATTGAGCCAATATCCCGAATGCCAAAGATCGCAATTGAAAACGGCAGCCAAGCGGTGATGGGAATGGGGCGCAAGCTTTGTATTAACGGATCGAGCATGTGCGCGATCAGTTTGCTCCAGCCGATTAGCAACCCAAGCGGGACACCGATCACAGCTGCTAACGCAAAGCCTTGCGCTACCCGCATCGAAGAGTATTCTACGTTTGAGACCCAGGTTCCCAAATAAGGATTTAGCCCTAAGCCTGGTGCGCCAAAAATCCAAGAATGCCAGCCATCTAACACTTTTAGCGGTGTGGGCATAATGCCCGCCATGCTAGTCAGGCTACCCGCCCACTGCCATAACAAAAGAACAATGGCAGGTACGAGTAAGCCTAGTACCAACCGCTTAAGATGCACAGCTTTGTTCATCAACAACATCCGGCACACCTATTTTTTGATCGCTTTGGCCAAGCTGTCATCGTAAAGGTCTGCGGCATCTTTGGTCACGTCTTTTTGCACAATCCCTTGTTTGAAGGCTGCCTCAGCCAAACGAGCGACTTGTTCTTTGTTTAATACGCCACCGAGTTTAATGATCTTGGTCGATTCTGTCGTGACACTTAACGGCAAGCCAGTGTATTTGGCGTAGGTCTCTGCAAACAGAACATCATTGCGGGCGAGTTGCTCTTCAATCTTGAAGTAAGCCCAGAGAAAACGCTCAACCAATTCTTTTTTAGTCTTCATGGCGTCGCCCGAGGCCGCCAACATTCCAAGCTCTGCACCGACCGCGCGCGATTGGCTGTACTCAAGGTTTTTGGCGAAATAGGCATCGCCTTCGGCAACCGCTTGTGATTCAAATGGCTCCCACAAGACCATGGCATCGATGTCGCCACGTTTCATGGCTTGGATAAAGGCGGTACCACCACCCTGGACGTTAACGGGCGAGAAGGTGGTGTAC
>Ga0194043_1002139_pt1 | contig 10936 bp, 9 predicted proteins | sample JunL4415m_MetaG_FD_161274 | JGI IMG/M metagenome (GOLD analysis project Ga0194043, IMG submission 161274) | Anoxic zone freshwater microbial communities from boreal shield lake in IISD Experimental Lakes Area, Ontario, Canada - Jun2016-L442-15m | ecosystem: Environmental > Aquatic > Freshwater >...
AGATCTGGCCGACCGGGTCCGGGATGCCATCGAGCACGCGCTCGATGTCGGCAGGCTCGGTGGCGTTGATGACGGAGGAGAACGCCGACAGGAGACGGGCGCCGTAGTCGACGACGCCGTCCGCCGGCCCGTAGCAGCCGATGCACGGGGCCGAGGCCGCCGGGCAGAGCGCACCGCAGCCGTCCCGCGTCGCCGGGCCGTTGCACGGGATCCCCTGCTCGAGCAGGCAGAGCACCGGGTCGATCGTCGCGACGTCCTGGATCCGGACGAAGCGGTCGATGCGCTTGACGTTGCGCTCCCGGCTGCACTCGTCGCAGCACGTGGAACGTCCGGCACCCAGCACGGAGCCGCGCGCGGGCAGCGACGCGCGGCCCGCGAGCGCCTCGATGACGAGCCCGACGACCTCGGCGATCCGGCCCGACTCGGGCGGGCAGCCGGGGACGTAGTAGTCCACGTCCACGACCTGGTCGAGCGTCCGGAGGACCGGGAGGAAGGCCGGGATCGTGAGCTCACCCTCGGGCGCGGCGAACGCCGGGACCGGCCGAAGTCGGTCGGGGTTGTCCGTCGTCTCGCCCTCGTACGAGGCGTCGAAGATCTCGGCGACGGTGCTCAGGTTCGCGAGGCCGGGGATGCACCCCTCTGTCGCGCACGACCCGAACGCGACGAGGGTCTTGGACTTGCGGCGCAGCAGGTGCGCGAGCTCCTCGTTCTCGTCGCTGCGGATCCCCCCGGAGAACAGCGTGAGGTCGATCGATGCGTCCGGCATCGCCACGACGTCGGCGTACTTCGCGTCCATGACCGCGGGCCAGAAGACGACGTCGAACGCGGCGTCCACTTCCAGGATCCGCTCGTTGATGTTGAGGACCGCGATGTCGCAGCCGCCGCACGAGGCGGCCCAGTACATCGCGAGCCGCGGCTTGGCGGTCGGCGCGGGCATGGCGCTCATGCCGTCACCTCCGCGGTGATGCCGGGTTCCGATAGGGCGGGGATGACATGAGGTGGCGCTTCGGGCGGCGAGGCTGCCTCGGCGGCGATCGCCGCGGCCTCCTCGCGCTCGAGCGCGCTGAAGTCGCGACGCACGTCGGCGGGGACGTCGCGGCCCGCGTCGTTCCACCCGAGCGGTCCGATGGCCCTGACCTCCTCGACGATCCGCCCGACCTCCTTGGCGAACCGCTGGCCCTCCGCGGCGCTCGCCCACAGGAGCTGGAGCCGGGTGGGCTCGATGCCCATCGCCACGATGACCCTCCGCAGGAGGAGGAAGCGGCGGAGCATCTTGTAGTTCTGTTCCATGTAGTGGCACTCGCCCGGCCAGCACCCGCTCACCATGACGGCGTCGGCGCCTTCCGCGAACGCCGCGAGGACGAACGACGGGTCGAGGCGCCCGGAGCACATGAGACGGATGAGCCGGACGTTGGGCGGGTACTTCATCCGGGACGTGCCGGCGAGGTCGGCCGCCCGGTAGCTGCACCAGTTGCAGGTGAACCCGATGATCACCGGCTCGAAGGTACCCCCGGCCTCGACCGCCGAGTGGGTGGCGGCGGGGCCGCCGGCGTGGATCGTCTCGGTCATGCCGTCACCGCTTCCTGCACCTCGTCGGACCGCATCCGGCCGGACGATGTCACCATCAGCAGGCCCTCGATCTGGCTGAAGATCTGGGCGTCACTGAACCCGGTGCCCGAGATCGCGCCGGCCGGGCACGCGGCGATGCAGGTCCCGCAGCCCTGGCAGAGCGCCGCGTTCACCTCCGTGACCATCCGGTCGTCGTGGAAGACGATCGCGTTGTACGGGCAGAGGTCGTTGCAGATCCGACAGCCCGAGCACCGGGACTCGTCCACCGAGGCGCGGACGGGCTCGAGCTCCATCTCGCCCTTCTGGATCCGCCCGAGGATCCGCGCTGATGCGGCCGCCCCGTTGGAGACGCTCGTCGGGATGTCACGCGGCCCGAGCGCGCAGCCGGCCGCGAAGACCCCATCGGTCATGGTCGCGACCGGGTCGAGCTTGGGGTGGCGCTCGATGACCCAGCCGTCCGAGCTGCAGCTGATCCCGAACAGGCGCGCCGTCTCCTTCGCGTCGTGCGGCGGCTCGAGGCCGGCCGAGAGGACGACCATGTCCACCGGGATGCGGCGCTGCGAATTGGCGAGGGTGTCCTCCACCTGGACGATGAGCCGACCATCTTCGGCGGCCTCATCGGGGAACCGCACCGCGTCGGTCACCTCGGCGACCCGGCCGCGGACGAAGAGGGTCCCCTCCTCCAGCACGCGCTGGTAGAACTCGTCGAACGCCTTCCCGGGCGCCCGGATGTCGATGTAGAACTCGTAGACCGTCGCGTCCGTGTGCTCGCGCACGAGGTGCGCGAACTTCAGGCTCTGCATGCAGCAGATGGCCGAGCAGTAGCTGTTGTAGTTGCGATCGCGACTGCCGACGCAATGGATGATCCCGACGGCCTTGGGCTCCGTGACCCCGTCCCGGAGGACGAGGCGGCCGTTCGTCGGCCCGGCGGCGTTGCTCATCCGCTCGAACTCGAGGCTCGTGAAGACGTTGGGGAGCCGCCCGTAGCCGTACTGCTCGATCCGGCGCGAGTCGAACAGCTCGAAGCCGGTCGCGAGGATGATGTTGCCGACCTCGACCGTGACCTCCTCGTCCTTCTGGGTGAAGTCGATCGCGCCGGTCGGGCAGAACTTCTCGCAGGCCTTGCACTTGCCGTTGTCGAAGAACGTGCAGTTGAGCGCGTCGATGACCGGGTACTTGGGGACCGCCTGCGGGAACGGGGTGTAGACGACCTTCCGGTAGCCGAGGCCCGCTTCGTACACCTCGTCGACGACCTTCTTCGGGCACTTCTCGACGCAGATGCCGCAGCCCGTGCACAGGTCCTCGACGATGAACCGCGCCTTGTGCTTGATCGTCACCGTGAAGTTGCCGACGTAGCCCTTGACGTCGGTCACCTCGCTCCAGGTGTGGAGCGTGATGTTCTCGTGGGAGCCGGCGGTGACCATCTTCGGCGTGAGGATGCATGCCGAGCAATCGAGGGTGGGGAACGTCTTGTCGAACTGGGCCATGTGCCCGCCGATCGATGGCTCCCGCTCCACGAGGTGGACGGGGTAGCCGGCATCGGCGATCTCGAGGGCCGCGGAGATGCCGGCGATCCCGCCTCCGACCACGAGCGTGGCCGGGTGGATCGGGACATGGAGCGGCTCGAGGGGCGCATCCTCGACGACCCGGAGCACGCCGCCGGCGATGACGGCCTTGGCCTTCGCCGTTGCGGCCGCGCGGTCGGTGTGGACCCAGCTGACCTGCTCGCGGATGGAGACCAGCTCGCAGAGGAACGGGTTGAGGCCGGCCTTGTCGCAGGCGGTCCGGAACGTCTTCTCGTGCATGTGGGGCGAGCACGCCGCCACGACGACGCGCGTGAGCCCGAGCTCCTCGATGTCCTTCTGGATGAGCTCCTGGCCGGTGCTCGCGCACATGAACTGGTAGTCGCGCGCCACGACGACGCCGCGAGCGCCGAGCTTCTCGGCAGCCCAGTCCCGGACCGCCTCGACGTCGACGGTCGCGGCGATGTTGCTGCCGCAGTGGCAGACGTAGACGCCGATCCGCTCGGCGCCGTCCGCGGGCGTGGCGACCCTGGTGTCGCTGAGGGAATCGACCCCGTCGGGCAGCGGGCCGACGCTGAGGTCGAGCTCGCCAGGGAGGGGCATCGGGGCGGTCATCGCGGCTGCTCCCCGTCATCGGACATGCGGGGCATCGGGAGCCCCTGTGGCTTCTTCTCACGGCGCGGGCGCGCCGCCCCGGGCACGGCGCCCGCCTCGGGCTGCGGGGCCTCGGGCACCTCGACCCCGATCTTGGCCAGGGCCTTGCGGGCGCTGACCAGCTCGGTGCCGAAGCCGAGCTTGTTCGGCGGCGACCCGAAGGCGAGGCCCATGAGCTGGGTGAAGAACAGGATGGGCATGTGGTAGTCCGTCTTGAAGAACCGGTTCATCTCGCCCTGGTAGGCATCGACGTTCATCTGGCACATCGGGCAGGTGGTGACGAGGGCGTCGGCCCCCAGGCGGTCGGCGGCATCCACCAGGCGCCGGATCAGCTCGAAGCCGGTCGCGGGGCTGATCTGGGTCATGTGGCCGCCGCAGCAGTCGGTCCGGAGCGGGAAGTCGACGACCTCGGCGCCCAGCACAGAGAGGAGCCGGTCGAACTCCCTGGGGTGCTCATGCGAGCGCCAGCGGTCGGCGTAGTCGGGCCGCGTGACGAGGCAGCCGAGGTAGGGCGCCAGGCGCAGGCCGGCGAGCGGCCGGACCACGGCCTTCCCCACCGCATCGATGCCGATGTCCTCGATGATGACGTCGAGCAGGTGGCGGACGGTGAGGGAGCCGGGAGTGTAGCTCAGCCCGGCCGTGCCGAGCGCGGTGTTGAGCTTCACGCGAAGCCCGGCGTCCTCGCCCATGTAGTGGTCCGTCTTGGCGAGGTTCAGGTAGCAGAGGCTGCACGGCGCGACGAGCGTGTCGGTCCCGTCCTTCTGCTTCTCGGCGAGCGCGAGGTTGCGCGAGATCAGGGCGTAGGCCCGGGTCTGGCTGATGCTCATGTACTCGTTCGCCCCGCAGCAGTTCCAGTCGTCGACCTCCTGCAGGTCGATCCCCAGCGGGCGGCTGATCTCGTCGATCGAGTCGGAATACGCCCGGGCGCTGCTGTCCATCGAGCAGCCCGGGTAGTACATGAACCGGGTCATGCCTCGGCCTCCAGCTCCGCAGCGCGAACGAGGATCCTGCGCAGCCCGTCACGCCCCTTGATCCGGTGCGGACGGAACCCGATCCTCCCCTTCGTGACCATGCCGATGCCCATCGGGGCCATCCCCGGCAGCCGCGTCAGGTAGTGGCGGAGGTAGTGCCGGGCGACGAGCCCGACCTCGAAGCTCCGGCCGTAGCGGTGGATGTTGTTGATGAACGTCCGGGAGAAGTCCGGCGCCGTCGAGTCGGGGACGGTGCCCTCCCGCGTCGCGATCGCCTTGAGCACGTACATGACGTCGGGGATGTGGATCTCCTGCGGGCAGCGGACCGCGCAGAGGTAGCACGAGACGCACGTCCACGGCGTGTCGCTGCGGAGGACCGCATCCCGCATCCCCGCGCGGACCATCGCGAAGAGCATCCGCGGGGTGTGGTCCATGTCGGCGGCGGACGGGCACGACCCGCCGCACGTCCCGCACTGGATGCACATCTCGAGTCGCGAGTCGCCCGCGGTGGCTCGCGCGACCTCCTGGAGGAACCCTAGGTCGATCGCATCGGATCGGACCTTGGCGTTGGGCCGCCCCTTGACCTGTCCGGCTGCCGGCATGTGTACGCTCCTGCGGCCCCGGCCGCGTTCGACATCGTGGACGTTGGTGTCTGACCGCGACGGGCCCCCCGTCGCGGCATCGATCAGTCGCCGACCCCGACGAGGTCGGTGATCCCGAGAGCTGCCCTGGCCTTCTCTTCGTCGTCGACGGAGAACGCCATCTCGACGACGCCGTCCTTGCGGCCGACGATGAGCGACCCGAGGATGTTCACCCCGGCCGCGTCGAGCGTCGACGCGACCTCGGCGAACGCGCCGGGCCGGTCGGCAAGCTCCACGATGATCGGGGAGCCCTCGATGAAGAGGCTCCCGAGCGAGTGGAGGACCTCGCGCGTCGCGGCGGTGTCCGTCGTCGTGAGGAACGCGCAGGCACAGGGACCCGCGCCAGCGCTCGCGATGTGGCGGATGTCGATCCCGCGGGCGGCGAGGGCCTTCGCGAGATGCGCGAGCTCCCCCGGCCGGTTGTCCAGCTGGACGACGAACTGCCGTGTCATCGCCACCTCTCCTGCGACCCGATCGGGCACGGATGCCGCACGGCGCGACTGGCGCTCGGGCGGACGTCATGGTCGCGGCACGGGACACAGCGAGGGGACACGGTCCCGTTTCCGCGCTCCGAGCGTGCGGCGGACGGTGCGGGTGGGGCCAGTGCCGAACCGTCCCGGACCCCCGGGCCGAACCGTCCCGGACCCCCGGGCCGAAGGCACCGCCAGGGCACCTCGCACGGCGCAGACGATGATCCACATCCCGATCCCCACGACCACGCGGTCGCGCTCACCGACCACTGCCCCGTGCCGGCGGCCTGTCCGCGTCGCGTCCCTCACCGGGCGATCACGTGGCGAACCGCGGGAGGTGCGCCCGGTCGGCGTCGAGGATCGCATCGAGGAGCGCGGCGGCGGTCTCGGCATCCGGGACGAGTGGGTTCGCGAGGAGCGCCCTGAACGCGACCGATCGGTCGCCCGTGAGCGCGGCCTCGATCGTGAGCTCCTCGTAGGCCTTGACCTGCTGGACGAGCCCGCGCATCTCGGGAGCGAGCGGCCCGAGCGCGACCGGGTGCGCGCCATCGCGGTGGATCCGGGCGGGCACTTCCACGACCGTGTCGTGGGGGAGCCCGGGCAGCGCGCCATCGTTGAGGACGTCGACGACCTGGAGGTCCCCCGCGTCGTCGTGGAGCGACGCGATGAGCCCGACGGCGGCCTCGCTGTAGAACGCCCCGCCGCGCTGCTCGAGCAGGGCGGGCTTGACGTCGAGCGCCGGGTCGCGATAGAGCTCGAGGAGCCCCCGCTCGATCTCCATCACCTCTTCCGCCCGCGTCGGATGGCCGCGCTGCTCGGCGACGACCAGCGGCGTCGCGTAGTAGTAGCGGAGGTAGTACGAGGGGATCGCCCCCAGGCGGCGCATGAGCTCGAGCGGGAGCTCGACGTCGGCGGCGATCCCGGCGTCGTCGCGCGCGAGGAGCTCCGGGAGCCGGTCGACGCCGTCCACCCGCACGGCCCGCACCCACGACAGGTGGTTGAGCCCGACGTGCTCCAGCTCGACGCGCTCGGGTGCGACGCCGAAGTGCGCGGCGAACCGGCGCTGGAAGCCGATCGCCACGTTGCAGAGCCCGATGGCCCGATGGCCGGCATCGAGGAGGGCCTGGGTGACGATCCCGACCGGGTTCGTGAAGTCGACGATCCACGCCCCCGGCGCGGCGCGGCGCGCGGCCTCCTCGGCGACCTCGAGGACGACGGGGACGGTCCGGAGCGCCTTCGCGAATCCGCCGGGGCCGGTCGTCTCCTGTCCCACGCAGCCGAACCGCGCGGGGATCGTCTCGTCGAGGAGGCGGGTGGACTGGCCTCCGACGCGGAGCTGGACCACGATGAAGTCGGCGCCATCGAGCGCGGCCGCCCGGTCACCGGTGGCGACGAGCCGCCCGCCGAACCCGCGCCGCCGGAGGATGCGGCCGGCGAGCCCCGCCACGACAGCGAGCCGCTCGACGTCCGGATCGAGGAGGACCACCTCGTCGACCGGGACTCTGTCGGCGCGCATCGCGAGCCCGTCGACGAGCTCCGGGGTGTATGTCGAGCCTCCGCCGACGACGGCGATCTTCACGCCCATCGAGCCACCCGCCCATCGAACGCGCGGGCGGCGCAGTCGTTCCGAACCTCCGGCCGCGTGTCATGCTTGCTTATAACTTTATCATCAAGTAGGGTGGCGACGAACGGTCCCGCACGCCTGACGAGGACGATGGCCCGCTTCCTGCTCGAGTCCGGCCCGATCCCGCTCCACCACCAGGTCTACCTCGACCTGCGCGGCGCGCTCGAACGGGGCGAGTGGCGCGTCGGCGACCGGATGCCGACGGAGCGCGACCTCACGATCCGCTACGGCTGCAGCCTCATCACGATCCGTCGCGCGCTCGACGAGATGTCGCGCGAAGGGCGCCTGGAACGTGCGCGTGGCCGGGGGACGTTCGTCACGACGGCGCCCATCGTGCGCGACATCGCCGCGCGGGCGAGCTTCGCGGACGAGATGCGAGCCCGGGGCCTGGAGCCGTACGCGGAGGTGCTATCCGCCGTCGAGGAGCCAGTCGCTCCGGCCGTCGCGGAGGAGCTCGGGATCGCGCCCGGCGCGCCCGTCTGGTACCTCGAACGCGTCCGGGGGGCCGACGGCGTCCCGCTCCTCCTGGAGCAGGCCCGGCTCTCCGCCGCCACGTTCCCCGGCCTGCTCGACGAGGACTTCTCGACGGCGTCGCTCTACGACGTGCTGGAGCACCGCTACGGGCGGCGCGTCGTCCGGACCCGGGAGACGATCACCGCCGTGGCCCCGCGACGGCGCGAGGCGCGCCTCCTCGGCCTCCGAACGACGAGGCCGGCGCTCGCGCTCGAGGGCGCGGCCTACGACGAGGGCGGCGTCGCCGTCGAGCACAGCAGGACGATCGTGTCGGGCGAGCACGCCCGGTACTTCATCGAGACGAGCGGCACGCGGGCGCGGTCCGTGGAGCCGATGGACCTGCGGTCGGGCCGACGATCGGCGCGCTCGCGCACGAGGGCGTCGGGCGATCGTGCCCGGCCGGCCGGGTGAGAGTAGGGAGGAGGAACCGATGATCCGGAGGATGAAGCCGGTCGCCGTCCTGGTCGCGACGGCGATCCTGCTCGCTGGGTGCAGCGGATCGGCGTCGCCCGCGCCGTCGGTCGCGGCGAGCGCGGCGCCGTCCGTCGAGGGCTCGCCCGCGCCGGCCATGAGCACCGCTCCCAGCGCGTCGCTCGACACGACCCCGGTGACGCTCACCGTATGGGACTACTACGGCATGGAGGTGACGCCGTTCACGCCCGACGCGATCGCGGCGTTCGAGAAGGAATTCCCCTGGATCACCGTCGACCGCCAGGACCTCGATTGGGACACGTTCATCGACAAGTTCAACGTCGCGGTGTCGTCCGGGCAGGGTCCGGATGTCGCGACGCTGGACATGACGTGGATCCCCACGCTCGCGTCGAACGACGTGCTGCTCGACCTCAAGGCGCTGAGCGGCGGGATGCTCAACGGCGCGCCGATCACCGACCAGTACTCGCAGGGCCCCATCGAGGCGATGACGTACGGGGACGCGTACGTGACGATGATGAACGACTTCGACGCCTACGCCCTCTACTATCGCGCCGACCTCTTCGAGCAGAAGGGGATCGCGGTGCCGAAGACCTGGGACGAGCTCCGCGCGGCCGCGAAGAAGCTCGCCGAGGACGGCAACGGCGACGGCAAGCCGGACAAGTACCTCTACGCGGTCCGGCCCAACACGTTCCACTTCTCGCAGTTCCTCTTCCAGAACGGCGGGCAGCTGCTCAACCCCGAGGGGACCAAGGCGACGTTCAACAGCGACGCCGGTGTCGGCGCGCTCGACTACCAGGTCGGGCTCATCGGGGACGGGACCGGCCTCTACTGGTCGGATGCCGACGGCGACCTGCCGCCCGCGCTCATCGACGGTCGGGTCGCGATGTTCTCCGACGGCCCCTACTACATGGGCCTGCTCAAGAGCGGCGTCCCCGACCAGTCGGGCAAGTGGAAGATCGCGATCGCGCCGTACTCGAAGCAGCCCGGCAGCTACCTCGGCGGGACCGGCCTCTCGATCCCGGCCAGCTCTGCGCACCAGCAGGCCGCGTGGCTCTTCATCGAGTACTTCCTCCGCCCCGAGCAGCAGGTCCTCGTCTATACCGTGACCGGGGCCGCGCCTGCCACGACCGCCGCGCTCCAGAGTCCCGAGCTGTCGCAGCCCGACCCGTACTTCGGGGGCGAGGTGCCGTTCACGGTCTTCCTCGACACGATGGCGACGGCCACGCACTTCCCGTACGTGGCGGCGTGGTCGGAGGTCGACACGATCATCAACGAGAACCTCGACACGGCGCTCCTCGGCAAGACCGATTCGCGCGCCGCGCTGGACGCGGCCGCCGTGGCGGCGGACGTCATCCTCGCCAGGTAGCGACCCGGGGCGGGGAAGGGGGATGGTCCGGCGCATCCGCGCGGGGCTGCCGGGCTACGTGCTCGTCGCCCCGGCGGTGCTCGTGACCGTCGTCTTCTTCCTCGTGCCCATGGCCATCTCCGGGTACTGGAGCCTCACGCAGTACAACGGCATCAAGCCCCCGGTCTTCGTCGGCCTGGACAACTACGCCGCGCTGCTCGGGGACCCGCGCTTCCTGCGGACCGTGCAGAACACCGTCTTCTTCGTCGTCATGGGGATGGGGATCGGCCCGCTCCTCGGGCTCGGCTCCGCGATCCTCCTCAACGAGTCCGTCCGCCTCCGGCCGCTCTTCCGGACCGCGTTCTTCCTCCCGACGATGGTCTCGCTCGTCGCGGTCGCGACGGTCTGGAAGATGCTCTACCAGGATCAGGGCCTCATCAACGACCTGCTGAGCACGTTCGGGCTCCCCGGGCATGCCTGGCTCAACGACGAGGCGACCGCGCTCCCGGCGGTCGTCGTGACGTCCATCTGGCAGGGGTTCGGGTTCGAGACGGTCGTCTTCCTCGCCGCACTGCAGGCGATCCCGCGCGAGGTCTACGACGCGGCGAAGGTCGACGGTGCCGGCGCCTGGGCGCAGTTCCGCCACGTCACGCTGCCGGGCCTGCGCGCGACGATCCTCTTCATCTACATCATCGGGATCATCGGGAGCTTCCAGGCCTTCGACCAGATCTTCGTCATGACGCAGGGCCGGCCGGGGATCTCCACGCGGACCGTCGTCTACGAGCTCGTCGACGAGTTCCAGCGGCTGGACCTGGGGTCCGCGTCGGCGATCGCGTACATGCTCCTCATCGTCCTCGCCGTGCTCTCGTTCGTCCAGCTCCGGTTCTTCGGGGAGCGCGACTGATGCACATGAGCGTCCCCCGGAGGATCGGCCTCTACGCGGTGCTCGTCGTCGCGGCGCTCGTCATGATCGTCCCGTTCTACTGGACCCTGTCGACCTCGTTCAAGCTCCCCGGCGATGTCTTCTCGGGCAACGTCATCCCGAACCCGTTCACGCTCGAGAACTACCAGGACGTCTTCCGGAGGCTCCCGTTCGCGACGTACTTCCTCAACAGCGTCATCGTGTCTGCGTCGATCGTCGGGCTCAACGTCATCTTCGGGACGGCGGCCGCCTACGCATTCGCCAAGCTCCGG
>Ga0194043_1002142_pt1 | contig 10929 bp, 7 predicted proteins | sample JunL4415m_MetaG_FD_161274 | JGI IMG/M metagenome (GOLD analysis project Ga0194043, IMG submission 161274) | Anoxic zone freshwater microbial communities from boreal shield lake in IISD Experimental Lakes Area, Ontario, Canada - Jun2016-L442-15m | ecosystem: Environmental > Aquatic > Freshwater >...
AGCTTCCGGGTCGCCGCCGACCCGGCTGCGACCCGGAAGCTCGACCGGGCGATCGAGTCGGCCGAACGCGTCCGGCGCGGCACTCCCGCAGGCGAGGGGCGGTCCGGCCCTTGTCGGGCTGTCCGCGGGGCGAGACGCTGACTGATGAAGGGCCGCGCACGCCACCGTAGGCGAGGACGGCACGATCACGGCCCATCAAGGACGGGTGAGGCATGGCTACGGGCGGATCGGGCGAGACCGCGGAGGCAGCCGCGGGAGGCCACCTCGGGCGAGCCTTCGGCGCGTTCCTCGTATGCGTCGCCGGGCTTCTCGCGGCGGCGTCGGCGTTCCCCGAGTCGGCATGGGCCTGGGCCCTCGTCGTCGCCGTGGTCGCCGGCTCGATCGCGGGCCGAGTCAGTCTCGTGTGGCTCGTCTGGATCGGCGTCGCGGCGTCCTGCGCGCTCGCCGCGTTGCTCGGGGTGACCCGCCCTGGCCCGTTCTGGGTCGTCTCGGCCGTCGTGGAGGCCGCGCTGATGAGCGTGGCCTTCGCCGTCGGCACCGCGATCGGATGGCGCCGCGACCCATGGGCCACCGCCCGGACGGCGTGGCGCGGGATACGGCCGGCTCGACGATGGCTTGCCGTGGCCGCCGTCGCGGTCGTGCTCGTCGGCGTTGCCGGGTACTCCGGATACGTCGGCGCGCTGGGATCCGCGGAGTTCGTCGACCCGGCCGAGCCGTCGACGGCGTGCGAGACGCCGGGTACGCGGTTCGGCTGGGACTACGAAGCGATCAACTACGACAAGGCCGACGACCTCCGCCTCGTCGCCGAGAACCCGGACATGCGCGACTGCAGCTCGCAGGGTGCGACCGCCGGCAGCGAGGTCGTTTCGCCCGACGGCGTCCCGATCGCCGGCTGGTACATCCCCGCGGCAGGCGGGACCGGGCCGACCGGGCCGACCGTGGTGCTCGTGCACGGGGGCAAGACGAACAAGAGCGGCGTCCTGAAGTACGCACCGCCGTTCCACGACGCGTACAACCTGGTGCTCCTCGACCTTCGCAACAGTGGGCGGAGCGGGGCTGCCGACTCGACGTCGGGCCTCCGGGAGCGATCGGACCTGCGGGCGATGATCGACTGGCTGGTTCGCGTCAAGGGCCCGGCCTGGATCGGCGTCATGGGCAACTCGAACGGCGCCGCCACGGCCGTCGCCGAGGCCGGCGACGACCCGCGCGTCCGGGCGCTCGTCCTCGATTCGATGCATGCCACGCTGTCTGCCCAGGTGGGCAACATCCTCGAGACGGAGAGGGGCCATCCGGCGTGGCCGGGTTCGTGGGCGATCATCACCGGCGTATCGCTCAGGATCGGGGCGGACGTCACCACGGTCGACCCGGTGCGCACCATCACCCGCATCGGTGATCGGCCGGTCCTCCTGATCCACGGCTCGGCGGACACCGTCGATCGACCCAGCGAGAGCGCCGAGCGCAACCTGCGCGCCGCCCTCGAGGCAGGCGTGCCCATCGGCCTCGAGATCTGCCAGGGTGCCAGGCATGGCGAAGTGGTCGACACCTGCCCGGAGCAGTGGGCGCGCTGGGCCGTCTCGTTCATGACCGCCGCGCAAGGGGGCTGACGGGCGTCATCCGCCCAAGGGTGGGTCGCGCGGCAGCGCCAGGCAGTCTGACTCGACGTCGAGCTGGCCGAAGCGCGGGCGCGGGCCGAGACTACGTGGGTCCCACCGCGTCCAGCAGCCGGCCGTCCGGCCCCCGCAGCTCCAGGACCACCGGGAATGTGCCCAGGGCATGCGTGGAGCAGCTGAGGCAGGGGTCGTAGGCGCGAACCAGGGCGGAGACGCGGTTGAGGGCACCTTCCTGGATCTTGTTGCCATCGACGAAGCGCCTGGCGACCTGCAGCACGCCGCGGCCGATGGCGAGGTTGTTGTGGCCCGTGGCGACGATCAGGTTGGCCCAGGTGATGGCACCGTTGTCGTCCACCTTGTAGTGGTGGATGAGCGTGCCGCGCGGCGCCTCGATGATCCCGACGCCCTCGAGGGAGTTGACCCCCGCGTGAGCGCGGACCTTGGTCCCGAGGATGGCCGGATCGTCGAGCAGCTGCTGCATGCGCTCGAGCGCATAGAGGGCTTCGATCAGGCGCGCGTAGTGGTAGTGGAAGCCGCTCTGGACGATCCGACCGAAACGCCCCCGGAACTCCTCGAGCTCCACGTCGGCCTCCGGCGTCCCGCAGCGGTCGGCCACGTTCAGGCGAGCGAGCGGACCGACCCGGTAGATGCCGTCGGGGAAGCCGATGGGCCGGTAGTACGGTGCCTTGAGGTAGGAGTCCGCGAGTGCTGCCTCGCCGATGTAGGTCGCGTAGTCGGTGGGCCTCACCTGGTCGGCGACGATGGCGCCATCGGGGCCGACGAAGCGCAGGTTCCCGTCGTACAGGCGCAGCGATCCGTCCGGTCCGACGAGGCCGCAGTACATCGTGGGGAAGTTGGAGAAGGAGTCGATCTCATTCGGGAAGCCATCGACCGTCTTCTTCCAGAACGCGAGCGTACGCTTCACGATCGTGACGGCCGCGGGCAGCTCGTCGAGGATCTTCTCCCGCGCGTGCGGGTCGAGCGGGGCGTTGACGCCGCCGGGCACGGTCCACGAGGGATGCACGCGCTCCTTGGCGAGCCGCTCGATCGCCTGCTGGCCGAACTTGCGCAGCGCGATCCCGTCGCGGAGGGCGTCCGGGTGCTCCTCGAGCAGCCCCGCGATGTTGCGCCGGGCGGGATCGGAGTCCATGCCGAGCAGCAGGTCGGGCGCCGAGAGGTGGAAGAACGAGAGGGCGTGCGACTGCACGATCTGCGCGCAGTGCAGCAACTCGCGCAGCTTCGCGGCGGCTTCCGGGATGCGCACGGCCATGATCTCGTCGCACGCCTTCACCGAGGCGAGCAGGTGGCTCACCGGGCAGATGCCGCAGATCCGCGACGTGATGGACGGCATCTCGTAGTACGGCCGCCCCTCGGTGAACCTCTCGAAGCCGCGGACCTGGGTGACATGGAACTGCGAGTCGGTCACCTTCCCCGCGTCGTCGAGCTCTATCGTGATCGTGGCGTGGCCCTCGATCCGCGTGACGTGATCGATCGTGATTGTGCCCATGACTGGTCTCCTGGCCCCCGCCGGCTGCGCTGCGAGCGTCTCCACGACTGGCGCTTGGCCCTTCGGGGCGCGCGGCGCGCGCCTCGCCGTCTCCGACGTCGTCTTCCTGGTCGCCACGGTCCCGCTCTACCCGAACCGGAGCTTGGATCCGAGATCCGGCATGCGGCCCTCGAGCAGCTCGCTCAGCACCAGCAGGATCGCGTTGGGCTTGGGCGGGCAGCCTGGGACGTGGATGTCGACCTTGATCGACTCGTGCAGCGGCCCCGCCTGCTTGAGCAGCGCGGGCACGCCATCGGTCGGCACGCCGGGCTGCGCGGTGGCGCCCTCCACGTAGACGCGCTCGAGCAGCTTCCGGACGGGGATGCCGTTCCGCATCGACGGCACGTTGCCCGTCACCGCGCAGTCGCCGAGCGCGACCACGATCCGGCTGCGCGCGCGGGCGGTCTGGGCAAGCTTGAGGTCGTCCGTGCTGCTGACCGCGCCCTCGATGACGGCCACGTCGACACCCTCGGGCCACTCCTGCGCATCGACCAGCGGACCGAACACGATGTCGGCCCTCTTGAGCACCGCGACGATGCCCTCGTCGACGTCGAGCAGCGACATGTGGCAGCCCGAGCAGCCGTCGAGCCAGCAGGTGCCGATCCTCACCCTGTCCATCAGTTGGCCTCCCGCATGGAGGTGAGGCGGCTGACGACGGCCTTGTGCTTCGTCATCTCCTCCACCCCCCAGCCCTTCTCGGCCATCGCGCCGGTCGGGCAGGCCTGCACACACTTGCCGCAGCTCGTGCAGGTCGTGGCATCACCCCACGGCCGCTTCAGCTCGCAGACAAGCATGGATTGGGTGCCGCGACCGGCGATGTCCCACACGTGGGCGCCCTCGATCTCCGCGCACGCGCGGACGCACCGCGAGCACAGCACGCAGCGGTTGTGGTCCAGCACGTAGCGCGGGTGCGAGGTGTCGACCGCGAGCCGCGGGTAGCTGTACGGGTAGCGCACGTACGTCACCCCGTGGTCCTGCGCGAGGGACTGCAACTCGCAGTGCCCGGAGGAGACGCACACAGCGCAGATGTGGTTGCGCTCCGAGAACAGCAGCTCGAGCGCGATCTTCCGATAGGACTGGAGCTGCGGCGAGCTGGTGACGACCGCCAGACCCTCCGCCACAGGGGTTGTGCAGGCGGGCTGCAGCCGCCCCACGCCCGAGATCTCCACCATGCACAGCCGGCAGGCGCCGACCGCGCTGAGACCCTCCATGTAGCAGAGGGCCGGGATATAGGTGTTGTTGGCTCGCGCGACCTCGAGGATCGTCTGGCCGGCGGTGGCCGCGATCACCTCGCCGTCGATGCGGACCTTCACCTTCTCGGTCACCGCGCTCCTCCGTATCTCTCGACGCTGCGGATGTCGCAGCGCAGGCAGCGGGATGTCTCTTCCAGGGCCGCAACGGGCGAGAGGCCGAGCGAGACCTCGGCGTACGAGAGCACCCTCTCGGCGGCGGGCATCTCAGCGGGCACGTGGCGACCGCACTCGGCCTGCGGCTCCGGCGGTTCCATCTGGTAGTCGAACTCGGGGAACAGGTTCGGGAAGCGCTCCTGCCCCATCAGCTTTGTGTCGATGCTACGGGCGGCCTTCTTGCCGTAACCCATGGCGCTCGAGACGTTCGAGGCGCCGGCGATCAGGTCGCCACCAGCGTAGAAGCACTCACGGCTGGTCTCGAGCGAGTAGCGGTCGACCTCGATCGTGCCGGCTTCCTGCATCTTCAGGCCCGTGGCCTTGAGGAAGTCGGGGTCGACCTTCTCGCCCACGGCGAGGATCACGGTGTCGCATTCGAAGCGGATCACCTCGCCCGTCAGCACCGGCCGGCGCCGGCCCGAGGTGTCGAACTCGCCGAGCTTCGTCCTGACCGCTTCGATCGCGCGCACCTGGCCGTTCGCGTCGCCGACGATGCGCTTTGGGGCGGCGAGATAGGCGATCTTCGCGCCTTCGTGCTCGGCGGCCTCGATCTCCTCCGGGATCGCCGGCATGTCCTTGCGCTCGCGTCGGTAGACGACCGTCACGTCCGCGCCCAGCCGGCGCGCCGTGCGCGCAGAGTCGATGGCAGCGTTGCCGCCGCCGATCACGACAACCTTCTTCCCGACCGGGATGTGCTGGTCGCGCGACACGCCCTCCAGGAACGGCAGCGCCGGGATCACGCCTGCGAGCTCGGTGCCAGGCAGGTCGACCCAGCCCTCCTTCCAGGTGCCGATCGCGAGGAAGACGGCATCGTACTGGCGCGCCACCTCGTTGAGCGCGATGGACTCGCCGAGGTCGACGTTGAACTGGAACTTCACACCCAGACGCTCGATCAGCTCGATCTCCCTGTCGAGCACGGCCTTCGGCAACCGGTACTCCGGCAGCGCATAGCGCAGCATGCCGCCGGCCGCGGGGCGCGAGTCGTAGACGGTCACGCTGTGGCCCAGGAGCGCGAGATAGAACGCGCACGCGAGCCCGGCCGGGCCGGCGCCGACGATCGCGACCTCACGCCCGGTCGGCTCGAGCCTGCGCTCGAGCACGCGGTCGACCATGGGGTCGAACCTGTCGGAGAGCAGCACGTCGTCGGCGATCAGGCGGTGCACGTCGCGCATGTTCACCGCCTCGTCCACGGCGGCGCGGCGGCAGCGGTCGTCGCAGGGATGCTGGCATACGCGCCCCGTCGAGGCCGGCAGCGGGTTGTCCAGGATGACGGAGAGGAAGGCGTCCTCGATCCGCCCCTCCTTGTACAGCTGCAGGAAGCGCGGGATGTTCATGTGCAGCGGGCAGGAGTTCTCGCATGGCGAGAGCTCCAGGTCCTCGCACACGCCGGCGGCGCAGCGGTTCGCCAGGATGTGGTCCTCGAACTCGTGGCGGAAGTGGCGCATGGTGGTGAGCACGGGATTGGGTGCGCTCTGGCCGAGCGCGCACAGCGAGGTGTCGCGGACCATGCGACACAGCTCGTCGAGCCCCTCGAGCTCCTCGAAGGTGGCCTTGCCGAGGGTGCAGCGGTCGAGGACACGCAGCGCCTTGTCGAGGCCAACGCGGCAGGGAACGCACTTCCCGCAACTCTCCGAGTGTGTGAACTCGATGAAGTAGCGGGCGACGTCCACCATGCAGTTGTCTTCGTCCATCACGACCATGCCGCCCGAACCCATGATCGAGCCGAGCTGGGCGAGTGTCTCGTAGTCGACCGGCGTGTCGAACATCTCCACCGGGATGCAGCCGCCCGATGGGCCGCCCGTCTGCACAGCCTTGATGTCGCGGCCGTTGGTGCCGCCCCCGCCGACGTCGTAGATGAACTTGGCGAGCGGCGTGCCGAGCGGCATCTCGACCAGCCCGGTGCTCTTCACCTTCCCGACCAGCGAGAAGACCTTGGTGCCCGGGCTCTTGGCGCTGCCCGTCTCGGTGAACCAGGCCGCCCCCTTGGTGACGATCGGCGCGATGTTGTACCAGGTCTCGACGTTGTTGATGTTAGTCGGCTTGCCGTACAGGCCCTTCTGGGCTGGGAACGGCGGGCGCGTCCGCGGCCGGCCCGTGTGCCCCTCGAGCGAGGCGATCAGCGCCGTCTCCTCGCCGCACACGAAGGCGCCGGCGCCCTCGACCATCTCGATATCGAACGCGAAGCCGCGCGCGAACACGTTGTCGCCGAGGAGGCCGTAGGCTCGCGCCTGCTCGATCGCGCGCTCGAGGCGCAGCACCGCGAGCGGGTACTCGGCGCGCACGTAGATGATCCCCTTCGGCGCACCGGTGACGTAGCCGGCGATCAGCATGCCCTCGAGGAGTGCGTGGGGGTCGGACTCGATCTCGTTCCGGTTCATGTACGCGCCCGGGTCGCCCTCGTCCGCGTTGCACACGATGTACTTCTCGGGGTCGGCCGCCCTCTGCAGGAACTCCCACTTGTTCCCGGTGGGGAAGCCTGCGCCACCGCGACCGCGCAGCTTCGCAGCCTTGATCTGCTCGATCACACCGACGGGGTCCTGGTCGATCAGGACCTTGTACAGGGCCTGGTACCCGCCGATCGCGATGTACTCCTCGATGTCGTCGGGGTTGATCAGCCCGCAGTTGCGCAGGACGGTCTTGACCTGCCCATCGAAGAACGGGAGCTCGCGCCAGTTCGGCACCTCCGGGTAGCCGGAGCCGTACCTGACGTGGCCGGTGAGGTGGTCCCACTCCTCGATCTTGCACATGACGATCTCGGGCGGCGGCAGCTCGCCGCGGTCGAGGGCGTGCAGGATCTCGTCGACGTGGTTCGGCTGCACACGGCGCAGCATCAGCAGCGGGCGGCCGGGCACCCACACGTTGACGAGCGGCTCCTCGGCGCAGAAGCCGAAGCAGCCGACCGGCGCGAGGTACACGTCGAGGCCGCGGGCGTCGATCTTGGACGCCAGGGCGTGGAAGACGGCCTCGGCGCCGTTGCCGGAGCCGCACGTGCCCATGCCGACGGCGATGCGCGGCTTGCCCGGAAGCAGCTTCGCGAGGCCGGCCTCACGCACGGCGGCGAAGGCGGCGATGTCCTGGATCATCATCGCGCGCCTTCCTTTCGCAGCATCTCGATCTCGCGGATCAACGCCTGCTCCCTGACGTGCCCGCGGATCGCATGGTTCACCTCGACCACCGGGGCGAGCGCGCACTGGCCGAAGCAGGCGACGGTTCGGATCGTGAAGCGGCGGTCCGGCGTGGTCAGCGAGAGCTTGTCGGCGCCCTCGCCGGTCTCCTGAAGGCCGAGCTGGAGCTTCACGCGCTCGAGCAGCACCCGCGATCCACGGGTGTGGCAGGCGGTCCCGCGGCAGATGGCCACGGTGTTCGCGCCCTGCGGGTCGAGGTTGAACAGCGCGTAGAAGGTCGCGACGCCATAGACCTGCGACTGGGGGACACCCGTGCGCGCAGCCACGTACTCGAGCATCTCCATCGGGAGGTAGTTGTGGGGGTTGCGGTCCTGCAGCTTCTCGAGGATGCCGAGCAGCGCGCCGGGGCGTCCGGCCTGGTCGCCGATGATACGGTCAATCAGGTCCCGGTCCTCGTCGCGCGGCTGCGGCGTCGCCAGGCCGGTGGTCATCAAACCCTCCAAACGGAGGCCGTACCCCAGAGACCGGTCCGGTGACCCGGCCCGCGTGGAGCACGGCGATCGGCGACATCGTAGGTGCCGGTCCGGTCGCGCAACAGGGCCATCCGGGACCGCCGGGAGGCCACAAGGCACGGTCGAGAGGCCACTCGGCACGGACCTGCGAAGGAGCAGCGGGCCCGCGCGATCCTGCGTCGCCGGCGACGATGCGGGGTGACGCGGCCTGGCGCCTCGCCGCCAGTGGTGCGCCGGAGTGACGTCGACGTCTCCCCGCAACGCCGAGCGCCGCCCGGCCTGTCCGGCTAGAAGTCGGCGCTGGCGGGCGTGCGCGGGAACGGGATGACGTCCCGGATGTTGGCCATCCCCGTGGCGTAGGCCACCGCCCGATCGAACCCCAGCCCGAACCCGGCGTGCGGCACCGTGCCGTATCGGCGCAGATCGCGATACCACCAGTACGCCGCGGTATCGAGCCCCGTCTCGCGGAGTCGTGCATCGAGCACGTCGAGGCGCTCCTCGCGCTGGCTGCCGCCCACGATCTCGCCGATGCCGGGGGCGAGCACGTCCATCGCCGCCACGGTGCGCTCGTCATCGTTGAGGCGCATGTAGAACGCCTTGATCTGCTTCGGGTAGTTGACGACCACCACGGGCCGCTTCGCGTACTCCTCGCAGAGGTATCGCTCGTGCTCGGCCTGCAGTGCGACCCCCCACTCCACGGGGAACTCGAACGGACGGCCGGATCGCTTGAGGACCTCGATCGCCTCCGTGTACTCCATGCGCGCAAAGGTCGACGTGACGAAGTCCTCGAGCCGGCGGACGGCCTCCTTGTCGATCCGATCGGCGAAGAACGCCATGTCGGCGGGACACTCGTCGAGGATCGCGCGGAAGCTGTACCGGAGCAGATCCTCGGCCAGGTCGGCGTTGGCGGTGATGTCGGCGAACGCGATCTCAGGTTCCACCATCCAGAACTCCGAGAGATGCCGGCTGGTGTTCGAGTTCTCGGCCCGGAAGGTGGGCCCGAAGGTGTAGACGTTCGTGAGCGCCAGGCAGTACGACTCGATGTTGAGCTGACCGGAGACGGTGAGGAAGGCGGGCTTGCCGAAGAAGTCCTGCGAGTAGTCGATCGCGCCCTCGGGCGTGCGCGGGAGGTTGGCCAGGTCGAGCGTCGAGACGCGGAACAGCTCTCCGGCGCCTTCGGCATCGCTGGCGGTGAGGATCGGGGTGTGCACCCAGTAGAAGCCGTGCTCGTCGAAGTAGCGATGGATGGCCATGGCGAGACGGTGACGGACCCTGGCGACCGCGCCGAAGGTGTTCGTTCGCACTCGCAGGTGGGCGACCTCGCGGAGGTACTCGAACGTGTGCCGCTTCTGCGAGATGGGGTAGCTCTCCGGATCGTCCACCCACCCGACCACGACGATCGAGTCGGCGAGGAGCTCGACGGCCTGCCCTGCGCCCTGCGAGGCAGCGACCGTGCCCGTGACCGAGACGGCGCAGCCGGCGGTCAGACCCAGGACCTCGTCGTGGTAGTTGCCGAGCGTCGCCGGGGCCACGACCTGGAGGGCGTCGAAGCAGGACCCGTCGTGGACATGCAGGAAGGAGAGCCCGGCCTTCGAGTCACGGCGTGTCCGGATCCAGCCCTGGACGGTCGCCCGCGTGCCGACCGCCGTCCGGCCCGCGAGGATGTCGACGACTCGTTCTGCCTGCGGCATGGGGTTTCTCCTTCCGGCCTCGGGGAGCACGCGGTGTCGGGCCGTGTCCGTGAGACAGGTCCCGGGCCGCGTGACCGGCTCAAGGATGTACCAAACGGAACGGGCGGCGCTGGGGCTCGAGCGCGGCTCCGGGCCGGCGACCGGGTCGGCGAACGGGCCGTCCGGCGTGGCCGGGTCGGTGGCCGATCGTCGGCCCATCGGGGGACGCCACGATCGATCTCGCCCTCGCCCCCCGCCCGGCCCTACCGACGCGGCGGCCAGCCGCGCACGTACGCCTGCTGATCCGGAAGCGTGAGCGCGCCGCAGCGCGCACGCTGGACGCGGCCGATGGCCTCGTCGGAGCCGAGGCCGGCCTCACGCTGGAGGCACGCCCCTGCCATGCCGGCCCGGTCGAGGCCGCCCCGACACGCGATGGCTACCGACCCGCCGCCGCGCACCCGCCGCAGGATGGACTTGATGGTCTCGCAGAAGGCCACGCCGTCCCGGGGAAGGAGCGGATCGCGGATCGGGAAGCGGACCAGCTCCACGGCCCGGGCGGCAAGCGCCTCGCCGATCCCGGTGACCCGGCAGCGGACCAGCTCGCGGTCCTCCACGAGGAGGAGCAGCACGTTCACCCCGAGCTCCCGGAGCCGGGCGGCATCGGTGTCGAGGTCGCGCCAGTGCGCCCCCGTGTGGTACCCGACGTACCGTCGCCCGGGGAGGAAGGTGATCCCGACGGCACCGGCTGCGTGGTCGTCGCACCCGGTGAGGTCGAGGGCGTCGACCCGCAGGGGACTCGAAGTCGAGGTCCGCCAGGGCCGGCCGTCCCAGCCCGGGGCGTCGGTCTCGATGAGCCGGTCCACGAGCGACCGGGCGACCGCCTCCTCCGGCAGGCCACGGCGCCACGCCACCGGGATCCCCGCGCTGCCCCAGTACGCGCCCGCGAGTCCGCCCGCGATCGCGGCCGATGCACGGGCGTCGGAGCCGGGGGCACGGGCACGCGTCACGGCCTCCTGGTAGCCGGCCGAGCCCGCGAACGCCTCCCACCCCGACCAGAACC
>Ga0194043_1002143_pt1 | contig 10928 bp, 10 predicted proteins | sample JunL4415m_MetaG_FD_161274 | JGI IMG/M metagenome (GOLD analysis project Ga0194043, IMG submission 161274) | Anoxic zone freshwater microbial communities from boreal shield lake in IISD Experimental Lakes Area, Ontario, Canada - Jun2016-L442-15m | ecosystem: Environmental > Aquatic > Freshwater >...
TCTCGCCCATCGGCGTCAAGACTCGCCGCGAGATACTGGGAGACGAGTGGTTCGATCTCAATATGAATAACATGACTGAGTGGGATCGTTACTGGCAAATTTTTGCAACGAATACGAACTGGCACACCACCTGGGCGAGAGGGACTATTCCCGTGCAAACGTTGAGCTTGGTGAACCTGTCAATGCTCGCCGCAATCGGCCATTGGGGAGAGTTCGAACATCACTTCAGAAATGCACTTGAGCGTACTGAGGTTCCGTTGCCACAACTACGTGAAATCATGCTTCATATTTCTCAATACTGCGGGATGGCCACGGGAGCTGAAATTTGGAAAATCACCCGGCGTGTTTTGAAAGAGCTAAATATTGACCTGAGCGTGCTGCCTCCAATTGACAGCTCAAACGTGAATTGGAAAGGGTAGTGTCACATAAGACGTTTGCCCTTGCTGCGTAAAGCACCGACGTGACACGAAACAGCCCTCTTACGAGGGCTGTTTTTTTGCCTACCACTACAGAAACAGTTATGCGGCTTTGGGCGCTTGGCTGATTGCGAGCTTCACCGACTCGGGCGTAAACGGAATGGTGCGCAGTCTCACACCAATTGCGTCATAAACCGCGTTGGCGATTGCCGCAGGAACAGTCGTCGGTGCCTGTTCGCCAGCGCCCCAAACTGGTTGCCCTGGGCGATCAATCAGCGTGGTGATCACTTTGGGAACATCGGGGAAGCGCAAGATCGGGTAGCTGGCCCAGTCAACACTTGCCACCTGATTGCCGGTCCACTTCACTTCTTCCATTAGCGTACGGCTGACAGTTTGGATCACGCCACCTTCGACCTGATTGATCACGCCATCTGGATTGACGATTTGTCCGCAGTCGTGTGCCACACAAATGCGTGTGACCGTAATTTGCCCCGTAGTACGATTGACGTCGACCTCGGCTACCGTTGCCACGTAAGTAATAGAGTTGTTGTAGCGAACATACGAGATTCCGCGGCCTTTCGCAATATTGCCTTGAGCACTTGCAGGATTAGGACCTGAGCGAGTTTGCCAATTCGAGGCCTTCATCACCGCCTTCATCACGTCAAGCGCCCTAGGGTCTGACAGATGTTTGATACGGAACTCAGCGGGATCAGCTTTTGCAGCTATAGCCAGTTCATCCATAAAGGATTCATTGGCAAAACTGTTTTCGATACGTCCAGGACTACGCAAATGCGAAGAGCGGAAAATCCCTTGCTCGATATGCTTGGTGGTGACCTTCATATTTGGGAGCACGTAGGGTGCAGCCGAATTTTGAAATAGGAAGCCGACCCAATTACCAGGGCGCGGATTACCCGTCTCGGCAGTAGCAAGCAAAGGAAAATCTAAAGGCTTAAACGCCGCAATATGGTTTAAGGCGATATAAAAATCACTTTGCCAGCCTGTCACATTGCCCTGTGCGTCAAAGCTTGCCTCGAAGTCCATCGACCTTGGCGGGCTCTTAGGTGCTAACGCGGTTTCATCGTGGCGCATCCACTGAACGCGGACTGGTTTGCCGATGAGCTGTGCAATCAATGCAGCGTCAGCTGTGGCGTCTTCGTGCCCGTTACGCCCATAGCACCCCGAGCCGTCGAGGTAGACAAGACGAATCGAATCTTTAGGTAGCTTAGTTAATGTTGCGATCTCGTCTTGCATCGAATGCGTTGCTTGCGACGCCGACCATAAGGTCATCTTGCCATCGCGAAAGTCTGCAACCGCACAAGATGGCCCCGATGAGGCATGCGTTTGCACAGCAAAGTTATACGTGGCTTTGACGCGCTTAGCACTCCCTGTGAGGGCGGCTTCGATGTCTCCGACGTTTTGCGTGATGTCGGTTTTGGCAATCGGCAGTTGGCGCCAGTAATCGTATATCTTTGCTTGAGGGGGGAGCTCGCGGCCAGCAGACCAGGTCGCTTTCACGGCCTTCGCGGCTTTCACAGCAGACCATTCATCTTTACAGACAACCGCCAAGAAGTTGTCCTTGTGAACTGTTTGTACATAACCCTTTAGTTTTTTTGCCTCTGAGTCGTCAAAGCTGGCAAGAGTTGCCCCCATCGTCAGTGAGCGAATCACCCGGGCATGGAGCATGCCTGGTAAGCGAAAATCATGCACATAAGGATGCTCGCCAGAGACCTTGTCGGGGATGTCTACACGCTGAATAGATTTACCAACAAGCGTGTATTCTTTGTGCGATTTAACTGGTGCCTTTGGATCAACTTTAAGTTTAAAGCCCTCGCCAATGACCTCTCCGTACGAGAGGCTTTGTCCCGGTTTAGAGGCCGCCGTAATTACGCCGTCTTTCACGCTGAGTTCAGCAACAGGTACGTTCAGCTTTTCAGCCGCCCGCGTTAGCAGGGCGATGCGCGCGTTTGCTGCCGCGATCCGTAATTCTGAGCCTCCTTGAGACATCGTAAGCGCACCACCGGTGATCCACTGATCAGGCGTTGTGGCCGTATCGCCCATCATCATAGAAATTTTTTCAAACGGAACCGATAACTCTTCGGCTGCAATTTGTGACAGCGCCGTCTTCGCGCCAGTGCCAAGGTCAACCTTACCAACAAAGACTGTGACCTTACCGTCACGGCTAATTGATAACCACGAGTCGAGTACGTCTTTAGCAACACTCTTTGGCGGAAGTAGCCCATAGTTTGCAGCAGCTGAATTGGCGCCCATCGAAAAACTAACAACCAACATACCAGCACCGCTGGCTTTCAAAAATTCGCGTCGTGTGAATGCGTTCATGAGTTCACCTGTGAATGAATAGGTTGTGGGTCAGGTCAGGCAGCGGCCAGGTAGCGTTTGACCGCCGCCACAATCCGCTGGTGAGTGCCACAACGGCATAGATTCCCTGCGAGCGCTTCGTTGATTTGCGCGTCTGTTGGGTTTTTGTTGTTGGCGAGAAAGGCGCTTGCAGTCATGATCATGCCGTTGATGCAATAGCCACACTGCACGGCTTGCTCATCGATGAAGGCCTGCTGCAATTTGCCTGGCTTGGCTGAGCTTCCCAACCCTTCAAGTGTGGTGACACTTTTTCCCTGCATCGCCGTTGTAGGCGTCACACAGGAGCGCACCGCCTGACCATCTACGACCACCGTACAGGCGCCGCATTGCCCGAGTCCGCAACCAAACTTGGGCCCGTTAATTTCGAGATGATCACGCAGCGCATAGAGCAAGGGAGTGTCGTCTTCGACGTCGACTTTGTGCGCTTTGCCATTTACACTAAGAGTTACTGATGCCATGCTTGTCTCCCGCTTTTTATATTGGTGCGACCAAAATAGGCCGTCAAAATTTCAAACTCTACTTTACCGAAAGGGCGTGAAATTGCAAAGTATTTAATGCAGTTTGCACAGGATCGCACCCCGAGCGACCATTTGAAACTGAAAATCCCCTGCATTCGCGCTTGTGAGCAATGCTCTGATCACCTGCTGGCTCAGGACCTTGGTCGAAAGCATCGGTACAAATAATGTAGTGCCGACAAGCAAGCATTCATGCTCCCTTGTATTGGATCATGTTAGATTGGCTGCAGAGCACTTCATGAACCAAGGCGCTCGCCGTCTAAAACTATAAAGAGAAATCCTATGAAGACATTATTTGCCGTTTTATTGCTCGTTATATCAGCCTCAGTCTCTGCTCAACAAAAACCATCGGTTCAGAACTCAGACAAAGCGGTGCCAAAGTCAGTTGCTTTTATTGGCAACAGTTTTTTCTATTTCAATAATGGCATTATTAGTAACTTCGGGCCGATGGTTGCCGAGGGAATGAATGGTGCCCCCCTGCGCCAAAGCATGATCACAATTAGCGGTTCAGGTTTCGACTGGCACGATGTCGATTCCTACTTTAGGCCAAATGCCATTGGCAAATACTCTTTTGATGCGCAAAATAATGTGGTCATGAACGCGGCACAAAATCCTTTATTCGAGATGGCTATTTTGATGGATTGCAGTCAATGTCCAATTCACCCTCAGATGAAATCAGTCTTTACTGAATATGCAAAAAAACATAGTGACACGGTAAGAAAACATGGATCAACTCCAGTTTTCTTTATGTCTTGGGCCTATAAAGATAAACCAGAGATGACGATTCCACTCGCTGATGCCTATACCCAAGCGGGAAATGATAACGGCGCCGTAGTGATTCCAGCGGGACTCGCCTTTGCGAAATCAATCGCGTCGAATCCAGGCTTAGATCTTTATGTGGCAGATAAGCGTCATCCAAGTGCTGCAGGAACTTATCTCGCAGCTGCGACAACCTTTGCCACATTATTCAAGCAGAGTCCTGTCGGTCTCAAATACAACGCTGGACTCAGTCCTCAAGTCGCCTTGTTTTTACAACAAGTCGCTAACGATACAGTGAAAGAATATTTTCAACGCTGAGGGGTTTGAACTGAGTCATCATTCGTTTGAACTGCGTCATCATCCAATCAGTCCTTCAGTTGAAGTATGTTTGTATGAGTGACGTCGCTCAAATGGGGTATTTTCAGGGGCTGGGGCAGCTTCGAACTCGCTACCTAAGGGATCGCGACGTGACCTGCTCTGTCCCTTATTAAAAATACGAAAATCTCTGTTCGTTTCGAACCCTCCCCCGCGCTGGGATTAGCCAGTTTCAGACCCTGATCGATTCCACAAGGCATCCATTAAACAACGCGACTGGCAATCGCAATATAGACTGGAATGCCTAAAATAATGTTCAAGGGAAACGTAATGCCAAGTGACATCCCCATATAGAGTGCAGGATTCACTTCAGGCATTGCGTGACGTAAAACTGCTGGGACAGCAATATACGAAGCACTAGCCGCCAGCAGCATCAATAGAATCGTATCGCCAAGTGGCACATGAAATACTAGGCACAAGCCAAGCGCGATTAGGGCGTGGCTTGGGGGAGCGATGAAGGCATACGCCAGCGTCAGGGGCGGTTTCCCTTTAAGTTCACCTATGCTTCTCGCAGCAATCAATCCCATATCTAACAAAAAGAATGCTAATAGTCCCTTGAATAAGTCAATGGAAAATGGCGCCATGACTTTCAGGCCTGACTCGCCAGAGATCAGACCAACTACCAACGATCCTAATAAAAGAAGTTGTCCACCATCCGTAAAAGATTCGTGAAGAACTTTACCGACTGATACGTGAGAAGTGGCCGCGCCCGAGCGTTGTTGTCTAATCCGGTTCGCGAGAATAATCGCAAGGATGATCGCCGGTGACTCCATGAGCGCCATTGCTGCGGCCATGTGTCCACCGTAGGCAATGCCGCTCTGATCTAGCACCTGTGTAGTCGTAATAAAAGTGACCGCACTGATCGATCCGTAGGTTGCCGCAATCGCTGCGGCGTCGAGTTTATCCAACTTGTACTTCAACAAGTTGTAGCAGAGCAGTGGGATACCGATAGCCAGAGTGACTGCTAGCCCTAAACTAATGGCAATCTCAGCAGTAAAACCGGATTTATTCAGTGCAAAGCCACCCTTTAAGCCTAACGCCATGAGCAGATATAGCGAGAGAAAGCGCGAGATGGGTTGGGGAATTTCAAGGTTGGATTTTACTAAACCCGCGAAGATGCCGAAGATGAAAAACAGAATGGCGGGGTCTAGTAAGTTGGTCATGGTGTTTCCTTTTAAAGCGATTCTAGGAAAACCAATATATAAAGTAAAATCGATATTACGATAGTTATATATAGGTATTTACCTATGAATGTTACATTTAGACAAATGCGTCTTTTTATGGCGCTGGCTGAAACTGGTAGCGTCAGCGCTGCCGCACGTATGGTTCATGTCACTCAGCCAACGGCTTCCATGGGTTTAAAAGAGATCACCGATGCCGTCGGAGTACCGCTCTATGAAGTCGTTGCGCGCAAAGTGCATTTGACTCAGGTAGGTCACGAGTTAGCCAAAACTGCCAGAGCCATTTCAGCTGAGTGGGAGGCCTTTGAACAACAATTAGATGGCATAAAAGGCTTAACGCGCGGCAAGTTAAAAGTCGCCGTTGTCAGTACTGCCAAGTATTTCATTCCCAGAATACTCGGAGCTTTTTGTGCCAAGTATCCACAAATTGATATTGCTTTAGAAATACTGAATCGTGATGGTGTTGTGAAAAGATTAGAAGAGAACTTGGATGATCTATACATCATGTCTCAACCCCCGCTTCATCTTGAGCTAGAGGATGAAATCTTTATGCCAAATCCTTTGTTGCTGGTGGCCGCTAAAGAACATGCGCTTGCCAAGAAAAAAACTATTGAACTTGCTTCGTTAAAACATGAAAAATTTATCTTTCGAGAAAAAGGCTCTGGCACTCGGATGGCAACAGATGCTCACTTTAAGAAATTAAAGTTCACTGCGGATGTACGTTTAGAGCTTGGAAGTAACGAAGCGATTAAGCAAGCGGTGCTTGGTGGACTGGGCCTGGCAGTGCTATCAAAATATTCTTTGGGTGATAGGGCTGACCAAGAGGGTGTTGCCATCCTAAAATGTAAAGAATTTCCAATTAAATCCAGCTGGCATCTTGTGGGTCCTAAGGGCAAAAAGCTATCCCCAATAGCGACGATCTTAAAAAAGCATTTGTCTGAACAGGCGAGGGACTGGAAATAAGAGGTGTCGAACGAATTTATTAGCGCGGCTCTCCGCACAAAATCACAATTCAAAAAACTTTTAGATGCGTTACGACACCATGCCTAAGACCCCTGAAGGTAGCGCGTCTTATTTGAATCAGTTAAGTCCCAAAATTTTGCGACTTCTGAGGGTGTTGGCCTGGCTATTTGCCCTTGTATTGATCTGGCATGCGTTATATTTTTACGGATTGCCGCTTGAAATGCTGTGCGCCGTGTTTGCTCTTATCGTGGTTGCAATATTGTTTTACCGCTTAGCCGATGCTTGGGTATTGACGCTCTCAATGATTATTGTGACCGCAATGCTAGAACTATGTCTATGGGCGACAGGGCTTGGTACGTTGGTAATGTTTTACGTGAAGAGGCTTTACAAGATAGATACATGCACCTCTCAGAGTTCTTTACACGACTCGAGGGCACGGTTGCACAAATTATTTTTGTGCCTGACAAGTATCGCGTGTATGCACCTTTACTTGATCAGCCACCAGCAAAACCCCTGCCTAATCGTAATTGGGAATACTTAAACGCCCTTGCGCAGCAGCACCAGATCCCTGCTCTTAATCTTTATCCAGCACTTTCGACAGCCGCTAAGCAGGCACTTGAGCGTAGCGAGTATGTCTATTGGCGGGGTGATACCCACTGGAACTGTTTAGGGATGAAGGTTGCCGCAACAGTGCTTAGCGAGGTTCTGAATAATCGAGTAACGACTGAGAAAACTCAGAGTTCGCACTAAGGTTCTTTCTTTTGAGATAGGCAAACACCCCTTTGAGACGATTCCGATTAGACTAACCTTGTCAAATGCTGTCACTGTGCTGGAGTCACTTGAATGAAGCGTTTTCTTATCACCGTAGCCACCTCTTTCATATTAACGAATGCCTACAGCGTTGAGATCTTTGCTCTAGGCACAAGCAATACCAACTGCCGCGCTGGTGGGCATGCGTATACAAACACTCTAAACAAACTATTGGCTGCAGAGGGTATCAGTGCCAATGTTATTAATGCAGGGGTAGACGGTGACAGACCTGTGTTTATGAGCAATCGTCTTGAGCAGGGCTTGAAGACCTATCCAAACATTAAATTGGTTCTGTTTGAGCCTGGCCCAAACGAGCAAAGAAGGAACATCAATGTTGAGTATTCCGAAAAAATATTAGCCTATCTTCAAAACATAAAGATGCCAACGATCTATTCCTCAACCGGAATGGCGCAAACCAGAGAAGAGGCAGAAATTACCGCCAAGAAATACGGCGCTTACTATTACGGACCTTGGGCTAAAAATGTACCGGTCGATAAAGAGCATTTCACCTATGATGGCGTCAAGAGCCCAGCAGGGCATATGGCCGCACCAGGCTGCACGCTCTGGGCGAAAAATACACTTCCACTGATTCTTCAGGTGATAAAAGATAACAATATCAAATAGAACCTAGTAGGCTCAGTCTCAACGATGATGCCTCTGGGCGCGTTCTTAAATACAAGCTTACGCCTGGCACTAGGGCAAGAATTGCAAGACGACGATTTTTCGTTGCTCCGCTTTTGCCTAAAGTTTTCGTGTAAGCTCATATTTGAAATTACGGCTTCCCAAAGCCTTGGGGAGTTTCAACACTGACTGAATCATCTGGGATAAAACAATGAAAAACAAGAGCTTATTTCTAAGTATTTTATGTCTGCTGTTTGCAAACCTTGCCTTTGCACAAGCGCCTGAAATCAAACGCACGCCTTTGCAAACGGTGCCCCTCAGTACACCGGGTAAAGTTGCTATTCAAATGATTGTTGACATTCCACCTGGCGGCGTGGTTCCTAAACATACCCATCCAGGCGAAGAGATTAGCTATGTGATGAGTGGCGAGATTGAGCTTAATATTGCCGGGCAAGCGACTAAAGTCGTGAAGGCTGGCGAGGCGTTTTATGCGCCAGACGGAGTCATTCATGGCGGCCAAAATTCTGGTTCGACTCCCGTTAAGTTATTGGTGACTTATGTTGTCGAAAAAGATAAGCCAGTTGCAACACTAGTCAAATAAATACTGAGATGGTTTTTTAAACGCGTCTCAGGCCCGTTTACGCTCTATAAAAAGGACTATCTCGGTAAAGGTCATTGCTTTCGGCCCACTTGATTGTCCAGTTAAGTCTTATCCAGCTCAAGGTCTGACTTAGACTGCAATCTTCGCAGTAATTGCTTTGTCGAAAGGGGTTAGTAATCTTAATTGCAGCACAGAGGTCGCCCGTAGGCCCCAGTCGACAGAACATAGCACCAGCTGTGATCAAGCTGTCTCTCGGCTGACTGTTCCATATGGCCTAAGCAACGAAGTTACACTCGACGCACCGGATCGGCCAAAAAAAATAGGCGTGGAAATGAAAAAACTTATCGTGTTCATCATGCTACTGAGTGGCTTGGGCATTAACGCTCGGGCAGACCTCACCCGACCCATCGTGACTGTTGAAACAGGCCGTCTGCAAGGCGCCACTGAACACAATATGCGAGTGTTCAAAAATATCCCTTACGCCGCGCCGCCAACAGGGCAACTTAGATGGAGGCCGCCGCAGCCCGCGCTGGCCTGGAGCGGGACGCGTGATGCCATTCGCTTTGGCGACGCCTGCCCTCAACCGTTTATTAAAAATTTAAGTGCTGGCCTTGAGCTCCCCGGAAGTGAAGACTGCCTGAATCTGAATGTGTACGCGCCAGAGACCTCCGGCAAAAATCTACCTGTGATGGTCTGGATTCATGGAGGTGGCCTGTTTGTTGATGCGGCTAAAGATCCACAGTTCACGCCGATCAAACTCGTTGCGCAAGGCGTTATTGTGATTACGGTTGATTACCGTATTGGCTCGCTCGGTTTTTTTGCCCCAAAAGAATTAATCGAAGAAGCTCGCGCAAAGGGTGAACCCGTAGGCAACTACGGCACGATGGATCAGATCGCGGCGTTGAAATGGGTAAAGAAAAATATTGATGCCTTCGGAGGTGATCCGAACAACGTCACTATTTTTGGTCAATCTGCGGGGGGCAGAAGCGTGACTTGGCTGATGGTTTCGGAGGCGGCCAAAGGTTTGTTTCACAGAGCAATCGCTCAAAGCGCACAGCAGAGCCCGCTTCGCGGCATGACAGAGAAACGCTTTGGCCTGGCCCCCGAAACCGAGGTCGACGCCAAATACATGGTGGCACTTGGTGTGAAAACGCTTGCAGAACTTAGAAGTTTGCCTGTGCAAAAGTTAGTATTAGATGGCCGAGCCTTTTATGCCGGAGAGTTTGGCGGGCCCTTTGTCGATGGCCAAATTATTCAGGGCGACCCTCTTGCATTGTTTGCGGCAGGCAAGCAAGCCAAGGTGCCTTTTATGATCGGCACAAACTCCTTTGATTCAGATTTTATGTTGCCTGGCGAGCCATCGTTAGAAACATTCTTAAAGCAAATGCATGAAGATCCTAAAAAGATTGAGACGCTCTATGCAAACGTTAAAGACACGTGTATTTTGAACTCGTTTGTTATACAAGATATGCTGTACCGCGCAAGCACCAAGCTCTTGGCCAACAGCATGGCTGGGGTCGCGCCAGGTTATGCCTATTATTATGACTACTTAACGAAAAATATTCGGCGGGCTTTTCCTGGGGCTCCACATACTTTTGAAATTACGTATATTTTTGGAAGCTTGAATTTAATGCCTCAAGCCCCAACTGTTGTTGAGTCTGGTCAAGACCAATGCGCCAAAATCGAAAAAGATATCGCAGAGTTCAAGCAGCAACGTGTGTGGCCAAAAGATTGGTATCCAATTGTCGATAAAAACAGCCCAGAAGATCAGGCAATATCCGACAAGATGTCTAAGAGTTGGGCGGCTTTTGCAAAAACCGGCAACCCTAATGCTACAGGCCAGGCCGACTGGCCCATCTACAACTTAAAAGACGACGTCATGAGAAACTTCTCTGCTGACAAAGAAACGATTAAGGACCTATTCAAAGAAAGAGTCGATTATCAAATATTACGTTTGAGAGAAATGTTTGGCTTTGAATACGTCAAAGCCCGACTTTAATTTAATGACGGCCAAACACCCGGTTTTAGCAAGCGTGTACTTGGAATGAAATTCACTTTTTTACGCTCAGAGCGTTGTTTTGAATTTAGGTTGGTCTTTATATAGGTTGGCAGCCTGAAGACCAAAACTATCTTTGCCTGGCTAATCGACTAGCCCTCACAAATATTCTTCAACACTTCAGGTAGTACTTAGCCATGCATTCAAATCTGATTCAAAAAACACAGCTCGACACACTCGGCAAGGGTTTAGGCTATGTAGCGCGTGGCAGCACCTTCGCAGATGGTGATGCGCTTGGCTGGCGCATTTTGAACG
>Ga0194043_1002147_pt1 | contig 10918 bp, 10 predicted proteins | sample JunL4415m_MetaG_FD_161274 | JGI IMG/M metagenome (GOLD analysis project Ga0194043, IMG submission 161274) | Anoxic zone freshwater microbial communities from boreal shield lake in IISD Experimental Lakes Area, Ontario, Canada - Jun2016-L442-15m | ecosystem: Environmental > Aquatic > Freshwater >...
TTGATCTTGTAACGTCTGTTTTTTCTCAAAAAAGACAATCTAATGAAATTTCAGATGGTTTAAAACCAGAGCTTTTTCATCAATTCGTAAAAGAGATATCGACAGGTTCTTATCGTTCAAATTGAATAAGAATTTAAATAATGTTGATAAAAGGAGGAGGAAGAAAAAGTTTTAAAAATCCAAAAACAGCTCTCTAAAGAAAAATTTCGTTTTATGTGTATATTTATATTATACATATCTCTTTGATAGAGGTCAACTAAACTTGGTTGAATACAGTCTGATTTAAAATAATATTTTAAAATCTTTAATAATATAAAAATGAAACTTTGGGAAAAAAAATTAAGTAAAAAATATGGAAAATATTATTTGTATAATACAAAAACAGGTAAATCTATATGGCCTTCAAAATTAAGAGGTGGAGTAGATAAGTTAAGTGATGATGATTTAAGTGATGATAAGTTAAGTGATGATAAGTTAAGTGATGATGATTTAAGGTCCGTCAGTGCGCACAACCGAAAAGAAGCCCAAGAGTCTGATGAAAGTGCAAATTTAGATTCCGAAGTCAGTTCTGAAGCAAAAAAGAGTCTTGAGAATATGCCGGACAACGTTATACTGAATATAATCGAGAAACGTGATTACGATTTGAGTGTGTTTTCACTCTCCAAACGATTTGCCAGCGTCATTCCTATGGGCAATGTCGCAAACTATATAGCGAGGAAGCTTGTGACGTGCGCGCCTGTTCACGCTGTGAACAATGGGATGTGGCTTCCGGATGCTTGCGTCGATCTCAATGTGCACCGCATCCTATATGTAGTGATTCGGGGCGCGAAAGCAGCAAACGTAAAGCCCTTGCGTGATGCAATTATGCGTCTAGCAACGAACAAAGAAGATGATGCTCATCATGCGCTTCTTGTCCGTGCACCGTTCTTCCGAATGATAGAGCATCACGAGGACCAACGCATCACACAGGAGATCAAGGATGCTGCTCGCGAGCTCTTCGATGAGCTCCGCCCGTCGATTGAGTCCGCAATACGAAGCGAGCGCATCGGTTCTCGACACCTCTACGCGAAAGCAACGGATGAACAGATGCGCAGGCTCGTTGACAGCATCGGCCTAAAACCGCTCAAGTCGTACAAGGACTTGGCTGGCGCCGTCGTGGGATACGTACGCGACCACATCGGGCTTCGCGCATCTAGGCTGCTGCGTCCCGAAGCGCTCGCCGCGTATCTCCCATGGTCGACTCTTCAGGAATCTATTCCGGGCCCGCGACATGTGGATGTATACGGCCCGTTGTGCTTCTGGGACACGTCGAGCGTCGAGAGAGCTGACGGCATATTCTCTCCGCCGAGTGCACTTAGTGTTGCGGAACAACAAGACGCTGATCCAGAAGACATTACACAAACACTCCCCGCTCTGGCGCGGTTCAGTGCCGACCTCTATTGGTCGACCAACAAATGCACGAGCCTCAAGTCAACGTTCGCACACTGCAAGTTCAACGGACGCATAGGGCATCTGGACGTCTCCAGAGTTAAAAGTATGGATAGCCTCTTCCGAAGCAACTTGGTATTCAACCAGCCCTTGGAGAAATGGGACGTCTCAAGTGTAGTCGACACAGAGTTTATGTTCCGTCGTGCCATTTCGTTCAACCAGCCTCTCGATGCGTGGCGCTTCACACCGGTCTATTTTAGGGGCGTGCGGCCTGAATATATAGACGAACGCAAAGGACGCCGTATGCGCCATATGTTCCAAGATGCCATTTCATTCAACCAGCCTCTGGGCTCGTGGAACTTGACCGGTGTGACAGGCACGAGCGGGATGTTTGACCGCGCTCTGTCGTTCAACCAACCGCTCGAAAACTGGGACGTTTCGACTGTCAAGAATATGGACATGATGTTCTCCAACACGCCCTCGTTCAACCAGTCGTTAACCAGATGGACACCCGCACATCTGCAACACGCATACAGCATGTTCTTCTACTCCGCAAACACAGACGCACTTCCGTGGCTCAAGCAAGGTCTCGATAATCCTGGAGGAAGGATGCGCGACGGGCTCGTTGCAGACGTCAGCGAGATTCTGGCCAGTCACATCTCACCGGATTCGCTATTAGCGGATGAATCTCCGCTCGCAATCGATGACTGGCTCAATGCATATACGGAGGTGTTTCCTCGTGGATATATGGACAATGGTTCTCTTCATCACCAGAATATTGTCCAAACCTATGGAGAACGATCGTTCTTTATGCTGCCCTGAAAACTGGAATTCAAGTGATTTATCTATCAATCATGAAAGAATTGTTAATAGAATATTTATTCTAAAATAAAAGTCTTGTTGCTTTTATTTTTGTGATCAAAAACCTTTTCTAATTCAAAAAGTCGGAGGCAGAGGATGAAAATAAAAAAGATAATCCAAAGGAAATTTTCTACGAATTTTTCAAATTATTTAGAAAACAAAAGTAAAAGATTTTCCTCCTCCGTCGAACTTTTAAAAAGGAGGAGGAAAAAATAAAGTTTTAAAAATCCAAAACCCGCTCTTATAAAAAATCTCAACACACACAATTCTTGTGTTTGGCGAAATGGAGCAAAACATAAAAAATAACCATACTTTTACCTTAATTTTGATGTAAATTATTATTTATTACTAAATTTATTATAAATATTCTTATTTTAGACTGAAACAAGCCTAATATATTTCTAAATAATTCCTAAATTATATAAATATATATAAAGAGTCTTAATTATGTATATAAAATGCAATGCGAATACTGCGAAAAGGTGTTAAAAACATCATCATCTTTAAAACTGCATCAAAAAACAACTAAATACTGTCTTGTTAAACAAAATAAAATGGTTGAAAATGAATTTTCTTGTTTTGCATGCGGTGTAGGATTTACTCTAAAATCTTCATTACATAGTCATTTAAAAATATGTAAAGAAAATACACCAGAAAAAGAACTTCGTCGTGAGTATGAAAGACGTGAGAAAGAAATTATTTCTACTTATGATAAGAAATTAGAAGAAAATAACATAGAAAATAACAAAAAAATGTCAGATAAAGATAAAATCATCTCTGAACAGAAAAATATCATAAAGGAATTGCAGACAGAGTATAAGAGACATATGGAAATGCAGAACAAAGATTTACAAGATCGAATACAGTCAATGGCTGAAAAGGCGATTGATAAACCTTCAACCTTAAATCAAAACACAGTAAATCAGATAATTAATAATTTGTTGCCTATAACTACTGAACATCTGAATAATCAAGCTCAGTATTTAACTATTGATCACGTAAAAAATGGGGCGGTTGGTTATGCAAAGTATGCTCTAGAACATCCTTTAAAAGATAGATTGGTTTGTACTGATACTTCTCGTAAGAAAGGAAAGTATAAAGACTCAGATGGAAACATTGTCTCTGATCCAGAAATGTCAAGTATAACGAAAAAGTTATTTTTAGCTATTAAGGATCGTAATTCCGAGTTAATAACTGAATATGCAAATGATTTAAAAGTTAAGCTAGATAGTTTTGGTTCTGATAATAATGAGATGACAAATGAAGAAACAGTTGAAATTACTGGAATGACAGACGAATTAATTGATCTTGTAACGTCTGTTTTTTCTCAGAAAAGACAATCTAATGAAATTTCAGATGGTTTAAAGCCAGAGCTTTTTCATCAATTCGTAAAAGAGATATCGACTGGTTCTTATCGTTCAAATTGAATAAAAATGTAATAATTTATTTGATTCTTATCCTTTGTCTAAATTATTTATTACTAAATCAATTCAGTTTTTTGTTAATTCTTGATCAAGTAAACTTTTTAAAATTATATTTACTATGATAAATGAGTTTACAAAGGAAAAAAAGAGAACAGTTTAATTATATATTTTTTGGTTTTTTTGAAGAAAGAAATTTTGCAATCACTAGTATAGAAACAAAAGACATAAAATTTGATTTAAGCACTCAACGAGATAATCTTGAGCTAATAAATAGTTCATTGAATTTATTACCAATAGATGCTTGGGTCTTATGTCAAGTAATTAAAGTAAATACAGATCATACATTTATAGATATTAAAATACTAATATCTGGTAATTTTAAGATAAATCAGGATTATTTTCCAAAAATTATGTTGGTTGATGATGTTAAAAAGTCACATTTAGTATGGGGATATCTTACAGATTTACTATTGAATACTAATTTAGTTTTTAATAAAAATTTTAAAAGCGAAGGAATAATAGGTTTGGCATTTATATCAGTTAAAAAACTAAAAGAATTTAAATCTAATCAAAATGTATTGAAATTTTTTCCAGACTTATTGCCAAAAGAATTACTTGTAGATAAATTATTATCAGAATTAAGTGAAAAAAAATTACTACAATTACGTCTTACATCAACTGAATTAAGAACATTCGCTGATTTAAAAAGAACTGTAGTTTTTAAAAATCTACCAGAAGACTTTGACTATACTCAAAGAAGCATAGAACTTTATTGCAATATATTTGGTAAAAATCCTACAGATTGCACTTTATGTCTTAATCTTAATTTTAAAGTTAAAGATAGCGAATATGAAACTCCAGTTATTGAATGGAATAGAAATTTAATTGACTCTACAATTAAAATACAGCTTAAAATAAGTTGTAGGACTTTTTGTACAATTAAAAGAAACATTTATGATAATACTTATAGGAATCAAAAATTAAATATAGTGCATGAGTGTATTTCAAGTTTACGAAACATTGTATCACTAGAAATTGATTTTGCCGGTAATTGGCTTATAAAAGATATAGGTAATAAATTCTTAACAAGTTTTAGTCAATCAAATATTAGAACTCTAAAAATATCAAATGTATATTTATTATGGAAACCATTTTTACATTCTATAAAAAATCTTAATCTTACAGAATTAATATTAACTGATGTTACTTTATTAGATAATTTAAGGAGTATTGGCGAATATAATTCTGAGGATGAAACTTATGATCCTGAAGAATTTAATAAAGAGTTTATAGAGTCTTTAAGTGGTCTTGAATCTTTTGGAATATCTGGTAATTCTGAATTTGATTCAGAATCTAACCAAGAAGAAGATCGTCCGGAAAACATATTATTAATTAGGAAAGTGTTACCTCTCCTTAAAGATCTTCCTCTTCTTAGATCTTTGCAAGTTGAAAATAAGCCTATTAATAGACATTTAAGTGTGGAAACGGATTTTAGTGGTGAATATCAAGAACTAGAAATGCAAGATATGGATCATCTTGCACCAGAATTATCAACTCTCACAGACCTTACTTCACTAAATCTTTCTAATAGTAATTTAGATTTTGAAAGAGAAGCTGAATCATTATCTCGTCGCATTCTTAGAAATCTAAATAATATTACATCATTAAATTTAGCAAACACTCAGCTGAATGGAAAAAACTTATCTATATTAATACCAACAATAAGATCACTTCCACATCTTACATCTTTGAATGTTTCAAATAATATGCTTAGTAAAAGAGACATTCAAAATCTTACACAACAATTAAAACTTTCAGAATTAGATAGCTCAAATAATGTGTCTGATGAAGAACAATAGTTGATTAAAAATCTTACGACCACACTCTGCGCATAACAGGAATTTTACACTTTTCATGAAAACGATAAAGACCTTTCCAAAACTCTCTTACTTTTGGTGAAATATCTTTGTTAAGAGGCATTTGACGTATAAAGATATTAATGTCAGAAAATGTCTGATATTTTACGTGATCACTGTATACGGCTGCCAGTGTTAAAGGTGGATTATAAATATCAGGTTTATCATCATTAATTTTATCATTAATTATAATATTTAATGGAACCCAAGTTGTTATCTTAGTTTTTGTTTTTTGATCTATATATAAATGTTCATTTTCAAGAAGTATTGGTGTTATAGTTAATCCTTCAACTAATTCAGGATTTGTTTCCTTAAGATGTTGGAAGTATGATAATGCAGCTATTGTTGTATATTGTGCATCCGTAAAAGTTGGATCCATTGTATCTACTATACGACCTATAGAATACATCAAAACATCAGATGGTATAGTCCATTGATTAGGGTACTTTTGATTTAATTTTATTTCTGCAGCACCTATAGCTTTCGTATATTCTGAAAGCTTACTTGTCATTTCCATTTCCTCATCGTAAAATCTTGTGAACTCTTTAATATTGTGAGCATCAAACATACGAACAATTTGCTGTCTCTTTGTTTCCTTCAATTCGTCTTTTAGAGAAAAGTATTGAGCAAAAGCACGAGATATAGAAATTAATCTTATTAGATAAGATGAAGACACGTTCAATGTTGGAATAGATTCAGATTCTTCACTTTTATATGTAGTAATCATACTTATTCTTCCAGACCATTCATTCAAACCAGGAAGTGCATCTTCAGGAATTTTTACATGTCCATCAAGAGTGTTGATTATTGTATATGAATTTGGTTCAGTTTTTGGAGAGTATAAATCGCTACTCCAAACTTTTTCACCAGTGTATCTGTTTCTAAAATAAATGTAACCTTTTTTTTTATTCTTACTTCTGCGTGGACTCCATTTACCTAAATCCATTTTATAATATAAAAATATAAAAATTTATTGTCAAATTTTTATTCATATGTATTCATTCATATGAATAAGACAATCATTTTTAATTTATTTCCTTAATTTATTTCTTTGATTTCTGCACCAGTCCATTCTATTAGCAGATCAAGATCGCATAAAAGAGGATTATAAGGCAATTCTTCATTAAATTTAGTTTTATTCAATTCAATCATTTTACGAAAAGAATTTTCCGATGTATAAAGAAAATCTGGATCTGAACCAATTCCAGTGTAATATATTATACTAGTAGAATCTCTACCAGATCTTACACATTTCCCACAACTTTGAGAAAATAAATTACAATCTTCGTTGCAAAAACAACACTTTCCGATGGTTTGAGTCATTATTTAAAATATTATTTACTTTTTTATAAAAATTTTCAATTTTTTTTTATAATTAAACTAATAATAATTATTATAATAATAATCAAAAAAATAAAAATGATATACAGTAAATATATTGACTTTTGGGCGTTTCTTTGTTCTAATACCATATCTAATATGTTAAAAGGTTTTCCTTCATTTTTAGAAAGCACAAGATTATTACAATAAACAACACAATTATGAAGACCTAATAATTCATCATGTGGATCTGTATCATATAAAGATTTTATTTCAGAAATCCAGGGAATACAACGACCATTTATACATTTAAATTTTTCATATTTCGTTTGCATAACAAAAACCGGAGAAATAATAGTTTGTGTCCATTCAGACAATTTAGAAGGAGGATTTGGATCAAAGCTTGGAAATATATTGTTTTTAAGTGAATGAAAATAAAGAGGAATTGTATTTGGAACTGGTTGAGTATATGTTGCAAAATATACACAATCATCTTTAATATTATATGGATCTTTCATTAGATATATATCTCTTGTAATCGGGGGAACTGACGAAGATTTTTTGGCACACAAAATTTTCATACCAACAGGTATAGGACGAAAATTTGGTGCAGTTGCATAAAAAGTACCACCGAAAACCCAATTTTCATTTATTTTTAAATCACAATCGAAGCTAACAACATCATTTTTTTTATATTTTCTTGGTTCACTAATGTATCCTAAAAATGTATTTGTATCTAAATCGATATAGTGCCAAATACAATAAGGAATAATATCATCATCAACATTAATCATTTATTGAATACAAGGTTTTCTCTTTTTATTAGAACAATTTTTAAATATATTAATATATTAATAAAATGAAAGATCGTGATAATTGTATTACTGCTATTAACACATATATAAAAAATCATGATAATATTATGGCTAAATTTAATTCTGAATATGAATCAGTTAAAGCTAATAATAAACAGCTTGCTGATTTGAATGAACAAAATGAAAAAGATCATGCTACAAAGCGTGCCGCTTATCAAAAGGAAATAGATGCGTTCACAAAAGATGACATAGGTAATAATACCAATTGTGGTTCATTGCCAGATTCTAGTAAATGGGTAGATGTTTCTAGAGATAGACCTAACATCTTCTCTAAATGGGTATGTAAATACAGATACTCACCGACTGAAATAAATAGGTTAATGATTGTATGGGATGACGAGAATAAATTTATTCCACACACTATACCACCTCTTCCAACACCACCTAATGATACAGTAAATTTGAATTGTTGTAGTAATAAAATTGATTTATCAGATTCTGTTATGGCAAAAGACGCTTTAAAAAATGTAGATCAAAAGTGTAATCAGAGTATAACTAATAATAATCGTGATGGTGGTAGTGGTACTGGTAGTGGTAGTGGTGATAGTGATAGTGGTGGTGGAGACGGAGACTCAACAAATAATAAGAATACTGATTCAGAAACATCAACAAGTGATCAGTATGCAAAAAGACGAAAAATAATAGCACTGTGTATTTTTTTGTTTATTTTTTTGTTATTAGCGATTACAGTAGGTGTCTATTTGGTATATAAATAACAAATTTATGCATTTTTAAAACATAATTCCGTTTTTTATTAAAGAGGATTCTATATATTCTTTAATATTTTCTATTTTTATTGTATAAGGTACTTCAATTAAAAGAATTCCGTTGTCTCTACACATTCTTCTTTTCATATCATCTCTATACTTTTGATTTAAAAAATCCTCTTTATTTTTATGAAAAAATGGTATATACTTATAATGCTGAATACCATTATATTCAACAGCAATCTTAAGTTCTGGATCAAAACAATCAAGTTCTAAATTAAAATCACCACCTGTAACTGGATTTCGTAAAAAATCAGGACGGTCTTTATGAAAACTTCTTTTAAATAAAAATTGTAGTACTCTTCTACATTCTGTTTCTCCTTTACTCTCACGTGGTGGTTGTCTGGTAGGTTTAACACTATAATAGTTTCTAAAATTATTTTTAAAATGGTGGTTAAAATTATTTTTCCTTGTCCAAGTTCCTTTTCCACCAATGATCTTTCGATAAAGACCAAAAAATATAATAAACACAACGCAAAATCCGAGTGTTATTTCAAAACCATAATCACGCCATTTTTGTTTTAAATTTGATAACATTTAGTTATAATAAATAAATATTTAGTTTAGTCAATTTCGTCTATAACTGAATAATTATTAGAAATGTTTGCATTGCAAACAGGACAAGTTGATTTGTATTTACACCATTCTTTTATACATTTTATATGATAAATATGCTCGCACTCTAATACGGAGACTTCGTCGTTATTTTTATAATTATCTGTGCATATACAACAAGCATCGTATTTTTTGTTAGTTGTAGAATAAAGTTGTGAGCTAACATTAATTTCTAAATTATCATTTCTATGTAGTTGAAGATCATTTTCACTATTTCGAATTGCTATTTGAATTGGATCTAGAATTGGTTCTAAAACATTAATCATATTCATTAATGTAAAAAATGTATTCTCGATATTTTCAGATTGACTATACCATTCATTTTCTAATATTTCCGAATAATGTGGAACTCGATGTACACGAAATCGAATATTTGACATTTATATTTTAGAAACAAATTCTTAATTCATTTTAGAAACAAATTCTTAATTAATAAAACGGACTATGATTCCATCCCAATTCTTCAAATAATTCTTTACAAATTTCATCATGAAAAAATTTTCTGTCGATTGTTTTCAAAATAATAAATTCTTCTTTTTTGCAAGGATGACGATGTCTACGTAATAATTGAAAAAGTACATATTGAGTGTTGATAAAATTTTTACGATTAATATGTTTAAATTTTTTGTCATACAAATCAGTAAGAACATCAAAATCATCAAGAAGTTGTTCTTCTAAATACGAAATATCATCTGGTTTAATACCTGTAAAATTATAATGAATAAGATGCACATTTTCGTAATGTTTAGAATATCCAAGTTCTTTGAGAAAAATAAGTACGTGATTTTTTGTAACATCCTTAAATCTATTTTCTTTATTTGTTTCTTTTCCTCCGTGTAAGAGATGATGACGTTCAAACTGTATTTCAAGATCGTCATATATTTTTTGGTGAATAGTACTGTTTTGTTTTCCTTGATATTGATTAATACAATCTCTAAAGTGAACTTTTCTATCGTATGTGTATTTACATGAAATATTAACTCTGTCAATATCAGTATACGAAGAATTGTGTTTCATCACAGTTTGTCTAGCGTAACATTTTGTACATATGTAAGTATTTACATCAATAATGTCAAATTCTTTTTTATTAAAGCAATTTGGACATGATACCTTTTGTGGTTTACTTTTTTCAAATTCAATATCAACATACTTAGAAGCAATTTCCATATAATTTTCGATTATTTTAAGCTTTTCTTTATCATTTTTAACAAGCTTTCCTATAAAACTTACTTTAACAGGAACTTTTAAAATTTCTTTGTATTGTTCTATAAAAGTTACCGTTTCCATAATATAAAAATAGAGTTGATTTTGTGTTGTTAAATCTTTTATGTAAAGTTGCAATTCATCTCTAGCTTTTTCAAGACTGCTTTTTATTCTGCGACGAAGATTTTCATTTTTTAAAGTTTCTTCTATTTCATTTAACTTCTCCTTATGATCATCAAGTTTTGATGTCTGTTCCTCAAAATTATTACGTATGTTGGCATCTATACTCAAAATATCTAGTTCTGACATAGACTTTATTATTTTAGTTGTCTCATTTAAGCTCGCATTTTGCATTTTTGTTTTTAATATTTAAAGTATTTTTTTTGTTAAAAAAAACAAAAATTATCTTGCGTTAATATAAAACAATGTCATCGATCTCTACTTCAAATGTAACATCGGGATTTATTGATCTTGCCACTTTTGACGAAATTGAAAAGTATCTCTACGGT
>Ga0194043_1002149_pt1 | contig 10917 bp, 9 predicted proteins | sample JunL4415m_MetaG_FD_161274 | JGI IMG/M metagenome (GOLD analysis project Ga0194043, IMG submission 161274) | Anoxic zone freshwater microbial communities from boreal shield lake in IISD Experimental Lakes Area, Ontario, Canada - Jun2016-L442-15m | ecosystem: Environmental > Aquatic > Freshwater >...
GCGAACGATCCGCGAGCGCTGGCGGACAGACGGCCGGTCGGCGTAGTCGGCACAGTTGATCGCTTCGTTGGCTCCGCCATCGGCAGCGGTCCCGTCAGGGTCGTCGGCCTCGGCTATTGCCAGTGCCGTGCGCAGCGCCGCGCGGGCCTGATCGCCGCCAGTGCCGACGATGCGGGCCGTCGCGACCAGCTTGGCTAGTTCGGTGACCTGCGGCCAGTTGGACTGCGCGAGCAGCTTATCGCTGACTATTGAGACCCAGTCGTACCCGCTCAAACGAACGCTGCGCCCGGCAGTTCCGATGTCGAGCCGTGAAGCAAAGAGGCTGTTGCGGGTGGAGATGACGGCCGCGTAGGTGGCAGGGCTGACCGAGCGGATGAAGCGCAGCGCCTCGTCGTTGGACCCGGACCGCACGTCGGCGAAATTGGCGAAGCTTCCATTCGGCGTGACCGGACCGTCGAGGATGATCGCCCGCACCCTCTGCGGGTAACGGTAGGCGTATGTGTAGCCGATCCTTGTGCCGTAGCTCATCCCCCAGAAGGTCAGCTTGGCATCCCCGACCGCGGCCCGCATGGCATCGAGATCGCGGACCACGTTGTTGGTTCCAACGTGGGCGATGAAGTCGGCGCTCTTCCTCTGGCAGGCCCGGTTTGCTCTGGCGATCCCTGGTGTCAGCGCCCTGCTGTGCGTGACCCAATCGCCCGCCGTTGGGGTAGCCGTGCGGGGGGCTCCGCCAGGCGCCGGTTCGCAATCGAAGGCCGGGCGGGTTTCGCCGATCCCGCGGGGGTCGAAGCCGACCAGGTCAAAGGATTCACGCAGCGATTGTGACGTGGACCCGAAAAACCATGTGTTTAGCCCGGGGGCGCCAGGGCCGCCAGGGTTAGTAAAGAGCGTGCCGATCTTGGCGCCCGACGCCGGAAGTTTCTGCAGCGCAAGCGTGAACTGCTTGCCGTTTGGCTTGCCGTAGTCGTAAGGAACCTTGAACGTCCCGCACTGAAGCGTCGGATAGTCCTCGATCGGGCAGGCAGTCCAGCTGATCTGCGCGGCTTGGGCACTGGCCCCGGCGGCAGGGCCGAAAGCGGCCGCCACGACTACGAGGGGAAGGAGTGAAAGTGACCTACGTGATTTGAGCATAAGGCGACATTACTAAGTACGGGCTCACTGCGCGCCGGCAGTTGCGAGCCAGCTGACCTGAACCGAACCGGTGCGCAGCCGTGACCTCGCAGAGCCTGATCTCAAAGGGCTTTTGATGGGCACGGCTGGTTTCGAACCAGCGTTAGAACGCGCGCTTGAACCGATTGATCAGATGTTCAGCCGGACAGCCCTCGCATGGGCCGCCACCGTGCCTGATATAACGGTCGAAACATCACGAAGACGCGAAGGAGCTGTCCGCATATGTGCACCGGAATCCGACTCACGGCCGATAACGGCGACGTCGTCTACGCGAGGACAATGGAGTTCGACACTTGGGTCCCGGAGATGATCGGCTACTTCCCCCGCGGGCAGGAATTCGTTGGCGACACCAGCTCGGGCACCGACGGAATGAAGTGGAGCAACAAGTACGCGTTCGGCGGCAACGTGTTGATGGTGGACCACGACGGCTCTCACTCGCTGGGCGCCGACGGAATTAATGAGAAGGGCCTCTACGCGGGCATCTTCAACCTTCCCGGATTCACTGAGTTCTCCCCTGTCACCGATAAGAACCGCGACCGGGCGCTGGCTTCGTGGCAGGTGGTTATTTATGTCCTCGGTAATTACGAGACCGCCGACGAGGCGAAGGCGGGGCTCCTCGCCGGCGACGCCGTCGTCGTCGATACCGAATTCCCATTCACCGCCACGAAGAAAGGCCAGCTTCCCCTGCACCTCCGTATCGGTGATCCCAGCGGGAGGACCTACATCTGCGAATGGCACACCGCGAACCAGCCACCGACGGTCATCGAGTCACCCAATGGTTGCGTGACCAACCTGCCACGCTTCGAGTATCACCTCGACAATTGGACCCACTTTGACTCCCTCTCCCCATACAACCCTGCGGGACCGATCAAGGGTGACTCCCAGGATTACAAGATCACGATGGGCAACGGCTACGTCGGGATGCCGGGCGGAAGCAACTCGCCCGATCGCTTTATTCGTGCCAGCCTCTACGCACGTGACTGCCAACCCGGGGCGACAGGCGCCGATGCGGTCTGGACCGCGTGGCACGTTATGAACAACTTCGACATTCCCAAGGGGATCCAGCGCAATGTCACCGAGAAGGGCGACGAGTCGACGGAGTACACGATCTGGACCGGCGTCGCCGACCTCAAGAACCTTAAGTACTACTACCGCACCTACGAGAGTCCGTCGATCTACGAGCTCGACCTAAAGGAGCAGGACCCGAACGGCAAGGTCGCCCTCTTGGATAACCGACCTGCGAACGGCCCGATCGTGACGGTTCCAGCTCAGTTCGCTTAGCCGCCCGGTTAGGGGATCGGGGGCGCGACCGAGTGAGCCCAACTTCAGAGGGCTCTTGATGGGCACGGCTGGTTCGAATCGCCGTGTTGGCGGGCGATTCGGGGCGTTTGCTACTCGTACGGGAGGTTCTGCTCGCCGCTTGCTACTTGTACACGCGACGGCCGGGGCCGGTACAGCAATGCAACTCCGGCGCTTCACTGCCCCGCGGCCTGTACCGATCCTCGCCATCGTCCGAGGTTGCCTTGTCAGCTACCTGTTGCCCTTGGCGCGATTGTGCGTCTGACAGAGCATCGTGAGGTTTGACAGATCGGTTTCTCCACCCTTCGCGATTGGCTGCGCTGCGCCTTTCAGGCGGCGACGTGGCCAGCGGCGGTTCGTGGCTGCGGGATCGCTTCACCCTGCGCTGCCAACTCCGAAAGATGCGCGGCGAGCGCTTCGCCGATCCGCGACTCAGCTTCCGCCCGTGTGGAGCCGACTGCGAATACGCCTTCGACGTCGGGGCTGTGTGCGCCCCAGCTGCCGTCCTCAGCTTGTTCATAGATAACGAGGTAGTCCCTCATCGCAGATGGTCCATTCCGGTTGATCGACGAATAGCAGCGAGTGTGCCTACGGGAATTGTATCTGAGTCTTTCCCGGCAATCGTGACGGTCCGATCGCCCTCGCCGCTGCGCCAGATTTCGTGCGATCCGCGCTGACGGACGACCTCCCAGCCGTCACTTGCCAACGCGGCGCGCAGCTGTTTGAACTTCAGTGGCACGGCGCCACGGTACGAACTGCCGCTGCTCCGAACTAGAGCGTTGCTGTTACAGCTCTGCTGAGAATTGGTGCCCGATTGACGAAGTAGCGCTTGCAATCCAGGCAGCAGCCGTGTACGAATCAGCCCAGATGCTCGTAGCCGTTTTCCGCCGCCGCCTTAAAGAGGGCGCGACCTTTGAGGATTTCATCGCCGCGTGGGAGGCCGACAAGGGCTTCGGCGTGCCGGCACGAGTCTTCAACAGCGTCTCTCTGGAGGACCCGCGTGAGATTCTTTCCGTCGGGTTCGTCGACATTGGCGCCGAAGCCTTTGAGCAAGCCACTGCTGGCGTGGCCGATCAGGAGGAGGTGCGCCACGGGCGAATTGATGACGTAATCGAATCGACCGAACTGCGAGCTTTTTACGATCTCCGTACTGAGCACGACTTCAGCGACGAACCACGCGAAGTTGATCTCTCTTCGGCGGCGAGCCTGCTCGCTGGCCTGCGCGCGCCAGGTGGCTGACATGGGCACGGCTGGTTTCGAACCAGCGACCTCTCGCGTGTGAAGCGAGCGCTCTCCCGCTGAGCTACGCGCCCGGGAATGGTGAAATCTTACCGTGGTTTTGGCGCCTGCAGTGAGCTGATTCAGCTGTCGTCGACGACTCTGTGGCGCAACCGTCCGCTGATCTGCCTACGGTTTCAGCCATGCCCACTCAGCCTCCGTCGGAAGACCCAACTCAGCAGTACAACCCGCAGCAGGGTGGCCAGCCGCCTGAAGGTGGCGGCAGCAACCCGTGGCCTTGGGTTCTTGGCGCCGTTGCGATCATCGTTGCCGGCGTGATCGCCGCGATTTTGATTACCGGCGGGAACGATTCGTCGAGCTCAACCGATGCTTCGGTCACGACTCCGGTGACGACGCTGACTACCAAGACGGCGACCTCGACCCCGACGACGACGGTCGCTCCTACGACGACAACGACAACTACGACCGCCCCGATCAACATCACGCGAACCTGCACCGTCAACAATATTTCAGGCGTTGTCGGGAGCAGCACAGTCGCGAACGTCAACGCGACCGACGTGCCTAGCTCGCAGACCGCGCTGGCAAGCTGTGATGCGGCGAGCGCGCTGGTCAAGGGAGTCGCCCGCACGCAGGCCGAGCAGCCGGTGACCGTTCAAGGTTCGTCGTGTACGCCATCGGTGAGCGGAAGCACAGCAAAATGGACCTGCGTCGAACACGGCGCCGATTCAGCGCTTACGATCACTACCAAGTTCCCGCTCACTTACACCAACTAAAGGAACCACCTAATGGCCACGCAGCCCCCGCAGGATCCAAACCAGCCCGTTTACCAGCAGGGTCCAGGCGGGCAGCCGCCGCATAAGAGCAACCCTTGGCCGTGGGTGATGGGAGCCGTTGCGATCATCGTCGCGGGAGTCATTGCCGCGCTGGTTATTACCGGCGGCAATAGCGACAGCAACACGGTTTCGACGACGCAGTCGATCCCAACGATTACGAACACGACTGTCACGACGACGACGGCGCCGCCGACGACGATCACGACAACTACGACGCCGACAGTAACGACGCCGTAAAGCTCAGCCGCTGGGCGTAGCGCAGCGCTTGTAGACCAGCCAAGAACGGTTGCCGCCAGCGAGCGTGAGCGCTCGCGGCGGCCCGATCACGCGGCGATTCAGATCGCGCGGGTCAAGGATGTAGTCGCTGGCAACCTGTGGTGTGGCAGCGGCGATGAACTGGCCGGTCGGAACGAGCTGTTCGTCAGCGCTGAAAATCACCTGAGGAGGGAGGTTCAGCCAGAGTGAAAGAACCGGTACCGGCCTGTGGTTGGGCACCGTGATTGGCGTGCAAGTGGTCGTGATCACCCCTGGCGGCTGCTTGATCAGGGCCTGAAGATCATTCTGAATCTGTTCCTGGCGGCTGAGCGCGTAACGAAGGTTTGAGATTCGATCCACCTGCGCCGGCGTGAACACCAGCAGCAGCAGAATCGTGAAGAGGGCAAATATCGCCCACGGCTGGCGGTGCTTGTCACCACTCGCTAGTTCGCGCCAGCCAAAGACGCCTGCGCCGCAGAAGATGGCTCCAATCACAGCCGGGAGGAGGAGGTAGCGACCGTTGATCGGCAGACCGGCGATAGCCAGCACGCTGAAGGCGCCAAGGGCGACCAGGGCGACCACAATTGGAGTGCGAACACGATCGCGAAGCAGCCAGATCGCAAAGCCCAGGCCGCCGACGGCGCCGAAGAGCACCGGCTCGCGGAGGATCTCGCCGAGCCGCCACGGCGCCGTCGTGACGAGCCCGCTGAGGCCTGTCTCACGGCCGAGCGCGCGGCCGTTAGCGTGCGTGCCAGTTAGAGAATGGAGCGCGTCACCCGCTAGAACCAAGTCACCGAGCAACCAGATAACCGGGCCAGCAGCTGCCAGCGCCAGCCAGCCCGCTACCTGCCGTGTCCGGTGTTCACCGCTGAACCAGAGGTAGACGATGTAGGCGCCGGAGAAGGCCCAAGCCTCAGGGCGGATCAGCCCCGCGACGGCGAGCAGTGCAAGCACAGGTGTTGAAGCACGGCGCCTTCGGCTTTCAACTAGGACGGCGGCGAGGACTAGCGCCACATAGGGGATGTCAACGTAGGCGCGGGCGCCGAAATCGAGCAGCGGCCTGCGCGTAAGCATGATCAGCGCTGCTAGCGCCCCTGCCCAGCGGCCAAACCAGAGCGCGCCGAGCGCGTAGGTCAGCCAGAGCATCGCGCCGAGCGTGAGGAAGGCGAGCACGACGACGATGTCGGTCGCGGCAACCCCATGCACTCCAGTCACGACCGTTTTACTGAACGGTGAGAGCAGCAGGCCGAGAAGAATCCCGAACGGGTGCAGCGTTGGCGTGAACGGCGCGCTGAGGAAGAGCGAGCGCCCTTCGCTCAGCTCGCGGCCCCAAGCGAGCGAGTAGAGCGTGTCGTAGTTGACGAGGCCGCGACCCGCAATCAGCCAAGCTACCGCTGCGAGCACGACGATCGCAGCCAGTACCTGAAGCTTCTTGTGGGCGCCGCTCATCAGCCTAAGCCTGTGGCAGCGCGGCGAGCGCCTGCAGCAGCTCGCGCGCGCAGCGCTCGCTGAGGTCGAAGTGATCGAAGACGAACGATTCGTTCGGGGCGTGAATCTCATCGTCGGCGAGTCCGAAGCCGCTGACGATCACCGGAATGCCGGCGGCGGCGAAGTCGGCGACTACTGGGATTGAGCCGCCGCTGCGGATTAGCGCCGTCTTCATTCCGCTGGCGCGGTCGATCGCTTCGCGCGCGATCTGAATCGCTGGCAGATCGGTGGCGAAGAGCGATGGCGTTGCGGTGTGCGATTCGAGCTCAAGCTCGACGCCGCGCGGCACTTCGCCGCGCAGTAGCCGCTCGAGCTCCGCTTGCATCGCCGCTGCGTCCTGCCCCGGAGCCAGGCGCAGCGTTACATAGGCGCGCGCCTGCGCCGGCACCACAGTTCGCGCCGCGCCGCCCTCGATCCAGTTGACTTCGAACGACGGTTCAGCGCCGTTGCGGCGGCGAAAATCAGCGCCAGAGTCGCTCGTCAGCGGCGTCGCTCCAACTTCGTCGAGGATCTCTTGGCCGGGGCGCAGCTGCTGCCAGGACTCAAGCTCAGCGGCCGAAGGGGCCTCGGCGCCGGCGCGCAGCTGATCCCGAAGGTTGCCTTCAGCATCTGGCAATAGGGGAGTGAGGATCTGCTGGAGCACATGCAGCGCGTTCTGAACGCTGCCACCGTAAAGGCCGGAGTGAAGATCACGCGGCTGCGCCGTGACCGTAAGCATCGTGCTGACGCAGCCGCGCAGGCCGACCGTGATTGCCGGCGTATTCGCGTCTTCCATCGCGCTGTCGAAGACGATCGCGCAGTCGGCGCCGCGCTCGTCGGCCTTAACCCAGGCGGCGACCGATTCCCCGCCTGCCTCCTCCTCGCCTTCGATCACGACGCGCACGTTGACCGCCAGCTCGCCGCTTTCGAAGAGCTCGCAGGCCGCAACCAGCAGCGGGTAGAAGTTGCCTTTGTCATCGGCGGCGCCGCGCGCGTAGAGCCTGCCGCCCCGAACCTCCGGCTCAAATGGCGGGCTCTGCCAAGCATCCAATGGGCCTGGGCTCTGGACGTCGTAGTGGCCGTAGATGATCACCGTCGGCGCGCCTTCTTGGCGCGCGCGTAGTTCGCCGATCACGAGAGGGTTGCCGCCATCGATCGTGATCAGTTCCGCCTCGCCGCCGGCGCGGCGCACGATCGCGGCTGCGAACTCGGCGGCCGCGAGAAGATCCTTCGCTTCGCCGCCGCCGGTTGAGATCGACGGAATGCGCAGCCAGTCGTAGAGCTCCTCGAGCCGACCCGGTTCCATCGCCTCAGCCTACTTGGGAGACGAGCGCAAACTGGGCTGATCGCTTGCGCCAGCGGCCTCAGAACGGCCGCCGCTGCGTCTAGACTCAGGCTCCGTGTCTGCCGCTCCTTCGCTATACCGCCGCCACCGCCCACGCAACTTCGCTGACGTTGTTGGCCAAGAGCACGTCGTGCGTACGCTGACCAACGCCGTCACCGGGGACAACGTCCACCACGCCTACCTTTTCGTTGGTTCGCGCGGCACCGGCAAGACCTCGATGGCGAAGATTCTCGCCGCCTGCCTCAACTGCGAGCAGGGCCCAACAGCAGAGCCATGCGGCGTCTGTGACTCCTGCCTCGCGATCCAGCAGGCCGGTTCGATGGACGTAATCGAGATGGACGGCGCCTCACACAACTCGGTTGACGACATCCGCGAGCTGCGCGAAAGCGTTGCTTACGCTCCGGTCAGCGGCCGCTCGAAGGTTTACATCATCGACGAGGCGCAGATGCTGACGCCGCAGGCTTGGAACGCATTCCTCAAGACGCTCGAGGAGCCACCACCGAACACGATCTTTGTGCTCGCCACGACCGAGCCACAGAAGATCCTCGACACCGTCGTTGACCGTTGCCACCGCTTCGACTTTGGCCGCCCGACCGTCGAGCAGCTGACCGTTGTACTGGCGCGCGTAGCGCAGAGCGAATCGATCGAGATCAGCCCCGACGCGCTCGCCTTGATCGCGCGCCACGCCACAGGCTCATTCCGCGACGCGCTCGGCACGCTTGAGCAGCTCGTCACCTACACCGGCAGTTCGATCTCAGTCGAAGACGTGCTCGCCGTGCTCGGCGTCGCCGATGACGACCTGCTGTTCGGTGCACTTGACGCGATTGCCGCCCACGATGCGCGCGCCTCGCTGGAGATCGCCGCACGGCTGGCGCAGACCGGCCGTGACCTGCAGATTGCCGCGCGCGACCTTGAAGTGCACGCGCGCGAGCTGCTCGTAGTTGGCACGCTCGGCGCCGTCCCCAGCGAGCTGCGCGTTACACCGGACCGTGACGCGCGCTTGGCGGAGCAGGCCGAGCGCGTCGATGAAGCCGACGCCGTGCGCCTGCTTGACCTGCTTGGCGTGGCGATGCGCGCGATCCGCGATGGCGCCGACCCGCGCACGCAACTTGAACTGTCGCTGGTGAAGGCGGCGACGCCCGAGGTTGATGCCTCAAGCAAGGCGCTGCTGGCGCGGATCGGCCGCCTTGAAGCCGCGCTCGGTGGCGCGCCCGCGCCTGCCGGTGCGCCGGAAGCCGCCGCTGCGGCGCCCGCCACGCCCGCGCCCGTCGCTGCGCCGGAGCCGCCCGCCGCGCCGGAGCCGCCCGCCGCGCCGCCGCCAGATCCGCCCGCCGCCGCGACTCTGGCTGGAAGCGCCGCCGCCGCGGCTGCACCAGAGCCGCAGACCGAAGAGGTAGCGGCGCCGCAACCGTCGGCCGCCGCCGTACAGGTAACGATCGAACAGGTCGCCGAGATCTGGCCCGCCGTGCTGGAGACGATCAATCCCGATCAACCGATGGTCTGCGCAGCGCTCGCGCGCGCTCAGCCGCTCGAGATGCGGGCCGGGATTCTTGTAGTCGCCTTCCCCGAAGACGATTCATTCAACCGCCGGATGGTCGCCGACAACGCAGACGCGCGAACCGTCGTCGGTTTGGCGCTTGAATCGCTGCTCGGCGTGCGCGTGCGGATCGAGTACGAGCTGCGCGACCTTGGCACGGCGCCAGAGGCACAGGCCCTCGCAGGCGATGAGCTCGTCGATAAGTTGCTTGAAACGTTTGACGCCGAAGAGATCGTTGCCGCCCCAGCTGCGGTGAGCGAAGCGCCTGACGACGTGGACGGTGACGAGCAGCCGGACTTCGCCGATGACGGCGATCCCGGCCCCGACGGGCCATAAGCCGTGTTTGCCCCTCCAGTACAGAGGCTGATCACCGAACTCTCGAAGCTGCCGGGAATCGGTTCGCGCACCGCGCAGCGGCTCGCCTTCCACATTCTGCGGCTTGAGAAGGAAGACGCGCTGGCGCTGGCCGACGCAATCCGCGAGGTGAAAGAGAAGATTGGCTTCTGTGAGGTCTGCTGCAACCTCTCCGAGGGGCCGCGCTGCGTGATCTGCCAGGACGCGCGCCGCGACCAGACTGTGATCTGCGTCGTCGAGGAGCCAGGCGACGTGATTCCGGTCGAACGTACGCACGAGTTTCGTGGCACTTACCACGTGCTCGGCGGCGCGCTCTCGCCGATCGACGGAATAGACGCCGGCGATCTGAAGATCGCTGAGCTCTACGCGCGGATCGAATCGGCAGACCCAAAGATCGTTGAGATCGTACTTGCGACCAACCCAACGACGACCGGTGAGGCGACGGCGCTGCAGATCGCCCGCGGCGTTCACGAGCGCGCGCCTGACGTCGCCGTTACGCGCCTAGCCTCCGGCCTGCCGGTCGGCGCCGACCTTGAGTACGCCGACGAAGTGACGCTCGGCCGCGCGATGATGGGCCGCCGCGCAGTCTGAGCGGTCGCCGCCGACCGCACGCAGACCGCTAACGCTCGTATCCTTGGCCGCTATGGCTGACGCAACGATCGTTATGAAGTTCGGAGGTAGCTCAGTGGCCGACGCTGAGCGGCTTCGTCGTGCCGCTGAACGGATCGTCGCGCGGCGCGAAGAAGGCCATCGCGTCGTCGCCGTTCTTAGCGCCCGCGGTAAGGAGACCGATCGCCTAATCGAGGCCGCATACGAGGTTTCCGACAACCCTGACCCGCGCGAGATGGACATGCTGCTCTCAACCGGAGAGCGAGTCTCATGCGCGCTCTGCGCGATGGCGATCAATGACCTTGGCCACCACGCGATCTCTTTGACCGGCTCGCAGGCTGGAATCGTTACCGACACAACGCACACCAAGGCGCGGATCCTCGACGTTCGCGCCGACCGAATCAGCGAGGCGCTAGACAACGACGACATCGTGCTCGTCGCAGGCTTCCAAGGCGTCTCAACGACGAAGGATGTGACGACGCTTGGCCGCGGCGGCTCCGACACGACTGCCGTTGCGCTGGCTGCTGCGCTCGGCGCCGAAGAGTGCGAGATCTACACCGATGTTGCCGGCGTCTTCAGCGCCGACCCACGGATCGTGCCCGATGCGCGCAAACTGTCGGTCGTCTCCTCCGAGGAGATGCTTGAAATGTCATCGTCAGGAGCGGGTGTACTTCAACTACGTAGCGTTGAGTACGCCCGCAACCATGGCGTCCGTATCCACTGCAGGTCGAGCTTCGAGGACGGTCCCGGTACCGTGGTCCTCGCGGAGAATCAGACAATGGAACATCCACTCATCACAGCAGTAACTC
>Ga0194043_1002150_pt1 | contig 10916 bp, 10 predicted proteins | sample JunL4415m_MetaG_FD_161274 | JGI IMG/M metagenome (GOLD analysis project Ga0194043, IMG submission 161274) | Anoxic zone freshwater microbial communities from boreal shield lake in IISD Experimental Lakes Area, Ontario, Canada - Jun2016-L442-15m | ecosystem: Environmental > Aquatic > Freshwater >...
GTAGATGTCTCAGCTTGTAAATATTTGCATGAGGAAGCATATGCAAAATATCGAAAGCACGAAATTACAGAGGGTGACCTTATCGTTGGGGTGCAGCTATTTTATGACAGAGATCAGGCAATCACCGCAAGCCGTTTCTTGGTTCCTCACCGCTGACGGCTATCGCAGACGGTGACCAAAGGCAGGATTGACAAAACGAGCAGGCTGCGAAAGGTAAGAGAAAGTTGGGAATTGTTGGTGGATGCGGGTGCAGAAACAATCTATCCTGCGCATGGGAAGCCATTTTCGGTTGACCTCATTCGAAGGGCTCTGTCGGGCGGCTGCAATCTTGACGGCGTGTCATAATAACCCTGGAGAATGAATCATGATCAGTACGGAGACACTATTGCTTTTTTGCGTCACGGCCTTGGCCCTTATCATTACGCCAGGGCCAAACCAGATTTACATCATTGCAAGAAGCACAAGCCAGGGAAGAAAAGCGGGGTTCATATCAGTGTTGGGTGTGGATAGCGGCACACTTGTCCATGTTGTCGCAGCCTCGCTTGGTGTTGGCGCTGCGCTGGCAGGCGGTGACAAAAAGTGAGTCAAGAGCATAGCGCCCAACATCGCGTTGCAGCCGATTTTCTCCGCCGGCGCTCCGCGAACGGCTGATCGCGACCGTTAGGCAGACAAAGTTCACACCACTTTGAAGACCAAAAACCGTCTCCAGGAACACAGTGGTTGTGCAATACGAATAGGAGATAAAGCGATGACAGAGCAAGAACTACTCGAACGCATTGTGCTGAATCCTAAAGTGATGGTGGGAAAGCCAGTGATCAAGGGAACGCGTCTGACAGTAGAGTATATCCTGAATCTGCTGGCACACGGTGCAACGGTTACAGAGATTCTGGAAGAATACAAAGGACTCGTTCAGGAAGATATTCAGGCATGTCTTCTGTTTGCCACCAACTCGCTGGCGAGCACGTCTTTTATGCCGTTGGTAGCGGAGCCGGCATAAATGCGTTTCCTTGTGGACGAATGCACAGGACCGGCGGTGGCGCAGTGGTTGCGTGAGCAAAAGCACCAAGTTTGGTCGGTTTATGAGGAAGGACGCGGCATGGATGACGACGACATCGTTCAGAAAGCATTTGTGGAGAATTGGATTTTGATCACGAATGACAAGGACTTTGGCGAGAAAATCTACCGAGAGCGACGCCCGCACAAAGGCGTTGTGTTTCTTCGCCTTAGAAATGAACGGGCGGCGAATAAGATTGCCTCTCTCCGACGGCTGTTAAAAGGCTATGCGAATCAGTTAGCAAATGGTTTTGTGGTTGTTACAGAAAGCCAAGTTCGTATAGCCCGCTCATGAGGCCAAGAGTTTGCCTATCAAGCAGTTGCAGTTGACGAGGCTACGCAAGCGAAAATTCATGAGGGGGCATCAACAAAACCTTCAAACCAAAGTCGATTGCCTTGTCTATGGGGGCATCGTTCGGGTCTGGGCCAAGGAGTCTCCCTGTAAAATGTTTCATCGTAGAACTCAAAATAGCAATTGCGATCAGACTGTCGACCCTACTTATCCAAAAGATCCAGGGCGCAACAAGCAGCCCCAAGCAAAGCCGCGTTTTCGTTAAGAATAACTTGAACAGGAATTCCGGAAAGGAATTCCTCGAACCGTCCCTTGGCTGTGAATGCTTTCATGAACCCTGTATCTTTCAGTTTCGGCAGGATCTTAGGGCATATCCCACCACCCAGATAGATGCCGCCGGTAGTCATGCCCGTCAGCGCCAGATTGCCTGCAGTAGCCCCCAGTAGGGAGACGAACATATCGAGAGTCTCAACACAGAGAGGCTCCTTCTCTACTAAGGCAGCTTCCGAGACAACTTGCGAAGCATCACCAAGCCTGAAGCGTTCCTGCAGCCAGCTTGGCTCACTATGACTGCGGTACCCTTTGAGCCACGAATAGAGTGTGAAAATGCCCGGACCAGACACCAAACGTTCCACACTGAGATGAGAAGCGAAGAGGTCTTGTAACAAAGCAATTTCAATTGTGTTTCTCGCGGGAAAATCCACGTGACCGCCTTCGGATTGAATCGGATAACGTTTTCCCTCAAGAAATACCAGCAGCGCCATGCCCAATCCAGTCCCCGGAGCTACGATCCCGACAGTCCCTCCAGGATCGATGTTGCCTCGATTAAGTTCCAATAGTTCGGACTCTTGGAGAACCGCGAGAGAAGCTGTGGTAGCCGCCAAGTCATTAAGAATCCGCACACGTTCCCATTTGAAGCGTTGTCTTAATGTGCTTTCCGAAACGATCCACGGAAGATTCGTTGTTTTCACTGAACCTTTCGTAACAGGGCCGGGAATGCCGAAGCAGGCACAAAGAACTGTCCCGTTATGGCGTGTGAGGAAAACCTTAATGAGTTCTTCCAGAGACGAAGCATCTCTACTGGAATAGGTCTCCATGATAATCGGAGTAGGCCTTTTTTTATCAGGGCTGAAAAGCGCGAGGATAGTCTTGGTTCCTCCAATATCCCCAGCAAGCACGAACTCCGTGTGATCGATTGGATTCATTTCGCTTCCATACTTTCGGCAGAGGCCTGCATCATTCCTTAATCAATCCCATTGTGACCAAGTGGTCTGTGCCAGTCTGCTTACAATGGAGATATCGTGCTTCAAAGGCTTGGGCCATCTCACAGCCTATGGGGCCTCCTCCAATCACTGCTAGTCGCGAAGGGCGTTCGGTTAAGCAAAACAGGGTCTTGTTTGTCAGAAAATCAGCGTCAGCCAAACCTTTAATTCTCGGGTGCATGGTACGAGCACCCGTATAACCCTATACCGAAACAAATTTGCCGACAAGCGAATGAAACGTTTCACTTCTAAGACAACATGAGATAGAGTTATGGAAAACACCCCCTTGGATGGTGAAACAAGCAGGAGGAACCTCAATGAAAAGGCTCCACGCCCTTTTGGGGCAAGCTGAGTTTCAGGTGCTATTGTTTTTCTTGAGTATCGTTTTGTTCGGTTTCTGACTGCCCTGTGGGTGGAACGAAGATCCGTCGAGGGCCAAAACCCTGTCAACAATCCTGTAATATATTCACTTTCGTTAGCGGTTTAATGCACAGCATGGACTTGATATAAAGGCCGGGAACATGGAACGAGAAGATTTGCTTAAGAAACTGTTTGAGGAAAGGCTTGCTTACTTTCAGTCGATGGGGCTTTCACCGTTTAAATGTGGACAAGTCGTGGCTGAAACTCTCGAGTCATGGGAAAAATTACCCACAGAAAAACTTGAAGAACTGATTGAAAAAGGCCAGTTTTGAGGTTCTTTAACCAGGAATTAGGAAACTTACCGAGTCTTGGGAAGTCCACAGCATCGAAAAACAGTGTTCTTCATGAAAAAGATGTCACTTTTGGGCAGCTATCTCCTTGTCAATCAGTTTTCTGATCAGTTTCCTGACAGCAGGGAAGGTAAGGATCATGGACTGCATGAAGACGAGGTCCCCGAATATACCCATCATGATAGCCGATGATATTAAAATACCGAAATAGACTGCAGCCTGGAAGGGTGTTACCAAAAGGGCCAGAAAACCCAACAAGGTGACGAGGGACCAGGATGCCATGGGCTTTGCAGCGAGACTGTAAGCTCCGAACATACACTTCTCGACGCCCAAACCGGGGTTAAGTTTTATCTCTCTCTTTAACTGTGCTACGAAATGAATCGTGTTGTCTACCGCCAGTCCAATGGCAACAGTGGCTGCAAAAACGGTCACACCGTCCAGGGGAATTTTCAACCAACCCATAATTCCAAACACAGTCGCCAGGGGTGGGATATTGGGAATCAGGCTGATCAGCCCAAATAGAGGAGTACCCATCTGAATCATCATCAAAATGGTGATAATTGCAATCGCGATGAACATTGAATAAATTTCTGATTTTACGAGTTCTTCCCCCTGAGCTGCAACGACTACTGGTTCTCCTGTAACAGTGGTTCGTGCAAGACCCTTCATAACGCCATCGGCCTTGGAACGAACTTCCTCAATAGTATCCAAGATTGACGTTGATGGAGAATTCTTTATGCGGACTGAGATGCGGAGCGTTCCAAAAGCGTCATCAAGCCGCCCCCTGATCAAACGTTTTCCTTCAGGATTGAGAGCTGTAACAACGAGTAGCTGAGGAATAACCCCGGGAGTCGTCAACAAATCGACTTTTTGGGAGGAGCGACTTTCAAAAAGACTATGCATATATTCCAGGAAGGGCAGGAGAGAATCCGTGGTCACAACCTCAGGTATCTCAGCCAGGCTCTTTTCCAGATCTTTCACCTTCTTCCAGACTTCAGGCTTTTTGAAAGCATTATCTTCCGATTCCAACATCAACTGCAGGGAATGAACACTTGTCAGATTTGATTCGACAAATCCTATATCTTTGACCTCCGGGCTTGATGGGCCCAACTGCCGCAAGATCTGGGGATCAGTGCGAATAAAAGGTGCACCGGCAAACATGATAACGGCGATAGTAAAACCTATGACGGTAAATAAACGATAATGATTAGCGATCGCTATTCTAACTTTTTCAAGAATTCGCGACAGCACATCCTCCGATGAGCCTTCTTGCACAGGAACATCCAGTGATTTCATGGTGATGAGAACAGTTGGAGTCAGAATCATGGCCAGGCAAAAGGAAATGGTTATTCCCAGCGACATGATGAGGCCTAACTGAAATACCATTGGAATTGAAGTCACCATGCACGACCCGAAGCCGACAGCGGTGGTAGCTGAAGAAATCAGGCAGGGCCGAGCCAAGTAGCGCACGGTTTGTCTTACAGCTTCGATTCTGTCTTTCTCGATTAGATGGAACTGGTTAAACCGAGCCACCATGTGAATGACGATCTCCAAGCTTGTAATCAGGATCAGGCCGAACGACAGACCCGTGGCAGCATTCAACGGGATTCTCATCAGGGCCATAATGCCAAGAACCCATAACACGCACAGACCAAGAATCAACATGGTTACAACCGTAACCTTGATGCTTTTGAAAATATATACTGTCACAACGCTGCAAATGATGGTACACAGGATTCCGAAAATAATGGCTGTGCGGATGCTGTAATTCAGGATGGCTTGCCGAAGCACGGCATTTCCGATGATTCTGCTCTCCGAACCACTGAGCATATTGCTCTTGACAACAGCTTCGACGGCGGCAACAAGCTGTTCGATAGCCTCAGCATCATACTTCCATCGCTCATGAATTCGAATCAAAACCCCGACCGTTTTCAGGTCTGGAGAAACAAGGAGATCCATTTCTGGTAAGGCTTTGCGCATCTTCTCCAGGTCCGGCGTGTCAGGAAGCTGCAAAACTCCATTGTCAGACCTGACGGCGGGATAGTTCCCGAACTGGTCTCCTTTCTTTTGAAAGATCTTTAAATTGGTGAGACTTATTACTTCTACGATCCTGTCAAGTTTCTGCAGTTCATTGGTTATTGATTTCAGGGCAGCCAAAACGCGAGGATCTCCAGCGCCCTTTTCGTTCTTTACGGCGACAATGATGATCTCTTCATCGCTGAAAACTTTAAGAAATTTTTCGTACTCGAAGTAAGCCGACGAGGTCGTTACCAACATGGACTTGAGCGAGGGATCTGCCTGGAAACGAGGAACAAATAGTGAAAGAATTACGGTAATTACCACCACGACGCCTATCAGGAAAACTCGGTGGTCAATGAGGAAGTCTGCCGGGGTTTTCTTATTAGGTTTGGCTAGGTCGATGGATTGCATGGTCGTCAGTCCTCCCAACCGAATGCTTTGATCATGTATAATTATAGCATGCTCTAAGATCCTCTGGGTGAAAATCTCATTTCTCAGCCGCTGTTTCTTTATCGATTAGTCTTGTGATTGTGTTCCTGATCGAGGACGATGCTAAAATCAGGGACTGTATGAACATCAAGTCCCCGAAAAGACCGAGCAAAATAGCAGAACTGCCTAGAATGCCGAACAATACAACCGGCCGAAACGGTGACACTGAAAGCGCCAAAAAACCAAGAAGGGTGACGGTGGACCATGATGCCATTTGTTTTGCCGTGAGCCGGTAAGCCCTTGCCACACATTTTTCCATTCCCTGCCCCTGACTAAATCTTATCTCTCTTTTCAATTGGGTCAGAAAATGAATCGTATTGTCTACTGCAAGGCCAATGGCAACGGTGGCTGCGAAAACCGTAACCCCGTCTAACGAAACGCCGAACCAACCCATGATTCCAAAGACCGCAGCTACTGGAGGAATGTTAGGGATCAAGCTTATCAGTCCCAACAAAGGTGAGCCCATCTGAATTATCATCAGGACCGTGATAATCACGGCCGCAATAACCATGGATTCTACCTGGTCGGTTATCAGTGCAGCAGTCTGCCCTGCGAACACTGTCAAATCTCCCGTAACAGTGGCCTTAGCCACATTTGTCAGCACCGAATCTGCTGTCGATCTAACTTGTTCAATTGTCTCTCTAATAGGAACTGTGGGTGAATTTTTGATTCGGACCGTAATACGAAGGGTTTGGAAGTTTTCGTCCAGGAACCTGCGAATCAGCCGATGTCCGGCCGGGTTAAGGGAGGTTAAAACAATAATTTGGGGAATGGTCTGGGGTTTGGAAAATACATCCGTGTCAGAGTGGGCTGCCGGGTCAAGGAGGGCATACAGATAGATGAGAAAGGGCGATAAGGAGTCTGTACTTGCCACCTCGGGTATTTCACTAAGGCGTTTTTCCAGTTCCATAACTTTCTTCCAAACTTCAGGCTTTTTAAAAGCGTTCTGGTCAGCGTCCAGCATCAATTCGAAGGAACTGACTTTCGTCAGGTTCTCTTCAACGAAATTAAGATCTTTTACCTCCTGAGTTGAAGGGCTGAGAAAGCGTGATATCTGCGCATCGCTCCGTATCAATGGCGCACCTGCAAAAAGAAACACTGAGATAGCGATTCCAATTGCTACGATAAGCCGATAATGACTGAAGATAGTCTTTTCAATCTTTCCTAGAACGCGGTCTAGCCAATCCGGTGACCTCCTTGCAAAGTTAGGTGAGTCTAAAGATTTCATGTGAATAAAAAAGGCAGGGGTTAAGATCATTGCCAAACAGTAGGAAATCATTAACCCCAGAGCCATGATAAACCCAAGCTGACGAACCATTGGAATAGAACTCACCATAAGGCTTCCAAAGCCCACCGCTGTTGTGGCTGAGCACATGAAAAATGGCCTGGCCAGCCAGCGGACGGCCTGTTTGACCGCACCTACTCTACTATGAACGTTCTGATAGAACTGACGATATCGGATCACCATGTGTATGACCATCTCCAGCGTGGTGATCGGGATGAACCCAAAAGCAAGAGCCGTCGTGGAATTCAACGGAATACCCGATATAGCCATCAGTCCAAGGACCCAAAGGATGCACACCAAGAGAATTACGTTGGTGATAGCTGTTATGCGTGCACTCTTGAAGATGTAGATCGACACGATTGTAGCGATGAGCATGCACAGTATCCCGAACACAAATCCTGTCTGAATGCTGTATCTCACTATGGCACGCCGAATAAGGGCCGCTCCAATTATCCTGTAGTCAGTCCCCGATGGGCTGTTCTCCTTCACCATCTCCTCCAGGTCCTTGAGAAATGGTTCAATGACCGAGGGATCGAACTTCCATCGTTCGTGCATGCGGACGAGCACGCCGACCGACTTTAGATCGGGAGACAGGAGGAAATCAGTGACAGGCAATGCTTTTCGGATCCTGTCCAAATCAGCATGGTCTGGGAGGTGCGCTTCGCCGTTTATGGTGCGTATAAGCGGATAGTTTCCATAAAACTGGTCTTTTTTCTGAAAGATCATAAGGTTTGACAAGCTGACCACTTCGGAGACTTTATCATGCTTATCAAGCTGACTGGTTATTCGTTCCAGACCTGAGAGGACTTGTGGATCACCTGCACCGCGGTCATTCCGGATGACGACGAGAACGAACTCCTCATTTCCAAAAATCTCTGTAAATCTGAGGTTTTCGAGATAGGTAGGAGATGTCGAATCCAATCCCGACTTTAGTGACGGATCAGTCTGCATTGTTGGAACATATAACGTGAGAACTGCACTGATTATAACTATTACACTGACCAAAGACCGACGGTGATCAACCAGCATATCCAGAAAGTTCTTGTTTGAGAGATCCAGCTTATCTTTTACTTGCATCGGCATCTATTATTGACAGCTTATGGTTTTGAACTTGACCGAGGAGGAGGCACTCGTCAACTAACAGCGGGATGAAGGTTGTAAGGTCCTCCACTATGCACACGTCGGCCACGTTAAAAATCGCAGCGTGCTTGTCGTTGTTGACGGCCACGACAAAACCCGAGTCACGCATTCCCGCCACGTGCTGTACAGCCCCGGAGACGCCGCAGGCAATGTAAAGTTCAGGAGTTACGGTAGCACCCGTAAGTCCGATCTGCCTGTTATACTCAAGCCACCCCACATCACACACGGGACGGGATCCCGCGACTGCAGATCTGGGAAACACTGAAGCCAATTTTTCGAGCAAAGAGAGATTTTCCTTTTTCCCTATGCCTCTTCCCGCGGAGACTATGACTCGAGCATCCGCAAGGACTGATTCTACGGGACGGCAGAGTTTTGTTTCCAGTGATCTCGACCTGTGCGACTCAGATGGAATCGTAGATAGTATTACCAAACCAGGCTCGGTATTTTCAAGCTCTGGGGGAGGAAACGCTCCAGGCAGAACGGTGATGACGGTAAGTTGTGTTCCGGACACTACATTTGCGACAATTTTCCCGCCATAGATCGCACGAGCGAACCTGATCTGCTCGCCCTCCTCATGGAGGCACTCCACAGACGTGATGCAAGCAGCGCCAAGTCGCACTGCCAATCTGGGAGCGAAATCCATCCCCTGTGAAGTGTGGGCGCAACACACGTACACAGGGTCCAAGCCGGGAATTAGTTCCCCCAAAACGTTTACATAAACTTCCGCATTGTAAGAGGCTAGTCCGGGAACTTCGACTGCCGTGACATCGAATCCTGTCTGATAAGCAATATCATGAGCATAGCGCTCAACCGCATCCCCGAGGATCACTAAATGCGGGTCTAATGAACTGAAAGTTGAAAGTTCCCGAGCGAAAGAGGCCAGTTCGTAGGTCACTGGATTCAATTTGCCCCCAAAGTGCTCTGCTATGATAATAATTCTATGCTTCATAAATTGTCTCTGTTGTATCTAAATAAAAGCTTTTTCACTCAATATGGTAAACAGTTGGAAGGCCTTTTCTTTGGGCGTTCCTTGAAGAACCTTTCCAGCACGAGACTTCTGAGGATAAGTCAGCTCAATAAGGTGTTCCTGCGAATCGGGTGGTTGCAGTGTGTCTGCACGGATGGTTTCCAAAAGGGCTTTTTTCGCTCGGAGAACATTGGATAACGAAGGATAACGGGGCCTATTTATACCGGTCTGAATGGAGAGTACTGCGGGAAGTGCCAGGTCCAGGCAATCCCGGTATCCGCCCTCGATCTCTCTTTCAACATACACTTTTGACTGGCACTTTTGAATCCGTTCATACACGACAGAGGTCGCACATGGCCAAGAAAGCAATTCGGCCAATACTGGGCCGACCTGCCCATGCATATGGTCTTCGGACATGATCCCTGTTAAAATTAGGCCATACCCTTTGTCCCATGCGTAGGAAGCAATCATTGATGCAATTACAAAAGGGCTGATGTAGCCGCCATGTTCCACAAGGATGTGTATACCTTTCCCTGCACCCATTCCTATTGTTCTTCGCAACGCCAAAGCGGACCTCTCCGGGCCCACAGTGATTGCTTCAACCACGGTTTCCGGAAACTTCTTCTTGATGAGGAGCGCCTCTTCAATAGCAAACTCGTCAAAGCGGTTCAGCATGAAAGGATATGATTTGTCCATGTTTATCCACGTTGCAGCCGAATCAATTCTGATTCCGGCTACAGGTGCAGGTACATCCTTTACGCAGACCAATATCCTCATTTCTCACGTTCCCAACTTGAGCGACAGCAACTCGGACAACTGGGGTATGAGTTACTTGTCCCATGCCCATAGTAAAGGAGAATAGTAAATTATTCAAGAATTCAACATGTTTTTGACAACTAGATTCTTGACATGTGGCTGCCTATATCATAGACTTAGAAGATATTGTAAGGCGGCTTAGCCAAGTGGTAAGGCGACGGTCTGCAAAACCGTTATACGGCGGTTCAAATCCGCCAGCCGCCTCCAACAACCTGCCGAAATCATTCAGATCGTGGCAATCTCCAGGGGGCCTAACCCCTGATCATAGTCGAAATAGATTCCGGAACGAAACATCTTTCCTTCGTCTCCTGATCGAGGTTGTCCATCCGAAGCTTAATTTCCCTGCTTATTGTTTTTGTAAATTCAAAGTAGTGTTCGGCTTCAACAAGCGCTTGTATATATCGGTCGAACCTGTCGGGGAAATTCCACAATGCCTTGAAAAAATAATGCCAGAACGTGTTCCTTGAAGGATACAGGAGACCCTGACGCAAACAAGTTATCACCACTGCCCTTAGTTCGAAGAGAGGCGGTAGCCGGAACGGCTTCTTGACCTTGGGCGGATTCATAGCGGCGAAAGATTCATACACTCTCTTGATGTGGGCCTTGGGCTCGAAAAGCGTTTCGTACACATAAATATATTCTTCGACGATTTCTCGAAGGGGACGGGTCGGAACGAAATTGATCAAGGCGGTTTGGTTTGAGAGGTGTTCGTAATCAAGCGACAGGATGCGCTGTTCTTTTTCCAGCCGAAGACACAGGTCTGTTCCCGGACCAACCTGGAGGAGACTTGTAAAAACCTCCGGAATATGGTTTCGATTGGCGAAATCGACCAGGCGCTTGCCGGTTCCAGGTTTTTCATTATCAAACCCTATGATTGCTCCGG
>Ga0194043_1002155_pt1 | contig 10907 bp, 12 predicted proteins | sample JunL4415m_MetaG_FD_161274 | JGI IMG/M metagenome (GOLD analysis project Ga0194043, IMG submission 161274) | Anoxic zone freshwater microbial communities from boreal shield lake in IISD Experimental Lakes Area, Ontario, Canada - Jun2016-L442-15m | ecosystem: Environmental > Aquatic > Freshwater >...
GAACGGGTCAAAGAGCATCGCAGGTGTACTGACGTACAAGATCCCCTCAGGTGGCAAGGATTTCCGCTACTTCTGCAACACCTGCCACGTTTGGGATTCCACCTCTCATGACGTGCGCGCTCTGGCGATCACGGGGGTGTCCCCCAATAGTGGTGTCTTCCCGACAAACTGCAAGAAGTGTCACGGCCATACGGTAGTCGCCACTGGGACACCCGAACCTGCGGGGTGGTACTTCTGATGCGGCGCGCGCATTCGACATACGGAGCGTGGCTCTTCGCCGAGGTAGCCATGTTGCTGTGCCTATCGTTGGCTGCTGCCCCATTGGCGTACGCCAACTTCGGACCCCACTCGCCCGGTGCAGCGCCCGACACCGACAGCTGCGCGATGTGCCATCGCTCCCACACGTCGTTCTCGAGCGCCGGTTGGACAGACCTCACCGGCAAAGATCACACAAGTGCGTTGCTGGTCGGCTCGGCATCCAACGTATCCGACTACTGCCTGGTGTGCCACGGGGATGGAGCTCCAGGTGCGGCGACCAATGTCATGAGTGGCATCTACGAGGGCGGTCCGTCCCAGCTGACCTCGTCTACCACAAACGCGCCGCTCAATGCCGGAGGTTTTGCCTCCATGCCGGATGCCTACATTTGGGAGGCCTCTGCCACTATCGTCCAAGTCCCGACAACCTCCAGCCACAACCTCGAGGTCGGGCCGTTGCCACTTTGGGGAGCCGGTACCGTTTTGCGGACGACGCCCAGTCTTTCTTGCGCCAGCTGCCATGACCCGCATCCCACCTCCAACTACCGGATGCTCAGGGGTCAGATCGGCTCGCAGACGGTGGGCGGCTATACCGGCGTTGGCGGCGACACTCCCAACGCGTTCGTCTTCTCGACCGAAACTGGCTACCCGATTCCCGGCGTGGACGCCAGCAACACTCCTGGTGGATTCCTCAAGGGCACGGCAGGCCAGGCGCAGGTCGAAGCGTACCGTCCCAACTACACGGGCGGGACACCGCTTCTGAGCACCATCGCGTCCGATACGACCAAGTCGCTGTCGATGTGGTGTTCTGCATGCCACACGGAATATCGTCAGCGCTCAGCCGCGACAACCATAGTCGTTGATTACGGGCTCTATGAGGCCAACCCCAACACAGGCATCAAGGTCGGTCCGCTCGATCGCCACTTCCATCCCAGCGACATCACTCTCGAGCGTGGATACGGCCCCGATCGCACGATACCCTCCACGGTCCTAGCCGATCAGTATTGGGTCCCGCTGGAGAAGGCGGCGAACAACACTACGGGCGATTTCTGGAGGAACTACATCGGCTGCGCTACGTGCCACCGAGCTCACGGATCATCCAGGATCATGACCGGCTGGGCGGCCTCGCACCTGGAGACCAACTCCGCAGGCGCTTGGGTACCTGCGCAAGACACTACTCCGGGCATGGCGCCCGACAAGCTCGCGGCCGGTGGCTCGCCCTATGTCGGATCGAGCGCGCTTCTGCGCACGAACAACCGTGACGTGTGCGCACGTTGCCACGGCGGTAGCACCGTGGCGACTCCGACTCCGTAGGACAGGCCGCTACGGCACCTGCCATTTGAGCCGCGTATCTTGCCCCGGAGGAGAGAACGCGAAGGTGCAGCGAGCCGACCCCTTTGGCACCTGGTAGACGAACACGGTACTGGTCCCGAAGCGAGCCAGCACCGGCCTCATCGAACGTGCGTTGAAGGCTGCTTGCGAGGGCTTGGCCGGAGGCACCACGATACCGCTCGGGTCGATGAGTTCGAAGTCCTCGGCGCGCACCTCGAGCGCCTCGGTTCCCTTGTTCTCAAAGCCGACAACCACCGTGAGGAACTCGCTGCCCGCGGAAGGCTTGGCGCCGCCGACCTCTCCTCCTTCCCGCTTGGCTTCCTCCACCGTAACGGTCCAAGGACCAGCCGAGAGCTTCTCACCCACTACGCCGTTGGTCACTTTTCGCGTCGCAGGAGCGGCACCGCCGGGAGTAGCCACTTCCGAGCCCGCCGGCACGGGGAAGGTACCGGACATGCGTATACACCCGCTCAATGCTGCCACTGCCGCCAGCGCCACGAGCACCATGAATATCCGCCGGATCATTGGCGCTCCCCTTGATTGCCGGGTGCGATAGCCCGCTTGACCAGTAGCTTCGCCTGTATAGTTACTACGCGCGCGCGACTAACCTTTAACTGTCAGCATGCAAGGGGCGACTTATGCGAGGCCATCGCTGCCCTCAGGCTCACCGGGAGCCTGAGGTATTGGCGCGGCATCTGCGAGGGGATCAGCCGGGACGTCGGCCGCGCGATCTCGGTTGACCGCCTCGTCGACCTTGGCCGCAGCCCGGCCAAAAACGCTTGCGAGTCCGCTCAATGCCGTGGCCACATGCGGAGCCGCCGCATCCGACACCTGCTGGGCAGCGTCGCCAATAGCATCACCGGCCTGCTGCGCCCCTTGCGAGAACTGTTGGCCAAAGTCGCTCGATGTGACCTTGCCAAACGCGACATCCGCCTGCCGAGCCATCTCGTCGACTCCAGCACGCACGGAGTCGAGCCGCTGCTTGTTCTGCGGGTCATCGGCAGCCGACTTCGCCCACGCCGAGAGCGCTGTGCCCAGCTCGGTCATCCTGGCGACCACGTCGTTCCACGCGTCGGCAGTGGGACTCCCGGGACCGGGGGCCTGGGTGGCGTTGGGGTCGGGAACGGCATCCGGAGCAGGCGCTGCGCTTGTGTCGGAATCTGGGGCCGGAGTCTCGTCCGTCATCGTCGGTCTCCTTGGGGTCGCAGTGGTTAGAACTCACACTCGTCGAGGCGGTCGAACACCACGTCCACGCGGGCCAGAAACGCCCACGGGTCAAAGATCGCGTCGAGCTGCGCTTCGGTGATTCCCGCAGCGATGACGTCGGGGTCGGCGGCAAGCAGGTCGCGGAAGCTCGAGCCCTCGCGCGCTTGCTGGATGTCGTCCCACACCACCATCGCGTTGCGCTGCGCGATCACGTAGGCGTCTTCTCGGCTGATACCGGTATCGACTAGTGCCAGCAGCACGCGGCTGGAGTAGATGAGGCCGCGCGATGTCTCGAGGTTGGCCCGCATCCGCTCGGGGTACACCACCAGGCCATCCAGAATCCACTCGAGCTTGCTCAGGATGTAGTCGGTCAGGATGTAGCTGTCGGCCAGCACGACGCGCTCTGCCGAGGAGTGCGAGATATCGCGCTCGTGCCAGAGCGCCACGTTGTCAAAACCCACCTGTGCGTTGGCTTTGACGACCCGCGCAAGGCCGCAGACCCTCTCAGCGGTGATGGGGTTGCGCTTGTGCGGCATTGCCGAGGAACCCTTCTGCCCCTTGCCAAACGGCTCCTCGACTTCCAGCGTGTCGGACTTCTGCAGAGCGCGGATCTCGGTGGCGATCGCCTCGGCGGTGGCCGCGACGGTCGCGAGTATCGCGAGCACGTGTGCGTGGCGATCGCGCGCGATAACCTGCGTCGATGCAGGGTCGGGGGTGAGGCTGAGCTTCTCGCAGACGTAGTTCTCGACGAATGGATCGATGTTTGAGTACGAGCCCACAGCGCCGGAAATCGCCCCCCACGCGCACGAGTACTGGCGCGCGGCCAGCAGCCGTTGCTCGGCGCGCTTCAGGGCCCACGCCCATGTCGCCCACTTCATGCCGAAGGTCATCGGCTCAGCATGGATGCCGTGTGTGCGCCCACTGCACAGCAGGTCGCGGAATTCGAGCGCCCGACGCTTGCACAGACTGCCAAGGCGTTGGACGTCTTCGATGATGATGTCTTGCGCCTGCGTCATCTGGACGCAGAGCGCCGTGTCGCCTAAGTCGGAGCTGGTCATGCCGTAGTGAACCCACTTGCTCGGCTCGCCGATATGCTCGGCCATGTCGGTCAGAAACGCGATCACGTCGTGGTTGAGTGTGGCTTCAAGTTCGTCGATACGCTCTACCGAGAAGCCCGCGCGCTCGCGGATCTGCTCGGCTTCCTCCAGCGTGATGCCGACTTCGCCCAGCTCGGCCTGCGCCTCACAGGCGAGCACCTCGATCTCCTGCCATATCGCGAACTTGTTCTGCAGTTCCCAGATACGGGCCATTTCGGGGCGGGAATAGCGAGGAATCATAAGCGGCTGCTCCTGTTCGGTGTTGTCAGTTCTAGTGCGATTGTACGGCACCGACTCACGACCTCGACCCCGACAGAGCGGCAGGGGGCCCCGCGCGGGCAGTCGCTACTGCAGCTCGCCTCGAAGCATGTCCATGAGAAGGTTGTCGTGGAACGTGCCGTCGTCGCCCTTTTCGTACTCTCGGCCGATTCCGATGGGCTTGAAGCCGACCTTCCTATACGCCCCGATTGCTCGCTCGTTAGCCAATGCCGGGTCGATTGTGATCCGATGGTGCCCGCAGTCATCAAAGAGATGACGCGCGAGCGTACGGAGCGTGTCGCTCCCGAGGCCCTGGCCCACACACGTCACATCCAGCGCGATGTCGATTCCAGCCGACCGATAGTACTGGTCGGCCTGCTCGGTATACATGACCAGACCGACAACCTCCCCACCCAACTCGACGGCAAGCGAGGTGGTTGTGGGCTGATGAGTGTCAGCCTGCAAGCGCGCCATGTCATAGCCGGGCCACCATTCGGCCACGCCGGGCTGCAACAGGATCTGGAGAAGGCGCTCCAAGTCGGCCTCGGTCAAAAGGCGGAGTGTGACGCGATCGCCGTGCAGGCTGAGATGTGTCATGGACGGTACATACCCAGCGGGGGCGTTGGGGCGCAGCGGAGAGCGCCGTTCCCTCAGCCGGCGACGCTGCACCAGCTCCTCTCGGATTGACGAACTTGATTACTTTGGTGATATGTTATGGCTTATATGCTATTCTCCAGCCATGACATCACCGCTCGACATAGGTGCCCTCCTGGTTGCGGCCCGCTCAGCGCATGGCGTGACCCAGCGCGAGCTGGCCGAACGCGTGGGTGTTCGGCAGCCACAGATTGCTCGCTGGGAGGCGAGCGCCTACCGCTCGGCGTCGCTCTCGCGAGTCGATTCGATCGCGCGCGCACTGGGTGTGGAACTTGAGACCTCTCTGCCGGCGCTCGCAGCAGAGGACCCAGGCCCGTATGCGACCTCTTCGGCCTCAGGGATTGGGGCTCGCGCGCTTGATCGCCTCGGCGTGTCTGTTGACACGGTTTCGGCTTTTTGTCGGCTGCATCGAGTGCGTGAGCTGGCACTCTTTGGCTCCAGCGTGCGCACAGACTTCGGCCCGTCGAGCGACGTCGATATTTTGGTGACGTGGGCAAGCGACTCAAGTCCGCGTGATATCGGCGAGATCTTGGACCTGCAGACGGAGCTTCGCGGCATCTTCAGGCGCAACGTCGACCTCGTTGACCGCGCGACCGTGGAGGCATCTGAAAACTACCTGCGCGTGGCGAGCATCCTCGAGGGCGCGAGGACGGTCTACGTTGCGCGATGACGCAAATCTTCTCGACATGCTGATTTGGGCACGCCGAGCGAGCAACTACGGCGACCGGCTGTCGGAATCACGGTTTTGCGCCGATCGCCTCGTACAGGATGCAACGATTCGCTGCCTGGAAGTCATCGGCGAGGCCGCAGGACGAATCTCCGAAGATTTCCGCGTTCAGCATCCGGACATTCCTTGGGCCAAGATCACCGGGATGCGCAACCGGCTCACTCACGACTACGCACATGTCGACATGTCCCAAGTGTGGCTGAGTGCGACCCACGACTGCCCTGAACTCATCGCTCAGCTGGAGCCACTGGTGCCGGCATCTGCCGACGGCATCACCGACGAGTGGGAGTTCATCTAAGACGAAGTGCCCCTCGCTGCGCGCGAAAGGCGCCGCTCCCTCACCCCTCGTTCGGTGGCTCAAACGTCCTGCCGATCGACCACGCGTCGCCCACCTGCTCGCCGATCGCCCAGTAGCGGTTGTCCGGCATGGTGAGCGTAAACGAGTGCACCTTGGTGATGTCGGGCTTGCCGTGGTCATCGAGGAAGCGCTCCTCGGTCCATGTCCCCACGATGTCGGCGATAAACAGCTCGTGGCTCCCGAGGTCTACCACCTGGGTGACGCGACACTCGAGACTCACGGGGCACTCGGCAATCATGGGCGCATGCTCGAGTGTGCCGCGGACGACCTCAAAGACCGCGCTCTTGTCCACGCCATTGTTCGCGGACTTGATTCCGCACCAATCGGTGGCGGCGACCATGTCGACACTGGGGATGTTGACGCTGAACTCGCCGTGCTCCCGGATGCCCGCGTTGGTCGCGTGCGGCTTGCCCATCCCCGCGGCCAGACGTGGCGGGTTGAACTGCACACGATTGACCCACGCGATGGGCATGAAGTTGGGGCCGCTCGGCAGGTCTGCACCGATCAGGCTCATCGGCATCGGATAGAGGAAACCCTGCGGGCCGAGATTGATACGATCGGACATGGGGACCTCCCGGGAGAGTTGGCGTCAAGAAAGGTGTACCCGCTCTCACGCGCCGAGGAACTCGGCGACCCGCACGACGGCAATCCCCTCCCACACCCCGAGCTGGAGCAGGTGCCGATCTCCTGAGACGATGTGTGACGCGCACGAATCGGTCGCTGCCTCAAGAATCCGATTGTCGGCGTCATCCGCCACAACGCGCAGCCTGACCCGCGGGCGAACAATGATGCTCACCCGCGCAATCTGTCTGACAACGTCTTCCACGTGCTCACGGTCGAAGTCGAGAACGGCAACCAGTTTGTCAGCGACCTCGGCCAGAATCGCCGGAGAGGACACCAGTTCGAACTCGCCGAGAATGGCCGCGCGCACCACATCGGCCGGCTTTCCGCCGAACTCGTATGCCGAGATATAGACGTTGGTGTCGAGAACGACCCTAGACACCACGCGCCTCGTGAATCAGTCTCTCAACGTCGTCTTCCGTGAGGCCCGCCGCGCGAGACTGGCGCCGTCCGTATGAGGCCAGGTCCTCGAAAACGGCCAGCTCGCGCTCACGCCGATACACCCGTACCATCTCGCGAAAGAGCTCGCTCTTGGTTCGGCCCTCAAGCTGCGCCAGGCGCTCGACCTCCAGCGCTAGATCGGGAGGTACCGAGAAGCCGATCGTGACTGCCGTGCGCACCATGGTATGCCTCCGTTTACAACTGTTTCAGACCGCAACGACACTGTACGCCCCACGTCTGACATCGCACAACCGCGGTTCTCAGCACGCCCGCCCACACCGGCCGTCGACTCCGCAACCGCTTTCCGCACTCGCGCCCTGCGCTCTACCGCCCCCTCTGGCATACTCGACGCACTCGTCGCGTGTCGGAGTGTGGAAAGGTAAGCGCATGGAGCTCATCAACCCCATCGTTAATCGCTGGACCCAAGACGGCCTGGCCGATCCCAACGCTCTGTGGGAGCGCGCTGCGCGCGAGCTGCCGTGGTTTCGCGAGTGGGACACTGTGTATGAGGCCGACGACCCGTCGTTTCGCTGGTTCGCGGGCGCTAAGACCAACCTCGCGTACAACGCGCTGGACCACCACGTAGAAACCGGCCGAGGCGACCAGGACGCGCTTGTGTACTTCAACGAGCGCGGCGATCGGCCCACCTTCACCTACTCCCAACTTCTCGCCGAAGTGAAGCGGGTAGCTGCTGCTTTGCGCGGAATGGGTATCGGCAAGGGTGACCGGCTCACCATCTACATGCCGACATGCCCTGAAGCGATCATGCTCATGCTCGCGACCGTGCGCATCGGCGCGATCCACTCGGTCGTATTCGCCGGATTTGGCGAGAATGCACTGGCCGATCGAGTGAGCGCGAGCGGTTCTCGGCTGGTGTTCGCGGCCGACATTACCTACCGCCGCGGCAAAGAGATCCCGCTGAAGTCCATCGTCGACGAGGCCATGGAGAACGTCGGGCCAGCTGTCGAGCACGTCATCGTTCTGCAGCGCTCCGCAGAGGCGCCCTCGATGCGCCCGAGCCGCGACCTCATGTGGCAGGAGTTTCTCGGCCGTGGCGACGGCTTCGACGGCGACTACGTGGAGATGGAAGCCAACGAGCCGGCGTTCATTCTCGCAACCTCCGGAACAACGGCCAAGCCCAAACTCGCGGTGCACACCCACGGCGGCTATCAGGTCCACATCACGGCGATGGCGCGCTGGTGCTACGGCCTTAGGCCCGGCGAGGTGTGGTGGTCAGGCTCCGACATCGGCTGGATCGTGGGGCACAGCTACATCGTGTACGCGCCGCTGCTGCTGGGCTGCACGACGCTCGCTTTTGAGGGTGCGCTCGACTACCCCACGCCCGACGCAACGTGGCGCGCGGCAATCGAAGAACTCGGCGCGACCGGCGTCTTTACGTCGCCCACCGCCGTACGACTGCTGATGCGCTACGGCGAAGCGGCGATCGACTCGGTGGACTACTCACGCCTGGAGCGCGTGATGTGCGCAGGCGAGGTGCTCAACGCGCCCGCTTGGGACTGGCTCCAGAACAAGGTGCTCAAGAACCGCGTGCCTGTCATCGACCATATGTGGCAAACCGAAACGGGCGGACCGGTGTTCGGCAACCCGTACGGGATCAGCCTGCTGCCCATCAAGCCCGGCTCGGCGGGCATCCCTCTGCCCGGCATCGAAGCAGCCATCGTCACACCGGAGGGTGAGCCGTGTCCTGTGGGCGAGAAGGGCATCATGGTGCTCAAGCGCCCGTTCCCGGGGCTTATCGCGACGCTCTGGGGCGAAAAAGCGCGCTACGGCACCGACTACTGGGGCAAGATACCCGGCGTCTATTACACCGGCGACTCCGCGCACGTCGATGAGGACGGCTACGTGTGGTTCGCGGGCCGTGCCGACGAGATCATCAAGATCGCCGACCACCGCATCGGCACCGTCGAGGTCGAGACAGCGTTCCTCATGCATCCTTCGGTTGCCGAGTCCGGCGTCGTGGGCCGTCCTGACGAGCTACGCGGCGAGGTCATCTCGGCGTTTGTTGTGCTCAAGAACGGTGTCGAGGTCACGCCGGAGCTCAAGGCCGAGCTGCGCGACACGGTGCGCCACGAGCTGGGGCCAGTAGCGGTCATCGGCGAAATCAACATCGTGAGCATGCTGCCCAAGACCCGCAGCGGCAAGATCATGCGTCGCGTGCTCAAGGCGGTCACGCTGGACTTGGATCCCGGCGACATCACGACGATCGAGGACGAAGGTTCGGTCACCGACGCTCGCCATGCCTGGCACCTTATGAAGGGGGAGCTGGGCTAGGGGCAGCCGCCTGCACGTCTTTGAGCGAGTCAACCTCGATGTAGATGCGCCCGATCTCGGGATAGGCGCCCTTGAGGTTGGCCTCGATGCGGCCGACAGCTTCGTGGATCTGCTCGGCGGGTAGACCGGCGCGAAACGCAACGTCGAGGTTAACGAGCAGGTCGTCGGGCCCTAGGTACATTGTGCGGATGTCCCCCACCGCGTCCACGGCCTCCTCGGCAGCGACTATCTCGTTCATGCGCGCGAGGACGGGCGGCTCTACTCCTTCGCCGATCAACAGCCCCTTGGACTCGCGCGCGAGAAGAAACGCGACGCTCATAAGGATGAGGCCGATGATGACCGATGCGGCTCCGTCAAAGAGCGGGCTGCCGGTCAGCTGCCCCAGCCAGATCCCTAGGAAAGCGACGATCAGGCCGAGCATCGCAGCCGAGTCCTCAAATACGATGGTGAACAGGCTGGGATCCTTTGAGGTGCGAATGAACCGGCGGACGCTCACTTTGCCGCGCACCGAATTGAGCTGCCGCATGGCGATGATGAACGAGGAGCCTTCGACTACCACGGCTATCGCGAGCACGATGTAGTTAGGCCAGGGATTCTCGACATGCGAGGGATGGAGCAGGTGCGTGATGCCCTCGTACAGCGACATGCCTCCGCCGATGCCAAAGATCGAGATTGCGACGATGAGCGTCCAGAAGTAGAGCTCCTTGCCGTGACCAAAGGGGTGCTCGGCGTCGGCGGGCGCGGTGCTGCGTCGCATGCCCATGAGCACAAGGCCGCCGTTGCCCGTGTCCACGAGCGAGTGAATCCCCTCCGAGATCATTGCCGAGGAGCCCGTGATCGCCCCCGCGATGAACTTGATGATAGCGATGAGAAGGTTACCAATGACCGCCGCGATGACCGCGACCTTGGATTCGCCCGTGCTCGACATGCGCCCTCCGTGGTTGGCAAGCAGCGCCTGGTCGGCGGTGCTAAGAGCTGTGGTTGTTCTGTGCACTATAGAGCCCCGGATAGCTGCCGTGCGGTTTACGAGTGCTCCTTCGAGGCGCTCGGTCCGCCATCGACTATCGCCCTGGGCAGATCGTCTGCGGCAGCACCCCGCTCGTCGGCGAGAACTTCGCGCAGGGCTTCGATTGTCTCGGCATCCAGGGTATCGCGACGGCGAGCGATTTCGAGCGTGTGGCGACCGAGAGAGCGGTACAGGTGCAACTCGGCGCCGGGCAGCTGGCGCAGCGCCGCCACGTGCGAGCGGACGGTGTCCACGTCGCCGCGCACAATCGGTCCTGTAAGCGCGCCGGTGGTCCCGCGCGCGCGGATGTTGTCCACCGTGCCCGAGATCAGTGGCTGAAGAGCGCCTAGGGCCGACTCCCGGTCGAATCCGGCGCTTGTGAGCACTTGCACCGCCATGTCCTCGACGGCGACCAGATAGTTGGAGGCGATGACGGCGGCCGCATGATAGAGCGCCTTGTTCTGGTCGTCGACAAGAACAGACGTGCCGCCCAGCAGGTCGACCAAGACCTCTAGCGCCTGGAGCGAGCCCGGCCCGGGCGTGATGCCGAACACGGACCCCGGCATGGCGGCCGACGCGTCGTCGAATGTTGCGAAGGATTGAAGCGGGTGCGCGCAGCCAATGAGCGCGCCCTGTTTGGCCGCCGGCTCAAGCACGGAT
>Ga0194043_1002157_pt1 | contig 10902 bp, 9 predicted proteins | sample JunL4415m_MetaG_FD_161274 | JGI IMG/M metagenome (GOLD analysis project Ga0194043, IMG submission 161274) | Anoxic zone freshwater microbial communities from boreal shield lake in IISD Experimental Lakes Area, Ontario, Canada - Jun2016-L442-15m | ecosystem: Environmental > Aquatic > Freshwater >...
GAAATTGAAAATAGTCTGGCCAAACTGTTCGCGATTATGTGCATAGTGCAACGCATCAGTTACAGCCTGTTGCGCGCAGCCCATCATCGACGCGGCGATGCTCAGCCGCTCGAGTTCGAGGTGACTGGTGATAATTTCCCAGCCCTGTCCCTCAGCACCCAGGCGATTGGTGATTGGCAAACGAACGTCATCTAAAAAAATTTGATTGGTACCCGTACCGCGACGCGCTAGCGTATTGAGTTTTCGTAATTCTAAATTTGGCAAATCGTTTGGTACTAACAAAACACTGAGACCGTTTCGTCTTGTTGACTCGGGATCGGTACGCACCAGCATGGCGATGACGGCACCTTCCGCGCTCGAGCCAGAACACCATTGCTTCAATCCGTTAATCAGATAGTCGTCATTGTCTTTCGTCGCACGGGTCCGGATGGCTGAAGCGTCAGAGCCAGCCTGCGGTTCTGAGATAGCAATACAAAAGCGCACTTTGGCGTTAAGGTATGCCGCGATATATTGCGATACTTGATCTGGGCGGCCAAAATGTAAGAGCGCTTGCGCGGTATACATCGAGACGCCAAGCGTCGCGGCCGAGAAGTCGTTACTGTATTTGCCCATTGCCTCAAAAAAAATGACCCAATCGATCGCATCTCCGCCGATGCCTCCTTGCTCTTCGGGGATCATCAGGCCTAGCCAACCTTGGGCCGCAATCTTGTCATAGGCCTCGTAGTAGTAGGTGCGCTCCATGTCGCACTTGCGAATGTATTCGCGAGTGATTTCGCGATCGATGAAACGATTACAGGTGTCTCGCCATGACTGCTGTTCATCAGATAGAAAATTTTCAAAAGCCACGCATGTCACCCTATTCAACTAAGACGCCTAAGTACGGTGAGTCGTACCGCCACGATTAAGCAATTCATCCGTCAGTTCAGTTGTACTGCCACCATTCAGCTTGTGCTTGCTCCGTTCAGCTTTAAGGCAATCATTAAGCTCTTCATGTTTATTTAGATCACTCGGCGAGCGGGATCGTTTTTTGCGGAAGAGTGAAACAGCATTGTTGTCAGTTACACGAATATCATATATGATTTTCTTAGTTGTACGATATCGCTCATCAGCGACTAACGTAACAAAATTGAACAATAATGAAAAAAATCAGCGAACAACTCTGCTCCCTTGCTTTTAGTTGTTTCATTCTATTTGCCCTGATAACGCATGACAGCGCAGTCGCGCAAACGCAGCCAAGTGCAACCAAAACACTGACCATCGCGTCGTTTGGCGGGTATTTGGATACCGTCATGAAAGAGGCCTTCAAGCCCTTTGAAGTGAAGCACTCCCTTGCGATGCGTTGGGTGCCTGCTGCGTCGTCAGAAAATGTGACAAAACTTGCGGCGGCCCGAGGCTCGCCGGAGTACGACTTGGTTCTGACTGATTCGATCAGTTATTGGCTGGGCGTTAAGCAAAATTTGTTTGCCAAATTTGATCCAAAAATTGTGACTGCCTACCAAGATCTCTACCCGCAAGCGCGCGTGCCCGGCTCGGACGCTGCGACCATTGGATTTTACTATGCAGGGCTCTTCTATTTGCCAGAAGAGTTTAAGAAGCGCGGTTGGGCGCCGCCGCAAAAATGGGCCGATCTCTTTCGCCCAGAGTTTTGTGGCCATGCTGGGTTCCTGCATCCAAATGTGTCGTATGGGCTTCACGCCTACCTGATGTTAGGTGGCGGAGATCCGGCACGTTTTGGGGAGGCGGTTGGGATGCTTCAAAAGACCAAGAATTGCGTCACGGTGTTAGAACCGTCTGCACCCAAGATGGAAGAAAAGATTCAGTTAGGCGAGTATCTCGTCGGTATGAATGGAAATATACGGGTCATTCCAATGGTGCAGCGCAAGGTGCCGATCGCGTTTGTATTTCCCGAGGACGGTGCGATCCTTGGAGGAGGGCTGATCGCAGTGAGTCGCAGTAGCGCTAATCTCCAATTGGCTCAAGAGGCTGTCAACTGGCTGATCAGCCCCTTTGCTCAAAAAATATTGATGGAAAAGGCCTTTTATTCGCCGACTAATAAAAATGTCAGCGTCAGTGATGAGTTGGTAAAACTGGGTGTAGCAAATCGCGAGCGGTTAGATAAAGTGATTAGCGTTGATGCAGACGCGATGGAGGCTCAGCGTCGCAATTGGATCAGGGCAGTTGAGCGCGCAGTTTCGCCCTGATGCTTGAGCAACCTAAGACAGAGGCGCCGGTCCCCTTTTTGCGCTTGCTAGGGTTGCAAAAGCGCTTTGGTAGCACCGCAGTGATCCGCGATCTATCAATCGAGGTGAAACAAGGCGAGTTTTTTGCGTTGCTTGGGCCCTCGGGTTGCGGCAAAACGACGACTTTGCGCATGTTGGCTGGCTTTATCGCACCCGATGGCGGCACGATTTCACTCGACGGGCTTTCGATAGAGCGGTTGCCGAGCCACCGACGCGACGCTGCGATGGTGTTTCAGAATTACGCTTTGTTTCCTCATATGACAGTGTTCGATAACATTGCCTTCGGCCTGAAGATGCAGAAGCGGCCCAAGGCAGAGATCATTGAAAGAGTGCATGAGGCAATGCGGCTTGTGCGGCTGCCCTCCTATGATGAGCGGTTTCCGAAAGAGTTGTCTGGCGGGCAGCAACAGCGCGTTGCTTTGGCGCGAGCATTAGTGTTGCGCCCAAAATTATTGTTATTAGACGAACCGCTGAGCAATCTTGATGCAAATTTACGCAAGGCGCTGCGCGATGAGGTCATCGAGATTCATCGCGTCACGGGAACAACCACAATTTTTGTTACCCATGACCTAGAAGAGGCGCTCGTGATGGCAGATCGTGTTGCCGTGATGAACAAGGGCCAGGTTGAACAATGCGGAACTCCGCAGGATATATTTTTACGGCCGGCGACGCCTTTCGTAGCCGACTTTATTGGGCACGAAAATATCCTTGAGGGTGAGGTCGGACAAGGTTGGTTGAAGAAAGGTACGTTGCGGATTCAAGTGCCGCTGGCGGCTCAAGTCAAAAGCGCCGGCTTGGCGCGCTTCGCAGTGCTTGCCTCAAATATTGAGTTGTCAGAGCGGCCTCTGAGTCAATACGACAACTGCTTTCTTGGGACGATCACCCGTATCCGGTTTTATGGTGGGCTCACACGGGTGACGGTCAAGCTTGGAGACTGCGAGTTAGTTGCGCAACTCGGTAGCTCGGGGCTGACACGTCAGTTAACTGAAGGTGCACAAGCATACGCCGCCTGGGCCTCGTCTGATATGGTGAAAATCAATACTGATGCAGCGCAATAGTCAAACAACACCAACTAACTTGGGTTGGCTTTTTAGTCTGCCAGCAATGCTATTTTTTTCGGCATTTTTTTTGTTGCCCCTTGGTGCGTTGTGTCTGCGTAGTTTCTTTGAAACGACAAGCGCCGGCGTTTGGGTTTTTTCGTTAGCTACCTACAAAGAAATATTCACAGATCCTTATCACTTGGGGTTGCTGTGGCGCACCTTGAAACTGAGCGCGATGACAACCTGTGTGAGTATCTTGCTGGCATTTCCTGTGGCGTTGCACTTGCGGCAAATGTCGTCACGCACGCGTGCGTTGGTGACGTTGGCAGTCTTATCTCCTTTACTCACGAGCGTAATCGTTCGAACACTCGCCTGGATGGTGTTGTTAGGCCCTCAAGGTACGATTAATCGCACTTTAATTAGCATCGGCTGGCAACCCTATCAATTAATGTACAACGACTTTGGCGTGGTCGTCGGGTTAACACATGTCTTTTTGGGCTACATGATTTTGTCGTTGATGGCGACCTTAGATCGAATCGATGACAATATTTTGTTAGCGGCCAGTAATTTGGGCGCCAACCGCTGGGCGGTTCTGTGGCATGTCATGATTCCGTTAAGTTTGCCGGGAATGTTAACTGGGGCGGTTCTGGTCTTCACGATGTCCGCGAGTACGTATGCGACGCCGGTGTTATTAGGTGGCAGCAAGGCCAAAGTATTGGCGACAGAGATTTACGATCTTGCAATTAATTATCTTGAATTTGGGCTGGCCGCCGGCATGGCGGTTGTGCTGCTGCTGGTGGTTGCCTTGGTAGTACTTTGCGTCACACGATTCGTCGAAGGTGGCAGGCGCAGGGTGATTTTCGAATGAGTCAAAAAGCCTATGTGTTGAGTGGCCCACTCTTGCCGATCTGGACAAGTGCAGTCGTATTTTTTTTACTTGCGCCACTTGTAGTCGTCACTTTAGTATCGTTTTCGCCCTTTGACTATCTAAGTTTACCGACGACTGATTTTTCGTTGAAGTGGTACCGACGTTTAGCTGAGCATCCAGAGTTTATGAGTGGCGCCTTGCATAGCATCCTCTTGGCAACCGAGGCCGCTTGTACGGCAGTGGTGCTTGGTACCTTGACCGCCTTGGCAATTGTCCGCTACAGATTCCCGTTTAGAGAAATGGTCAGGGGTATCGCTACCGCGCCCTTGATCGTTCCGATGGTGATGACAGGTCTTGCGATATTGATGATGTTTTCTTCTCTTAATTGGTTTGATCAGCATTTTCGCTTGTATGCAGGGCACGCTATTTTGACGTTGCCCTACGTTGTGCGCACGGTGTCAGCAAGTTTGACTGGCTTCGATATGAATCAAGAGTTGGCGGCGCGCAATCTAGGCGCTTCGCCCTTCGCGGCGTTTATGCGCATTACCTTACCGCAGATTACTTCGGGTGTTTTTGCCGGAGGCGTGTTTGCTTTTATTGTGTCGTTTGATAATGTTGGGCTCTCGATATTTTTAGTTGGTGCGCAGTTCAATATCCTGCCGGTTGAGTTGTTTAGTTATGCCAGCTACAGCAACGATCCAATGGCTGCTGCGGTGTCTGTGTTGATGATTCTATTTTCTGTGGTGGCGATCGCTTTGCTCGAGTATTGTTTTGGTCTCAGACGCCTGATGGCTTGAGTGAACGCTTCGTTAAACCAATTCAATCGTCCGTCAGTTGTGATCTTAGGGGCACTGAAATGTCTTTGCTAAAAAATTGGTTGAGTGACTGTTTAGTGTTGCGTGAAATATCTTTGCTACGAAATTGGCTGAGTTACTGTTTAGTGTTGCTAGTGCCTTGCGCGGCTTTGGCACAAGAGTATCCGTCGAGATCGATGACCTTAGTGGTTCCGTTTGCGGCGGGCTCAGCGACCGATTTGCTTGCACGAACACTCGGGATGGCAATATCCAACCGTACTAAACAGCCGGTTGTGATCGACAATAAACCAGGCGCAAGTGGGCTGATTGCTGGTCAGTTTGTGGCGCGTGCAGCGCCTGATGGTTATACCGTTTTGATCGGTGGTAACACCACCCATGCGGCAAACCAACACCTGTATAAAAAACTCCCTTACGATCCACTGAATGATTTTATTCCGGTCACCTCAACGGGGCGAGGCGCTCAGATTATGTTGGTGCGTCCAGACTCGCCTGCAAAATCGGTAGAGCAGTTTATTGCCTTGGCTAAAACGCGTACCTTATCTTTCGCAAGTGGGAGCTCATCGAGTCGGATTGGCTCTGAGTTATTTCAACAAATGGCGGGTATCTCAATGTTGCATGTGCCTTATCGCAGCACACCCCAAGGGATTGCAGACTTACTCGCTGGGCAGGTCGACATGATGGTGACTGATTCTGTGACTGGGATCGCTCAAGTCCGCAGTGGCAAGCTGTTTGCTTTAGCAGTCACCAGCAAGGAGAGATCCCCTTTGTTGCCAGACGTGATGAGTATTCACGAAGCAGGGGTTACGGGTTATGAGCTGACGTATTGGTCGGGCGCCTGGGTGCCTGCTAAGACTCCACCCGAGGTTGTGAATACCTTGAATCGCTTAATCGTAGAGGCGGCGCACGATCCTTCGTCTGAAGCCTATTACAAAGGCTCGGCTACGGATATTTTTACGATGACGCCTGCGCAGTTTTTAGCATTTCAGATTGCCGAGGCCGAACGCTGGGGGCGAGTCATTCGGGCGGCTGGTATTGAGGCTGAATGATGGAACACTGGGATGTCATTGTTGTTGGCGCAGGTGGTGCCGGGCTCGCAGCGGCGATCGAAGCGGCGCGTGCGGGTGGTCGGGTACTGCTGCTTGAAAAGCACGAGAAGATCGGCGGCAGTACGTCTTGGTCGGTCGGATCGCTCACTGCAAGTGGCACGAGGCAGCAGAAGAAAATTGGTATCGAAGATAGTTCTGAGGCGCATTTTGAAGATATGGCTTTGCTCAATCAAGGCAAGGGCGAGACTGACAACTTAGTGTTGCGTCGAATTCTCGTTGAACAGGTGCCTGACGCCATGCGTTGGTTAGAACAGCTTGGAGTCACCTTCATTGGTCCTCACCCAGAGCCGCCGCACCGGGTGCCCAGAATGCATAACGTTGTTCCTAGCTCGGCCTCCTTTCCTTTTCATCTGGCCAGAGAGTGCAAACGATTGGGGGTAGAGATTCGCTGTGGCATACGCGTAACAGACTTAGCTTTCGAAGCGGGACGTGTGACGGGTGTTCAAACAGAAGGTACGTATGCGGGTCAATTTTTGCACGCAACTCGTGGTGTGATTCTCGCCGCAGGCGATTACTCGGCTGATCCACTTCTTAAGTCACGATACTTTCGCCCAGAGGCGGTGCGGGCCGCTCCGGTGAACCATCAGTCCACAGGGGATGGAATTAAAATTGCAGAGCGTTATGGTGCTCAAGTGACGAATGGCGGGTTGACCAATGCGCCTCGGTTGCGTTTTGTTCCTGCTCAGGCAACGTGGTTTCATCGTTTACCCCCTTATCGTTGGGTAGGACGAGTGATTCAGCTTAGCCTGCGCTGGTTACCCGAGCGCTTCATGCGCCCGTTCATCATGCAGTTTTTGACGACCGCACTGGCACCTGAGCAAACACTGTTCAAGTGTGGAGCTATATTGATCGATAGCGACGGCGCACGTCTTGATAAAGGGTCGAGTCAGCCCGCCCATGTTTTGGCACTCACTCCGCATAATTTAGGTTACCTTGTGTTTACAGAGTCGTGTGCAAAACAGCTTGAGCAGTGGCCTAATTTCATATCCACGGCACCGGGTGTGGCCTACGCGTATCTTCGCGATTACCGTAGCTCTAGAAAGGATATATATTTTCAAGCCGCCAGCCTCGAAGCGCTTGCTGTCAAGATAGGCGTCGACTCGGCTACGCTGCGACAGTCTGTCGAGAAGGGGTTCCCTGAGCAAAAAGATCTGGAACCTCAGTCTTTTTACGCGCTTGGTCCAGTGCGTGCATATATTGTGATGACTGAGGGTGGAGTCAGCGTCAATCAACGTTTGCAGGTGCTAGGTCAGCACGGTGAAGTTATTCAGGGGTTGTATGCTGCCGGCTCAACCGGACAGGGTGGGTTGCTATTAGAGGGTCACGGACATCATCTTGGTTGGGCCTTTGTGTCTGGACGGCTGGCAGGTAAAAATGTGATGGAGGGTAACTAGCCGCATCGACGCACGCTTGTCTATGCCTAGCGGTTAGGGAATAATTTTGTTCTCTTTCAGTTTAGCGAACAATGCCAGACACATCTGTGACGTGGGCATAATGTCTTGAAATCCATATTGACGACATTTGACTGTGGAAGACATATCATCTTGGTCTGAGCGCAACACGCCATCGGCGTAACCCCAGCGTCCCAATTGAGCAAACGGAGTATTTCTCAATTTGTGCTGTTGGATCACCGCCTGCCAGACCGTTTCTTTATCCTGCATATAACTTGCTAACTCGATGGTTCTCACTGGCCCGACCTCCATCTCAAAGTAACGTGCGATCAAAGGCCATAAATCACGCCAGCGGAAAAAATCGCTGTTTATCAGGTTAAAGGCTTGGTTTGAACAGCTAGGATTTGTGGCGGCCCAACGCGCTGCCTTGGCTAAAAACTCGGCGTCAGTTGCTTGCGAAATCGAGTCGTAACAAGCTTGCGTACCAGGAAACGATAAGGGTTGTTTTAACTGTTTTGAAATGATTGCGTAGGCCGCGATCAGCAGACCGATGTTGTGAGGATAGCCCAGATTGAAGCCCCAGATTGTATGTGGGCGTAGTGCAGACCAAGTCCAAGTTTGAGTGGCCTGCCTCTCTTGCAAAAAGTCTTGCTGCAGGTGGTAATAATTAAAAGGTTGATGACGAGGATCGTCTTCTTGTGCGGGTGTTTTATAGTGTGTGTATTCGGCATAGTGGGCGCTGCCGTACCATTTTGTTCCGTGGATTAAGGATACGTGCTTAAGCCTGTTAGGGCCACCAGTCACCGTCAGAATTAAATTTTTCAACATTTCGCTGTTGACGTGTGTCTCGGCTTCAAGATTGTGTTGAGGCGATCGAGCCGCGTAAAAAATATGGGTCGCTCGCCTTAATTGTGAAGCGGCGGCTTGGCAGCTTTCAAGAGACTGCAGGTCGACCAACAATTCGTGGCCTAATTGGCCCAGTTCAGAGGGCTTGCGAGATAACGTCCAGATGCTCCAATCACCGGCATCGCGTAACAAGCTTGCGATACTTCGCCCGGCGATGCCATTGGCGCCCACAATCAAAGCGATTTTTTCTGTCGAAGTCATAAGCGTATTAGTTACACAGTTTGGGGTGATGTCGTTGTGGAATGAGGATGTAGTGCTATATTAATTCTGTGTCGAAAAACATAATAATGGGCATTTCAGGAGACCAACTATGAGCAAGTCAACACAAGCGGTCGGTAACGCATGGAAATTTATTCACGACTCAGCGAGCGATGCTAAATGGACGCCAGGGCTGCGTGAGATTTTTGATTACAGAGATCTGGGTATTAAGACCGGAACAAATGGTGACTATGTGGCTCATTTGATTCGTCATAACGGAAAAGACATGAAGGACGAGGTGCAGCACTGGCATGTGCATGATTGCGACTTTCAGTTTGTGCTCGTGTTGAATGGTTGGGCAACCTTTGAGTATGAAGGCGAAGGTGTGAAGACGATTCGCAAGGGCGATGCGATTAATCAAATACCGGGTATCCGGCATCGCGAGATCGCTTGTTCGCACGACTATGAGGTACTTGAAATCGTCTCTCCGGCAAACTTTAAAACGCGCGTCGTACCAGCCCCAGACGCTTGAGGCTAGACAGAGTGAAATGGCCGAGGCGCACTCCCTCGGCCGCATTCTTTATCGAAACGTCTAGGTCAAATTTATTCGTCTATAAATCCTGGTCGTATTCTTAGGCGATTAATAAACACTGGCGCCAGACCAACTTCACTTAAATACTTGGGTGTCACGGGCAAGCGTTTTGGCTCCCACGAGGCATCTACAATTTTTTTCGGCCAGTCAGGATTCAAGATGCCCGAACGACCAAGTGCTACGACATCCGCGCCTAGGTCTAGTACCTTTTGCGCATCGTTGCGATCCCAAATTTGGCCCGCTGCGAATAAAGGCAGGTCTGCCGGAACAATCCGCCGAAACAGCTCAAGCGCATGTTCGGCTGGTCGCTTCGCGGTCATTTTAAAAGAGTCCCACAAAGAGAGATGCAAAAAATCGATTCCATCATCGGTGAGCCAGCGTGCGAGTTGAAGGCTTTCATCTAGATCGATTCCACGTGCATTACCGCCATCCTCTGGCGAAATTCTGACGCCAACCACAAAACTATCGGGTACGCGACTTCGAACCGCTTGCACGACTCGTCGCAGTAAGCGCGCCCGATTTTCAAAAGAGCCACCCCATTGATCGGTGCGACGATTCTCGGTAGTGCTTAGAAACTGGGTAAACAAATAGCCGTGCGCGCCGTGGATTTCTATGCCGTCCATTTTTGCGGCGTACGCGCGTTCTGCTGCGCGGGCAAAATCCTCGATCACGTCGTGAAGGTCTTGCTCAGAGGCGGCTCGTGCGCCGTCAGAACCGCCATCGCTCGAGCTAATCGGACGACCACCGCAAACAGTTTTGTCGGCCCGCAAGCCACCATGAAAGATTTGGGCAAGCAGCAGGCCACCACGCTGATGCGTGTCATTCGATAACCTAGTCAGGCCACTGATTTGATGGTCGGCACTGACGCCCAAGGCACCTGGCCAGCCTTGGCCGAGGGTTGAGACATGCGCGGCACAAGTGGTCATGATGCCGAAACCACCTTCAGTACGCAGGTTCAGCCAATGTAGCTCTTGTTCACTGAGAGAGCCATCCGCATGACTCTGTGAGTTCGTTAAGGCCGCAAGCGCGATCCGATTAGGTGCGAAGATACCGTTGCGAAAACGTAGGGGGTCAAACAGGTTTTTCATGATGAGTCAGCGTCTCGGTTAGATGATTGATTGGTTTTTAAGTTTTTGGATCGTCTCGGGGCTGAGTTGTAGCAGGTCAGCGTAGATTTCATCATTGCTTTGCCCAAGGGCTTCAGCATAGCGGTCGTAGCCTGTTTTGCATGCCGAGAAGTGAATGGGTAACCCTGGTGCTACGGTATTGACAGAGCTTGGAATGCTGGGGTGGCGCAAAGGCATGATCGCACCTCGCGCCAACATCGCTGGGTCGTTGAGTACCTCATGCGGTGTTTTGACCGGAACTGCGGCGACCGAACGCGCCGTGAGTTGTTGCACAATATCTTCTGAGCTAAGAACGCAGGTCCACTCTTCAATCCATTGATTGATTTGCGCCGCATGCACCGAGCGCGCGCCGCGCGTTGCCGACCGCGGATCCGTGACCAGGTCTTGTCGCCCCATGGCGCGAAACAGATCGTGGGCCCAAAGATCGATAGAAGCCGCAATCGCAACATAGCCATCGCGGCTGGGATACACGCCAAACGGGGTGAGGCGGTCATGGTGATTGCCTGAGCGAGGCGGGACACCCGGCTCGTACATCAGGTCAACGTGCTCGACCGCAAGGAGTGCCGCTAAGCTATCGAGCATATTGACCTCGACATGTTGCCCTAGCCCAGTTTTACTA
>Ga0194043_1002159_pt1 | contig 10895 bp, 5 predicted proteins | sample JunL4415m_MetaG_FD_161274 | JGI IMG/M metagenome (GOLD analysis project Ga0194043, IMG submission 161274) | Anoxic zone freshwater microbial communities from boreal shield lake in IISD Experimental Lakes Area, Ontario, Canada - Jun2016-L442-15m | ecosystem: Environmental > Aquatic > Freshwater >...
AGGTTGTAGATTGTGAACTTTGACCATCGTTGTCATCTTCAGCTTCTCTTTCGTCTGAAGATTCAGCGGAGCCTTGGGTGATAGTCCTGGTAGAGGTTGTTGTTGGAACCTGTGTAGTCGCAGTCGAGTTTGTGCTCCCAGTCTGACTCTCTGCGGTCGCCTTCTCTGCTGTATAGAAACGATCGACATAGATAAATCCAGAGAAGAAAAAAAGATAAAAAAGCAGTAAAAGCACTTTTGTATAGCCATTCCAAATACGCCAACGCTTGAAGGCAAGATGAATCGCATAGTATGTGTGCAGACCAAAGCCAATCATAACGACATAAGTCAGATAGCTCAAGTGAAGCTTTGCAGCCATAGCCGGATCGATAAAACCCTTGGTCATTCCGTACCCACTGATAAAGTAAAGAATCATACCGACAAACAGTATCCAGGCCGAAATTCGATCAATTTTTGTAATAATTTGTTGAAGCATAAGTTTATTTTATTAATTATTATTGAGAAATAGCTGAGAAGATAAGCTTTAGAAGAGACGCGCCTGTCCGCAGCCAATGTCGAGATATACAGGCTCCATGTCTCGCATACCAGACGTAGGTGCCGTATCAAGACCAAAACCAGAGTTATTTGTATGGCCAGCAGAATCAGCTGTGTTATTCCTAGTACCAAAATATGTGACAGCCCCTACAATTAAGCATATTATTGGCAATATCGCTAACCACATAACTTTTTTCTTCTTAGTAATTTTTGAAATTATGAATATCGACATGCCAGATGTAATGGCAAACAAGTAGTATCCGAGGTAATAGTTTGAATAATAAGTGAAAATCATATCTATATTCACAAAGCAAATAAAAGCAAAAAAGAGAAGCACGAGCGCAATTTTCACGATTTGATCAAATAACTTTTTCTTGCGAAAAATATTTATTAACAATCTAACTAAAACGAAAAAAACAAAAAGTGCAGTAAGCAAGACTACAACTGCGTTCACATCTTCGATTATTGTGAGAAATAATGGCGCAGCTCCAATACAGTAAAATTTTTTTTTCATAATTATGTTTAACTATTTAATAATACCGTAGCCGCCACTGACTGGATCATGAAAAAGAAAACACTTTGGCGGAAAAAATGTTAAAAGAGCAAAAGTCAGGGTAAGCAGTCCAATTGCGACAAAAGCAAACTTTTTCATGCCAGAGACGAACGAACTGGTCTCGAGCCTGTAAGCGGTATAGTGACCAGCAACCACAGATACCATAAATATTAAGATGTCGGCCAACAAATTGTCCCCGAAAAAGTAGCTCCAGCCGTAGAAAAGTGCAATAATCAGCATCGGCATCATGAAAAGCTTCTTTGCCTGCGCAAAACAAAAGTTTTTTGATATTGTCGAACAATCCTTGGCAAGTATACGCCAACCGATTATGGACATAAGTAGTGCTGGCCAAAATGCAAGCTTCAGGTGCTCCCAAGTGCTTTCGTTCACTGCAGCAATCAGGGCTAGTGGCTTCCACTCACCAAACCAAGCAAATGTAAAATGAAGAAGTGTGCCAACGACAATAGTGAAGGCGGCACTCCAAATTTCAAATTTCTTAATCTTGTTCATATTCCCTCCGAGATTATATTTCGTTCATATTATCTTACCATATTACTCGAGATGAAGGAATTTTTCATAAAAAAAGCATCACTGCCTGCCTTCCGTAGTTTTAACAAAGGAGGGTGACGCGTTTTTCATTACTTTCCTATACAGGAAAACCAGTTTTTCCGATTTATCCCTCGATGCTTTAACGAAGCGGGACCCCTTTCTAGGTCCGATTACTTTTATGCACAGCTTACCATAAAAAAAGCATCACTTACGTGACGCGTTTTTCATGGTACCCGTGGAAGGAATCGGACCTTCGACCTACTGCTTAGAAGGCAGCCGCTCTATCCACTGAGCTACACGGGCATGTGCTATATTTTAATATTTAGAAATTTTAATATTTTATTATTTATTGTATGAAATAATAATTTTTAAATTAATAAATTGTAAATTTTAAATTTCGACTTTGTCGAACTGGTACCCCGGACAGGACTCGAACCTATAACTTCTTGCTTCGAAGGCAAGCGCTCTATCCATTGAGCTACCGGGGCATATATTATAGACTTTCTATCATCATCTTTTGCCATCTTACAATTTTCCAATATATCTCGCTCTTGGAAATGTCTAGCCGACAGCAACCTTTGTAGTCGGGGTTTTTCTTGTGCTGATGAATCGTTGGTTTGTAGACAGTTTTGTAGAAACTTTCCACTGAGATTCCTGAAATATTTGACCAGAATAATTCGCAATTTTCGTGTGCATAAATTTCGTGGATGAAAAGCCTGATCTTTATTTCTCGGCAATCGACTCTCAGAACCTGTCTCAACCATCTGAGCATTAATTTGATCATTTCTGGATCTGAATTGATGAACTGGAAAGCACGCGACTTTTTCGCTCCTTCAGCCCAATAAAGACAAAGGCCAATTTTAAATAAAGGATTTCTATCTAAAGCTCTATATTGTCTTTCTGCTTCTTGTTGGATCATCACGATCCTCCGCTCGGCATTTTCCTTGTTTTTCAAAGATCCCAACAATCTTGATTTCTCCGAGCCAACTCTAACCTTACTGAGCAACCTGTCCTTTTGAACCGAAGTGAGCTCAATATTCTTAAGCCAACCCGATAGTGTGCTCTTCGAAATATTAGGGATCTTATCCATGATCTCAGAGTAAGAATTTCCTTTTTTTCTCAGTCCTATCGCTTCATGCTTCTCGGCTAATCTTAATCTCATATGAACCCCCATGTTATATACAAATATATTAACATATTGGTTCAAATACTCAAATTGTCAAATTCAGCGAAGCTGAAATGGGGCGGCCAACGGGAATTGAACCCGTGATTGCAGTGCCACAAACTACCGTGATAACCACTTCACTATGGCCGCCATATACAAAGTCTTTAGATGATAGTCGTTAGTTTCTAGTTAGCAAAAATACAACTCATTTCGCTAAAAACTAAAAACTACAGTCTATCGACTTACCGCAAAAGCGGTTTGGAGCGGGTAGTGGGAGTCGAACCCGCATCTCAACCTTGGAAGGGTCGCATAATAGCCGCTATACGATACCCGCGTGTATCGCAAACATTTGATAATACTGTCAGATATTAACATATTTAATCGTTTTAGACAAGAATCCCCCCGAGTTTAGGCGGAGGGAAGATTTGTTTACTTTCTTGGAAGCAAACTGTGCACGTTTTTAGTGGTTCTTCGCACAACAGAACGCCACTTTGGCTCTGTTGGGTAGCCAGCAGGACCGAGCAATCGAAAGACTGCTCTTGAAGTACAGTAGTCTTTCGTGGCCGTATCTTGATAACGAACGACAACAACTTCTGTAGCACCTTTGTCCGCGTACACAAGCTGATCATACGGAACGCCAGCATCATCTACATTATTCACAAAGGATAAATAAATTTTTTCTTGAGAAGACATAAGTGCCCCCCACGAGGTAAAGACTTGCGGAAAATGATCTGGCCATTGAACTAATGGGCTGTACCAAGAGACGCTAGTCTGCGAGCCATTCATATCATACATTTCAATAGACATATCAGTAATTTGAATCGAATTACGATTGTTATTATATAACTCGACATCCCAGCTCCAAAGTTGATCACCAATACCTAAATATTTATCACTTGGCAAAACAGAAACAATCAGCGGACTTGCATCTCTGTTAAATATTGTATAACAGAGCTGATCAAGACCGTCAGCAGTTTTTAGCAGAGACCCGTGAGTATTGTTCGGCAAATAATACCGATTGATAGACCCTGCTGTCATACTTTCAAGCTGCACACTTGCCGCCTGGCCAGTATCACCGCCTGCCAGATAGTCTCCACCAGTCAAACCAAATTCCTTCGCACCCACTATATGATAGTTTGTATGGCCTGCAAAGATTATTTTATTGGGATTATTCAAGCTCTTAAAATAATCAGAAGCAGGAAACAATTCATTTGCCGCCGCAGTATCAAAAGCAAGTATACCGAAGGGCTGATCGGTGTCATTTGTACTGTTTAGGTATTGATTTCGAAAAAAGTACATAAGCTCGCCCATGTTCGCTAGTCCCACACCCTCGTGTGGCGTGCAAATAGCATAGAAGTTTAAGACGTTTCTTGTCTTGGCATAATTCTCAAGTACATATCTACAAATAAGACCGCCCCTCGAATGAGCAAGCAGATCTATCTGATAGCCTTGGCTAGCTAAAGTATCCAACGTAGCTGCTAGAGCTTTTGCGGGTATACAAGTTTCATTTCTCCAATCATATGAGAATCCATAGATTTTACGATATTGGTGAAGCTCGACAAACCTTTTTGCGGCCACTGCTAGATCACCCACATTGTCATTAAACCCAGGAACCATGACCAAAACGCGAGTCTTGTAATAGCCGCTTGGATCATCTTGCATTTCAACAAGACCTTTCGACTCAACGGGAGCAATAATCGTAATCTTAGCTATTGCGCCTTTAACAGCATTTACACCACTTGCTACAGCAAAAGCTGTTTTATCAATTGCGAGATTGACCCTGTCGCCCGTTGCCTCTACAAAATTAGTGACAGAAACCCAACCTTTTGCAGTTTTTTGAACCATACCATAGTAAGTTTTTCCAACATCAAATCTACTTCGCGTCAGATTTGAGATAGTCACAATGACCTGATCCTGAGGAACAGAAGTAGATGTAATACTGAGCATAGGACGATCGCCGACAAGACTAATGTTGGTCTTGGGCGGTTTTTCAGTTGTTTGAGCAGTAGTAACAACAATAGTTGAAGTCGTTGCAAGAACTGTGGAAGGTATGCTCACTATCACATTCTCAGTCACTATTGTGCCCGCCGTATTAGCCGGTAAAGACTTGGTAGTCAGGAGCGGCTGAAGCGGCGGGACAGGAATAGGTACGACTGGTGGAACGGACGTATTATTACCAGAGCTTCCACAGCCAACAATAAATATTGCGATAACTATCGCAATAAAGGGAGTAAACTTTTCGAACATTTATGTTCTCCTTTTCTCCAAATTTTCGCACTATAGATTATTAATGTGCTAATTAGCTTTTACTATACAACTTTTTCACAATATATCAAGTTTATACTTTCCCATTCGAGTCTCACGACACAAAAAATGCCTCGCACAAGTGCGAAACATTTTATGGTCGGGGATGCGAGACTCGAACTCACGACCTCTCGCTCCCAAAGCGAGCGCTCTACCAACTGAGCCAATCCCCGAATGTAGTTATTGTACACAAATACATTGTGAAAGTCAATTTACTAGCATCTGCAATAACCGCTATTTCTTAGGGCTCATCTCAATTGTTTTTGAGAGCGTGGATTTATCTTTTCCAACCGCATAATGTATTGGCTTATCCAAAACATATCCAGCTTTCAGAGCTCTGATTTCATAATCACCTCTGTCGATAAATGTTGAGAAGCGGCCGCTCTCATTAGAGACAGCAGTTCTGACAAGCTGACCTGTTTTTTTGTTGATTATTCTTACCAGAACCAAAGGAAGCTTTTGCTTTGCCGCTTTATTCATAACCATACCCCAAGGAGATTTTTTCAACAAATTTTTCCCGTTTAACACCCAAAGCAAAGCATATACGACCACAATTCCAATATTCATAGGCGATAATTCTCGCGTAATAACAGGAATAATTGTGATTGTGCCAAAAACAAGGAAAATGAATGAGGCATAGCTCAGTATTTTGCTTAAGATTTGGGTAAAATGAGTCAGCTTGAACATCTTTTCTAGGTCTTTTGAGGTTGCAGATAGTGCTACATCCTTAATCACAAGGCCTTGCTTATAATCTCTTACCTCAAACAATGTGTTTGTATGATAGAAATCCAGGAATGAGTTTGTGTCTACTACATTATAATCATTTTTTACGATTTCTAGTTTATATTTTCCTGGCTCCGCAATAAAGCCATATTTACCGAACTTATCGGTATAAGTCGAAGCAACGACTTTCTGACTTTCATACATTACTGTCGGACTTTCTCGATAAACTTTTACCAATATTATCTTCGTATTCTTAATTGGCGCACCAGTGCCCTCCTCAATAACTCTTCCCCAATTTCTGCGACGTTTTCCTGTTACAAGGTTTGCAATTGGCTGCCAAATAGAGCGAAAAATCTCACCAATATTCGCCAGAGAACCAGTTGCCATCGCCGGCACTAGCACAGCGGTGACCAAGGCGGTAGAAACAGCAACAGTGACAGCTACGGCCGCGGTCGCCTCTTCTGGAGTCATATTTACTGTAGCAAGGGCTGAGCGAATAGCTGACGAGGTAACGGTGGCGGCTTTGGCGATCGCAGCCACAACAGTCTGGGTCACGTCGCCTACAACAGTGATTGTGCGAGTTATTACTCCTCCAATTTCCACAAGTACGGTTATCGGCGTAACAGGTACAATCTTCGGCGTGAACCAATTAGTATTACCACCTTCGTCGATATAGTGAACGGGCTCAATCTTCTTGGACGCAAGATTTGTGGAATCCTTCACACGAACATAATCAACTGCCCAGTTCACAGGATCAATATTCCATATACCGTTGTCCCCAGTTTTCAGAGCAAGGTTGAGGTACTGGCTAGAAGCACCAGTAGCTGTCCATGTGCCAAGTACTTTTTGTGTGGTACCGGAAGCAAATAAAATTGACCTTGTCGCGGATGTAGTGATAGACAGATTATTAAAGATGTTATTGCCGTAGACTGTCTGAGCTGAGCCTGCAGTACCATTTAGCTTTATTGTTGAAGAACCAAAATTTACTAGCAAACCTTCGAAATTCACATCGCCACCAATAGACACTGTACTTGCGCCAAAATCTACTGAGGAATCAGTGCTAACACTGTCAGCATATCTCTTTATAGAATTTGAAATGGTATGAGCGCCTGTGCCAAAATTAATTGAAGCACTAGAAGTCGGCAACTCATCCGTGACACCACTGCTCAGCGTGATATCACCTGCTGTAACATTATTTGATGATGTGTTTAGTGTAGCTCTTTTGCCAACCGTATTTGAATATATGGAAATAGATGCAGCAGATAAATTTGAGGTTAGCGTGTATGTAACATCGTTTGTGTAGGCACGATAAAGCACCCTGCTGAATTTATGACCGCTTACATTCATGCTTGTCGTAGACATATATAGAACTAAATTGCCAGTGAGAGTGGCTCCAGTATCGATGAACGGATCGCCGTCGGACTTATAAAGATAAATATATTTATTTGCCAGCGTTCCGCCCTCATAAGCGTACAGGATATTGTTCACACGGATCAGGTCTGATGTAACTACAGTAATCTTGCCCGGGTGTGCAACTTTCAGATTATAGAAATAGGTATTACTTTTGGCCGAAAGTGCACCAGTACCAATAAGATCAACTGTAGATGTCCCTTGAATGAAAGTAATACTATTAAGATCAAGTTTGCCACCAACCGTCAGCGTACCTGATCCGAGATTAAGGGTATTACCAAAATTCAAAGGGTTTGCAGCAGTAAGCATGCCACCAACATTTATTGTGCCAGTACTAAGTTTTAGCCCACCAGCGATCTGATAGTATGTAGGATTGACTGCACTACCGAAGTTCGAACCAATAGTCAGGTTACCACAGGTCAGATTAAAGGCTCCAATATCGACATAGCCCGTATTTGTAACAACACTGTCATTGTTTATACCAAGATTGTTGTTTGCAAGATTGAAATCACCTGTAGCAGTGAATTTTGTTGAGGCACCTTTTTGTATCTGAATGATAGCAAAATTATCCGGCAAGGTGATGGCTTTGTGTGAGTAGTTGCCAAGTGGATACATGGTAAAGGTTCCAAACCTGGACTTCATAATAGGATTATTAATCGTTAGATTATTACTTTGTCGCATATAATCAACGACCGTGAAGCCTTTTCCGTCGACCGTACCAGGACCAATAGTCAAAGAGCCGGCCGAACCATCATTTAAACCTACTCTCACACCACTTGTCAGAGTAGTCGTCACGCCAACGCCCGCAATGGTCAGACTGCCGAAAGCATTGCGCATATCAAAATTTGCTACATTCCCACTTGCTGACTGTGTCCACAGACCTGTTGAAGCCAAGAGGCCAATCTTATTCGCAATACTAATGTTCCCAGCTACTGAGACAGATTTACCAGCATCTACTAGCGTACCAGTATTCACCGCAACTGAAGTTGCGATCAGGCCATCTTGCAGTGTCCAACCAGGAGTAAGAATACCATTTTTAATAAGAAGAACATTATTATTTCCGACTAATGTAATCCCCGTTAGGTCTCTGCTAACACCGTTAAAAGTCAGATTTCCAAGCTGCTGGCCATTTGTCGTAATTGTTTTGCCAGTAGTAGTTGGATTGAAATTTATAGTGCCGGTATCCTTATCAAAAACTGCTGCTGGGCTTGCAGCGATAAAAAGCGACCCTGCTATGTTTGTAGTAAAGCTACTGGCAAAGAAAGTTCCAGCACTTTGGGTGAAGTTACCGTCGTCAGACAAATCATTACTTGCAGTAACAGTGCCTAGGTAGCCGCCATTTATTGCAAATGACTTGATGTGACTTGTGAATCCTGAGTCAATATTTGAATTTTTTATCGAAGTAGAGTTGAAAATTACATCACAGCTAGCAGATGGGAGTGTGTCATTTGACCAGTTTGAAGCAGAGCTCCAATTTTCATCGGCAGCGCCACCGTCCCAAATACAATAATCATTTACCGTAAAAGTAACAGCTATAGTATGGTCAGCGATGACAACAGAAAATGTATACGTTAGAGGTAGCGTCCCAAGCAGGCTGATCCCATCCACTTTTATATCAGAAACATGATAGCCTTCAGCAGGTGTGATTGTGAATGTTTGGTTCTGACCGTCAACTACAGATTTATTACCAGACGGAGTTATAGTTCCGCTACCAGAAACGACAGAAGCAACAATAGTATGACTAAGTATGACATCTGAGAACCAGTTTGTATTGTTGGCTGTAAGTGAAGCAAGGTCATAGCTAATAGGGCTAATTCTCGTCGAGGCATAGTTTGTTGAGTTCGAGACATTTACAAAATTGACATTCCAGAGAGTAGGCTTGATGTTCCATACACCAGTGTCTCCTGTTTTTAGAGCCAAAGTCAGAAGCTGACCAGAAGAGCCGGTTGCGGTCCAAGTTCCGAGAACTGCCTGAGAGCTATCACTGGCAAACTGAATAGAACGAGCAGTGGTAGAAATCGCTGAAAGATTGTGAAAAGTAGTGGAGCCAGAAATAATTTGAATTGAAGCGGTACCACCAGTAAGGCTGACTGTTCCGCCATTTCGGACAAAGACACCACCAGAACGTTGGAAGTCTCCAGATATCGACAGCGTAGTCGATGGCGCAACAAAGTAACCATTGTTTTGAATAAATTTACCAGCAGAGATTGTGTAGGCGCCAGCAGTAACGACCCCAGAAGAGATGGTTAGCTCATCGCTAACACTCAAATTCGAAGAGAGCGAATATGAACCAGTCGCAGTAGTGCTTTCTATTCCACCAAGGACGATTTTTTGTAGTGCATATCCAGTCATATCACCAAATGAATACGGAGCAGTACCCACAGGATAATCATCTACTTTAGTGCCAGTTAATCCATTAATTTTCGAAACATTGTTACTTCCTGTATTTGCCACCCAGACATAACCGCTCGAATCGACAGAAACACCCGCTGGAGTCGTGCCTGTTGCACGATCAGTCTTCGCTCCAGTTGTCGGATTTATTTTTGACACAGTTCCCGAACCAGTATTTGCAACCCAAACATACCCATCAGCACCAACGGCCACACCGGCAGGAGTTATTCCTGTAGCATAGTCAATGATCTTTGCCCCAGTTATAGCGTTTATCTTACTAACAGTATTTGCACCTACATTTACCACCCATACAAAGCCACTAGCATCAACGGCCACATTAGTAGGATTCAGCCCTGTTGCATAATCCGTCTTTGTACCAGTAGAAACATTTATCTTCGAAACGGTACCTCCAACATAGTTTGTCACCCAAGCGAAGCCATTTGAGTCGATAGCGACGCCAGTTGGACCTGCTCCTGTAGCATAGTTTGTTCTAGCACCCGAAGAAGGAGTAATCTTCGAGACGGTGCTACTGCTATAATTCGCCACCCAGACATAGCCATCCGCATCTATTGCCACACCCTTAGGTAGTAAGCCTGTCGGGTAATCTATAATCTTGGCACCAGTAGAAGCATTTATCTTCGAGACTGTATCCGTTCCCATATTCGTAACCCAAACATAGCCGCTAGCGTCAACTGCAGAGCCGTAAGAGTAGTTACTAGCCGGATAATCCCCTGTTTTCGCGCCTGTAGATGAATCTATTTTAGAAACGTTGTTTGTATTATAGTTTGCCACCCAAACATTTGGAGTGGAGATTGCAGCAACGCCAGCAAAAGTTACTCTGTAGAATTCCTGAGAATTAGCCTCAACACCCGAGACAGTTACGGAATCAAATACAACAGTGCTTGTTCCTTTCGCAAATATTCCGCCCGTATTATTCCAGCTACCTGCAATATTTAGAGTATAGTTAAAAGCGCTAAGCGTCCCACTCGCCAGGTTTATAGCGCCATCAATATTTAAGTCATTATTAAGACTGACTGTTCCTGTGTATCCTGAGCGCATTGAAAGCGAGCGTATATGATTAGTAAATAGAGAATTAACAATAGAGGAATCAGTTGATGCATTACTAAAGACAACATCGCAGCTAGCGGTTGGGATACTATTGCCCGACCAGTTGTCGGCTGAGCTCCAATTGTCATCAGTAATGCCTTCTCTGCCACCATCCCAAACACAGGAACCGAGCGTGACAAAAGATATCACAATGGAATG